>OCTA010000355.1_pt1 | contig 42419 bp, 40 predicted proteins | sample 1538991 | NCBI WGS metagenome assembly OCTA01 (sample SAMEA3539302, study PRJEB22396) | soil metagenome | biome: tundra; feature: field; material: soil | place: USA | collected 2010-05 | depth 0.15 m | reverse complement strand
CGAGATTGGTCAGTGACTGGAGTTCAGACGTGTGCTCTTCCGATCTGGCGTGTTTTTTTTCTACAACCAAGATCAGCAGTGACATCAGAATAACGCCAATTATAACTCCTGCTGTATCCGCTCTCCAATCCAAAATATCACATGTCCGTCCCGGTATAAATAATTGGTGCAATTCATCCAAAGCACCATAAGAAGAGACAATCAGAATAGTAAATAAAGCAGGGAATTTCTTAACAATCATAAATTTATTTTGTATACGGAGAGAAAGATTGAGTAGAAAACCCAGTCCACCATAGGCGAGCAAATGTTCGATTTTATCATTGATATGAACATTGGGTACATATGCTCCCGGTAAAGAAGTTAGAGTAAGAATTAAGAGCCAGTATAGTATCAAAGGCATATAGACCAGATACTTTTTATGTTGTTCAAAATATTTAAGCAAATGATTTCCTTAGAAATTTAATTGATTCAAATAAATTATTTATAATATCCGTAGCAGTATAACTATATTCGGTCATTTTATCTTCCAGGAGATCAGCTGTTAAACTATGGAGATAAACACCACAAACGGCTGCATCCTCTGCGTTTTTAATCTGTGCATATAATCCTGCGATCACACCGGTTAAAACATCCCCAGTACCAAATTTAGCGAGACCAGGATTACCAGTACTATTTATAAATGTTTCGCCGTCCGAATTAAAAATAATGCTCGGGGCACCTTTAAGAACAAGAACCGCACCGGTTTCCCGGGCAAATTTCTTCCCGAAATTTAATAAATCTTTCTTTAATTCAATTATATCAATTCCTAATAAATTGGAAAATTCGGCATAATGAGGGGTAAGAATAGAATTATTCAGCTTAACCTTTTTATAATTTCCATTTTTTAAGGCAAAGATTGCATCCGCATCGACGACAAATCTTTTGGATGGATTATCTTTAAGAATCTTAATTACCGTTTTTTGAGTTTCTTCATTTCTTCCCAGTCCGGGACCAATAGCAATTACATCAGCCCAATCAATTCTTTTCTGCAATGAAGAAATATTTTTAGGAACCAGATATTCTTCTGAATCGCCATAGGTTTCCATAATTACTTCAGATAATGAAGGTGCAATGAGTCCTCTACCTGCTTTGGGAAAAGCGAGGATGGAAGCACCAGCGCCTATATTCAAGACTGCCTTTGAAGTAAGAAGAGAAGCGCCAGGCAGGTTAACAGAACCAGCAATAGTAAGCACCTTACCAGCGGAGTATTTATGGATGTCCTTTCCTTTAGAGGGTAAAAGAACAAAGGCGTCTTCAGGTTCAATCAAATAATCATCAGTATGATAAGCTTCAAGCAGTGACTCATCAATCCCTATCCCCTTCTTCAGGATTTCGCCCGCGAAGGCATAGCCATCATTAAAGAAGAGTCCTTTTTTATAACCTGCGAGAGTAATTGTCAGATGAGATTTAAAGATCAATTCGCCATATCCTTTATCGGCATCGAGACCGGTAGGAATATCAATCGCAATCTTAAATAAATTTAACTTATTAATTTCTTTAATGATCGATGAATAAGGTTCTTTCAGAGGACCTTTTGCACCGCTACCCAAAATAGCATCTATGATAGTATCGCATTTATTAAAATACTTGATATCCTTAATGGAGCTATAACTGATAATGATTATATTGGGATGATTAAGGTTCTTCAGAACATTATAATTCAACCTGCTATCGGGAGATAACTCATCCGGTTTGCCTAATGATATTACAGTAACTTCGAAGCCCTCATTAGTGAGATGGCGTGCAACGGCAAAACCATCTCCTCCATTATTACCCTTACCGCATAAGATTCCTATTCTATTACCAAGATTCAGGGATGATAATTTTTCAAGAACAGCATCGGCAATATTTAAAGCAGCATTCTCCATCAATAGAATTCCAAGTAGACCGGCTTTATTGATTGCGTAGTTATCTAAATCCTTAATCTGGGATGTCGAATATAATGGTATCATAAAATTTTACTTTTATTATAATTCAAAATAATGAATAATTATATTAACCATTTTTACAAAAAGGAAGATATTAAATTTATAATTGATCCTGGTACAATTCCAAGCAGAATAACAATTAAAAAGCATATAAATACTGCAAGCAAACCTGTACTTCTATAATGAACAGTAAATTCAGATTGTGATTCTCTAAAGTACATCAGAACAACTATTCGTATATAAAAATAAACACTAATAGCGCTTGAGATTACACCGATAACAGCCAGCCATGTAATATTAGCTTTAACGGCTGATATAAAAACATAATATTTACCAAAGAAGCCGGCAAATGGAGGAAGTCCTGCCAGAGCAAACATGAACACTGATAAAAGAAGCGCAAGCATAGGGCTTTTTTCAGATAATCCAGCATAAGAATTTATATCCAGATTAGTCTCATCATTTCCTTCAATCATAGAGACAATTCCGAAAGCACCAAGGTTCATAAAAGTATAAGCGGTAAGATAAAACACTATACCGGCAATCCCAAAATGATTACCAGATGCAAGACCAATAATCAGATATCCAGCATGGGCGATAGAGGAATACGCAAGCATTCTTTTAATATTATCCTGAGCGATAGCCACAATGCTGCCGAACAACATTGACAAAAGAGATATAACTGCGAGGTATGGCAGAAATATATGCAATGATCCTCCGAACAACGCAGAAAGGGATGCGATGATAGCGCTGAAAGCAGCGGCTTTACCACCAGTAGAAAAAAGACCCGCTATAGTAGTAGCTGAACCCTGATAGACATCCGGAACCCACATATGGAACGGGAATGCAGCAATCTTAAAAGAGAAGCCAATAAAGAATAAAAGTACGCCAGCAAGGAATAGTATATTTCCAGACATTACAGGAAATTGGGCAGTAATAAGATCGATTGATGTTGAATGTGAGGCACCATATATGAGGGCAATTCCATAGACGGTAAATCCAGTTGCGAAAGCACCGAGCAGGAAATATTTCAGTGAAGCTTCGTTGGCATTCAATCTTTTCCTATTCAACCCAGCGAGAGCATAAAAACTAACAGACATAATCTCAAGTCCCAAAAAGATCATAAAGAGATCTTTGGCTCCAGCCATACACATCATACCAAGGACTGATATCTGAATGAGAATATAATATTCACCAAAATACACGCCATATTTCTTTATATAATCTATTGACAGGAGGCATGTAACAGCGGCACCGAAGTTAAAAATGAAATGGAAGATATTCGGAATACCCCCTGTCTGAAGCATATTCTGCATAATAACAGAGACAGAGTTTACAGTGAACAGAGAATAAAATCCTACGACACCAAATATAATAATGGAAAACCATGGAAGAATGCGTTCGCTATTTTTAGAATAAATTTCGATAAGCACCGAGATTAATATCCCAGCACCGAGGATTATGAACGGGAGAATACTATAGAATTCCTGAATATCGTTTATCATATTATTTTAATCTATGAGCTATCATTTTAAGTTCACCTGTGGAAGAGGGGTATTTACCTGAAGGATAACCCTAGCAGTTGACTTATCGCATACTTTTAAGAATGTTGACGGATAAACTCCTATCCACACTATAAATATTAAAAGAGAAGCAAATACGATAATTTCCCTGGAATTCATATCTGTTATTTTTTCCATTTTAGGATTCTTTACAACTCCGAATATCACCCTTTGGTACATCCATAGTAAGTAAACAGCGGCGAATATTACACCAGATGCTGCAAATACAGTAAAGCCCCAGGAATTAAGTACTGGGGACTTAAATGAACCTAGCAGAATTAAAAACTCACCAACAAAACCATTTAATCCGGGGAGTCCAATTGATGATAAGGAAGCAATTAAAAGAGCCGCAGAAAAGAAGGGAACTATCTTAGCAAGACCGCCATATTCGGAAATTTCTCTAGTATGAGTCCTTTCATAAATTACACCAACCAGAAAGAAGAGAGCTCCTGTTGAGAGCCCATGATTCACCATTTGAATTACAGCGCCCTGAATAGATTCCTGAGTCATTGCAAATATACCAAGGACAACAAACCCAAGATGGGAGACAGAAGAATAAGCCACAAGTTTCTTCATATCCTTCTGAACCATAGCGATGAGCGCTCCATAGATAATCCCAATAACAGCAAGGACGGATATATAAGGAGCGAATGTAATAGCAGCTTCAGGAAATAAGGGAAGACAAAACCTTAACAATCCATACGTACCCATTTTCAAAAGGACAGCAGCAAGAATAATACTCCCAGCAGTAGGGGCTTCAACGTGGGCATCGGGGAGCCAAGTATGCAAGGGGAACAGAGGAACCTTAATTGCAAAGCTCAAAGTAAATGCAAGGAACATCCAATTCTGAAAGTTCTTTGCTGCAGCAGGACCTACACTATATAACTCAACTATGTCTGTAGTAAAATGACCGACAACTCCACCGGCACTAACCGCAAGCCAGATAATAGCAACGAGCATCAGCAGGCTACCGAACATGGTGAACAGAAAAAACTTGACTGATGCGTAGATTCTCCTCTCCCCTCCCCAGATACCAATTATAAAATACATCGGAATAAGCATTGTTTCCCAAAACACATAGAAGAGGAAGAGGTCGAGAGATACAAACACACCTATCATACCTACTTCGAGAAGAAGCATAAAGAAAGTAAATTCTTTTACTTTTTTATTTATACTTTTCCAACTGGAAAGCAGAGTTAGCGGAGTTATAAAAGTCGTAAGAAGCAAAAGAAGCATACTGAGACCATCCACCCCGACATGATAACTAATATTAAGATTAGTGATCCATGGTATTTTATGTACAAACTGGAAGCCTGGATTCAGACTTTCAAATTTTGCAAAGACCATCAGGGAGAGAATGAACGTGATTATAGAAATGGCAAGTCCGAATATGCGTATCTCTTGTTCGTGCTCCCGTTGAAATACGAGCAGAAGCAATGCTCCAATCAATGGAGTAAACAGGACATATGTAAGTAATTGATTCGTTTCCATAAATTATAAACTCATAATAATCCAGAACAAAGCAATTACAATTCCGAGCATCATAATGACTGCATAGAATTGTGTAACGCCTGTCTGAATCTTTCTGATCTTACCTGATATAAAATTTATAAGTGAGGCTGTGCCATTAACGATACCATCAATAACTTCCACATCAGTAAATCTCCACAGGAACCTATCTGAACCTCTTTCAATAGGGTTAACAACTGCGGCATCATAAAACTCATCCACAAAATACTTGTTAATCAACAGATTATATAATCCCTTGAATTTAGTTGAGGCATTAAGAGCAAAGCGTGGATTTTTAAGATAAACATACCTTGCAAAATAAATTGCTAAGGCTGCGCCTATAACAGTTACCGACATGAGTATTATTTCTTCCAAACTGGAATGGGCGCTATATATCATAATTTTTGTATTAGCACTTTTGAATATGGGTTCAAGCCACTTTTCAAATTGGTTTCCATTTTCACCAGAAAAGAGTGGGGGGATACCTATAAATCCTCCTATGGCAGACAGTACAGCTAACACTATCAAAGGAATAGTCATGAGTTGAGGTGACTCATGAGGATGCTTATGAGCACCGAATCTCTCCTTGCCTTCGAAAGTAAGGAAGTAAAGACGAAACATATAGAAGGCAGTAAGCAATGCCGTAGCAATTCCGATAAACCAAAGAAAGATATGCCCATTTGCATAAGCATTCCATAGAATATCATCCTTAGAGAAGAATCCAGACAATGGAGGAATACCAGAAATAGCAAGAGCAGCAATTAAGAAAGTAAGGTGTGTCTGGGGCATATACTTTTTAAGTCCACCATAATGCTGAATATCCTGTTCTTCATGCATAGAATGTATAACAGAGCCAGCTCCAAGGAACAATAATGCCTTAAAAAAGGCATGTGTCATAACATGGAAAATTCCTGAAGTAAATGCTCCAACTCCCATTGCCAGAAACATATAGCCAAGCTGGCTAATCGTAGAATATGCCAATATTTTCTTAATATCATTTTGAACCAGTCCTATAGATGCAGCAAATATTGCAGTGAAGGCACCGATGACTGCAATAACAGTTAATATAGCGGGAGCAGAGGCAAATATTATAGAGCATCTTGCAACCATATAAACACCTGCAGTAACCATTGTAGCGGCATGTATAAGGGCGGAAACAGGGGTAGGACCAGCCATTGCATCAGGTAACCATACAAACAATGGGATCTGAGCAGACTTGCCAATAGCACCTATAAACAGGAATAAAGCAATGAAATTAAAGGTAGAAACCGGAACATTAAAGGAAGCGGCACGGGGAAATACTTCACCAAAATTAAGGCTACCGAATGTTAAATAGATCAGGAACATTCCAAGCAGAAAGCCAAAGTCACCAATCCTATTGACAATAAATGCCTTCTTTGCCGCATCGCCAGTAGTACCTTTTTCGAAATTCTTATCATACCAGAAACCAATAAGCAGATAAGAAAAGAGCCCAACACCCTCCCATCCAAGGAATAGCAGAACAAAATTATCACTTAAAATAAGGTTCATCATTGCGAAGATGAAAAGGTTCATATATGTGAAGAATCGCCAGAAGCCTTTATCGCCATGCATGTAACCAATCGAATAGACATGAATCAGAAATCCTATACCAGTTACTATTAGAGCCATTACAAGGGATAGCTGATCCACCTGGTAAGAGACATTTATATTCAATCCACCGACGTTGAGCCAATTAAAAAGAGTAACGATTGTTTTTCTATCATCTGTCGGGAGCCCCAGAGTCTGGAAGAAAGCACCCACTACTATAAGAAAAGAGAGTCCAATGGTTCCACTACCGATCCATCCTATTATCCTTTCATTTTTTATCCTGCTTCCGAAGATACCGTTCACCAGGAAACCCAGCAACGGGAGAAGGACAGTCAAATAAATGTAATGAGTCATATATTAAAACCGGAAATTAGTAAATCACCATTTAAGGATATTTATCTCATCAATATTCATAGTTAATTTATTCCTGAAGAGAGCGATAATAATAGCGAGACCCACTGCAGCTTCGGCAGCTGCAACAGTCATAACGAAGAATACGAATAGCTGTCCCACCGGATTCCCTAAGTATGAAGAAAAGGTAACAAGAGTAAGGTTAGCCGAATTAAGCATCAGCTCAATGGACATAAATACGACGATAGCGTTCCTTCTTGTAAGCACTCCGGCAACGCCAGTAATAAACATAAAAGCGCTTAATACTAAATAATATTCAATGGGTATCGGCATATTGTTATTGGAATTTCTTTTTAGCTAAAACAACTGCTCCTATAGTAGCGGCAAGCAATAAAAAGCCAGCAGCCTCAAACGGGAGGATATAATTAGTATAAAGCTCTTTCCCGATTGTTTCAACAGTCCCGGCGTTTATGCTTGCAGCAACATCAGGTTTTATTGAAGAACCGGGATGAGAAAAGAATATAAGGTATGCTAACTGAATAAAGACCAGAGCTGCGACTGCAAAAGAAAAGGTTTTTATGCCGATAAATTTAGATGCAAGGGTTTCGTGTCCGGGTTTTAAGAGCATTATTACAAAGAGGAACAGTACCATAATTGCCCCTGCATAGACTATCACCTGCACAACTGCGATGAACTGTGCATTCAATAATAAATATAGCCCCGCCAAAGAACCGAAATTAAGGATCAAGAATAGGGCTGCTATTATTGGGTTGGAACGGCTTATCATTAATATACCTGATACAGCAGCAACAACAGCGAGCAGAATAAACAGGATAAGTTCTAAAGACATAATTATTGCAAAAAGATTTTACTGATTATCAGAAAATATCATGGAGTATTTCTATAGATCATTCTTGGGAAAGGGATAGTTTCCCTGACATGATCGAGTCCACAAATCCATCCAACAGTTCTTTCCAGACCTAAACCGAAACCAGCATGTGGAACGGAACCAAATCTTCTCAGGTCAAGGTACCATTCAAAAGCTCCCTGCGGAAGATTATGCTCTTTAATTCTTGCGAGGAGAAGATCATAATTATCTTCACGCTGGCTGCCGCCGATAATTTCTCCGCACCCTTCAGGGGCAAGGACATCAACAGCCAGAGCAAGATTGGGATTATCAGGATCCCTTTTCATATAGAATGCCTTAACAGCAGAAGGATACCTGTGCACCATAACAGGTCTATCATACTGATTTGAAATTATAGTTTCATCAGTGGCACCGAGGTCATTACCATATTGGAAGTCGACACCATTCTTCTTTAATATTTCTACTGCTTCATCATAAGAAATTCTTGGGAAAGGACGAACTACCTTCTGGAGTATTGAAGTATCTCTTTCAAGAACTTTTAATTCTTCCTGTTTTTCTTTAAAGATAGTTTGGACTATATATTCGAGGAATTCCTCAGCGAGGTCCATATCAGCATCAAGATCGTTAAAGGCAACTTCAGGTTCAACCATCCAGAACTCAGTAAGATGTCTTCTTGTTTTGGATTTTTCAGCTCTAAAAGTAGGACCAAAGGTATATACTTTTCCTAAAGCCATTGCTCCCGCTTCAGCATATAACTGACCAGACTGAGTAAGATAAGCTTTACCAAGATCGAAATATTCTGTTTCAAATAGGGTGGAAGTTCCCTCGCATGCAGCAGGAGTTAATATCGGAGGATCCATTAAAGTAAATCCCCTATCGTCAAAGAAATCCCTTATAGCTTTAACGATCCTGTGTCTTATTTTCATTATGGCAACTTGTTTAGAAGAGCGGAGCCACAGATGGCGGTTATCCATAAGGAATTCGATTCCATGGTCTTTAGGAGTAATAGGATAATCGTGAGCTTCGGATATCAGATGAAGATCAGTTGCGTCAAGTTCAAAGCCACCGGGAGCTCTAGATTCTACCTTGACTTTACCTGTAACCTCGATAGACGATTCCTGTCCAATCCTATCAGCCATGTTGAAAACATCTTCTGAAACATTTCCTTTGAAATAGACACACTGGAGATAACCTGAACCATCTCTAAGAACCAAAAATTTTATCTTACCGCCTGATCTTTTATTAAATAACCAGCCGGATAAAGTGACTTCCTGTCCAACGTATTGGGAAAGATCTTTTATATATATTTTTTGCATTTAGAGATTATTTCTTTATTGTAAAATTTACGGACAAATATAAAGATAGGGGTGTATAAATGCAAAGGAATCAATCCTTTAGTGGCAATATCATAATACTGATATTATTCAAGTCAGATTGAATTTTTCATAGGGACATCCATAACCAGAATTTCGCTATCATCAGAAAGAGAGACAAGATCAATGGAATCCAAATCACAAAGCCCAATTGCGTCCCGTTTTTGAAGCAGGTTATTATTGATTTTCATTTCTCCGTTAAGCAGGAAACAAAACACTCCATTGCCTTTTTTTTTAATCTGATAACTAACATTATGATTGTTTTGTATTTTCCCAAGATGGAACCATGCATCCTGATAAATCCAGACGCCTTCATCTTTAGGATTTGGGGAAACTATCTGCTGAAGCTTATTTATTCTTTTTGACGAATTAAGAGTAACCTGATCATACCTTGGCTGAACATCCAATTTATTTGGAAGAACCCATATTTGCAGAAATTTCACTTCTATATCTTTATTCCTATTTTGCTCGCTGTGAAAAATACCAGTACCAGCGCTCATAACCTGGATATCTCCGGTTTTGATGACCTGAATGTTATTCATGCTATCCTGATGTTCGAGTTCACCTTCGAGGGGGATGCTAATGATCTCCATATTATTATGGGGATGTCTTCCAAAGCCAGTGCCGGCTGCAACGGTATCATCATTCAGAACCCGAAGAGTGCCAAATTGAAGTCTATCGCGCTCATAATAGTTACCAAAGCTAAAATTATGGTAGGTATTAAGCCAGCCATGATCTTCATGTCCCCTTGTATCTGCTTTATGAAAAACCATATTTTCCATTAATATTTCCTTTAATTTATTTTTTTGAACTGCCCATTATTTTTTTATCCAGAGAAAAGCTTCCGCCGCCAAAGTACAGTAACAAGAGTAAAAGCATTGTCATTACAAAATCAGTCCTGTATTCGTGAGCGAAAATCCAGAAGCCTTTTTCAATTAAGAGCATATATTTTGTTGTAACAAAGGCGACAGCCATAATAATAAACAGAGGGACGGAAGCAATTCGTGTAAGCAGTCCAAATAAAATCAAAGTTCCGCAAACAATCTCAAAACTTCCAGTGAAGTATGCCCAGAATGCAGGATGAGCGAATCCTAGCTTTATAAATCTACCGGTACCGAGTAATTCAGGAAACAGATATTTCTGAATCCCTTCAGTAAGAAATACGAGACCCACAACAATTCGCGGAATAATCAATGGAAGGTTTCCTGTTTTAATAAACAGTTTCATTTTTCCCTCATATTAAAATCTTGATTAGGAAGCAGTATTTCTGCCGACCCATTCTTGGAACGCATTCATGAACTTCCGGAAAAATTCCCGAGTTGATTCATTTATGAGGTCACCTTTAGTGTCGAACAGTTTTGCGGCACCTCCTATATAAGCTTCAGGCTGCTGCATAGTGGGAACGTTTAGAAATACCAAAGACTGTCTCAGGTGATGGTTTGCGCCGAATCCGCTAAGATTACCCGGTGAAACACTAACAACAGCGGCTGGTTTCCCATCCCATACATTTCTTCCATAAGGACGGGAACCAACATCGATTGCATTTTTAAGCACCGAAGGAACTGAGCGATTATACTCAGGGGTAACGAAAAGGATACCGTCAAAACTTTTTAATCCTTCGCGAAACCTAGTCCATGTATCAGGCGGAGTTTGCTCGAGATCCTCGTTATACAGCGGGAGCTGCCCAATCTCCAAGATTTCAAACGTAAGCGAAGTGGGTGCAAGCGAGATCAGTGCTTTAGCTGTTTTCAGGCTAAAGGATTCTTTTCGAAGACTTCCTATAAGTACTGCAATTTTTTTAGAATTCATTATTTATCCGGTTTTGGATAGTCATAACTTACCATCCAGCGAATACCAAACTTGTCGGTCAGCATTCCGAAATATGAGCCCCAAAAAGTTTTTTGCAGAGGCATAGTAGTTTTTCCACCTGCCGAGAGCTTATTGAATAATCTATCTGTTTCACTTTCACTCTCCGCGCTTAATGATAAATAAAAGTTATTACCAAAAGTTAGTTTTTGACCCATAGATTCCAACGCATCGGTAGCCATGAGAATATTTCCATGACCAATGGGAAGGGAGATATGCATTAGTTTGTTTTTTTCATTTTCAGGTACTTTTCCCGATTCAGTGGTATCTTTAAAGCGTTGCAAATCCTTAAACTCACCACCAAATACAGATTTATAAAAATTGAATGCTTCTTCCGTGTTGCCCATAAAATTCAGATAGGGATTTATTGTAGCCATATTTTCTTTCCTTTGGATATAAGAAGTAAAATTTAATTTAATCTTTATAAAGTATTATTACTTACAACCTGTTTGAGAAAATACTTTTGTTATTTGACTGAACATTTCCAGGTAAAGAATATTTTAGAGTTTCGGCAAATTTATCTAAGGATTGGTTCCAACCCTGCTTAGTCATATCGTACATTTCGCCGGATGGCAGACCTGAATGCTGTAAAGTAAATTTAATATTTCCATTAATCTCTTCAAGCGTTATTGTCCAAAGCATTTCCAATGGGAAGTCCGCATTCATTCCATAATAGGAAGCTGGGACAATGTTACCTCTTTCATCTGCAAAGGAATCGGTGCAAACGATACGTGATGGTTTAACTATTTCACGAAAGATCCCAGTGCTCCAGTAATCCCGCCCTTCAGGTGACCTCATACAAAACAGTAGTACACCCCCCACCCGTAAATCGATATTGCAGAAATGCGACGTAAAACCTTTTGGTCCCCACCATCTTTTTATATGTTCAGGTTCAGTCCATGTTTTCCAAACAAGTTCGCGAGTAGCATTGAAATATCGTGTTATAGTAATTTCACTCTTAGTTTGTGCGGCGTAAATATTTTTTTCTTCTGCCATGTTCATTATCCTTTCTAAAGTATTTAACCTAAGATAATTTTTCCAGAGCATCGGGTAAGAACACAGATTTGACTGGAAAACGTCTCTTTTAATATTAATATGATTTATAAGTTTACAACTATGTAACCATATTATTATACAAATTATAAGTTAATTTATTAAAAGAGAGTGATGGGCAATAATAATCATACGCCCATCACCTTAATTTTTCCAGAAGGGAAAGAATAGCTATTGGATATTTACTTCTGGGTTCGGGGATTCTTTTTTACCAACACTTCCTTTTGAACTCTAGGACTGTTTCGATCTACTTTCTGTTTTTCAGCAGGAGGTACCTGCATACGAACTATATGCCTATTACTCTGCGTTTTAGTAACCATTGGAGTGTTAGTCCATACTGGAGGATTATCATTCCTTAAAGGAGGGGGAACAATTCTTTCGGGTGGAGTGACAATTCTATCGGGTGGAGTGTTAGTCCTTACAGTAGGATTCTCATTTTTCACAGGAGGAGTTACAATCCTTTCAGGTGGAGTTTGATTAACTAAGGGTTCTCTTGTGATTTTCACTGTTCCAATAGGGTCTTTTACATAACGCTGAATTGTTTTTACATCCGGCTGCCGTCTAAGAATCGGGTTTAGGTTATTATCTTCAACACGTGTAACAGTAGGAACTCTATATGAATTTACATTCTCCCTATTAAAATCTCCTTTTCTGACAACCATCCAATGATGCACATTATTATCTGCCCATGGTTCACCCCAACTCCCGTTATGACGCTGAGGCGCCCATCCGATATAATCGCCGTAATCAACCCATTGCACGCATGCGGGAGTCCATTCTTCACTTCCGGGAATCCAGAACCATCCATAATCAGGAGAATAATCCCAGGAACCATAATGGTATACAATCCAGCCAAACGGTTCGTAAGAGACCCAAACCCAGTCGTTTCCGTCCCATGACCAGTGGCCATTTGTAAACGGCTGCCAGTTACTGACTACTGACGGGTACCAGACCCTACCGTATGGATTTATATCTACCCATTCACCATACTGATTTAAATCATCGACATTATACTCAGGGTAATCAGTATTATATCCTGACCCGTTATCCTGGTTTGAAGAACCGACGTAACATCCGGGGATAAACCAAGCAACCAGTACAAATAACAACAGAGCTAAAATCTTTGTTTTCATTTTCTTACCTTTATTCAGTTATCTAAATAATAGTATTTTTTATTAAAATAGCAGGCATAAATCACATGCCTGAATTACTATTTTTAAATATAAAGACTTTAGCTCTTAAAAGGTACATTGAAAGAGATATTAGATTTGCGGATTTCAAGTAGCAACACGGGGTACAGCGTTGTGAATCCCTTTCAAGGTTTCCGTATGAGTTATAATTTTAGCCGAGAGGGATAAATGAAATTTTTCGAGATCGTGAGTAATTCTTTGTTCTTCGCCCCAATCGCTCCAATAAACGTCGGGAATTTCCAGAACCGCAAGATGATCGCAAACCTTCTCCAAAAAATCTTCTGAAAAATTCCCATCCGGAACCAATTTGAAGATTTGTTTGATTGTAATTTTTTCATGCTCTGTACCTAACGAATTAAATATGGGGGCGAACGCATCAAATAGCCGAGGCAAATGGGTTTCCATCTGATTTAAAATAGTTTTGCTTTTGCCAACAACTATAAATGTATTTATCAAACAGCCACTTGCGAAGAGTGAAGCGGAGACAGCTAAGTCTGGCTTCTCCAAAAATTTATGAATATGAAGGAAATTGAGATCATCATTATTTGAGTAAATCTTTTCACCGCGTTCTATCCATCCCAAACCAGATTCAATTCTATCAGGGCGGACTCCGACGATCACAATCAGATCCGGATTCCTTTCTACGAATAAAGATGCTTCCTTTATATAGTTAATAAATCTGTTTTCTTCCCGGATAAAATGATCCGAAGGGAATATTGCTACTATTGAATCAGGATCTGATTTATAAATCTTGGCTACCGGAAGAAGAATTCCGGCGCTAGTTCCACGTGGGCAAGGCTGGACAATGATTGTTTCTACCGGTCGATTGCTTAATTCTTCCCTATAGTACTTTGAATGATCATGAGTAACGACGGTTAGAATATTTTTATTTGAGATTATCTTTGACGCGCGATAAATAGTTTGTTTTATTAAAGAATGCGTGCCAGTGAGAGTGCAGTATTGTTTAGGTCTAGGATATCCATACAGGCGTTTGACCAAATTTTGCAGTCTTGTTCCTTCACCGCCAGCAAGCACTATTCCCCATAAAATATTTCTGACTATTGATGTTGGTTGAGTGTGATGTATATTATCTTCTCTGAACATTAGCATTATCTCCTTTCAATTTAAATATTCAGTAGAAAGTTTCTTCAAACTCCTTTTTTATTAATTATAATTTAATTGTTCCCAGCCCTTCGACAAACCAAATTCATTACGAGTTTAATGCATAAATAAATGACCTACCTAATGTGGTATATTTTCAATCTGCAGAAAACTATTGTTGTAAATTTATTATTTAAAGTTTATGAATAACAAATGGTGGTCGGGCAATCTTTAATATTTATGTTGAAAATTAAACAAATTATCATTACCATAACCAGTGACAGTTAAATGACTTTGTGAATTTCCCTATCGGGGAAGTTATAATACTGTCAGAGATTATTATATAAGGTGGGTTATGAAACCTTCAGTAATCTTAATTTATCTGGCATTTTTATCAGGTTGTTCCTCAATTCAACAAACCACAAATAACCACGCCCCTGTTTTATTAGTACAGTATCCTTTCCCATCCGTTCCTCTTTCTTTAGCTAAACCGGATGTTTTACTGGCAGCTGATATTCTTATCAGTGAAGATGGTTCCGTTACTGATGTAATATTAGGAACAGGCAGCGGCATCAAGGCATGGGATTCAATCGCAATTGAGACTATCCATACATGGGAATATTCTCCAATGAGGGTGAATAATAATCCGGTTGCTTGTTGGGTGCATCAAAAAATGAGGATCAGAATTGCTGCACCGAAACTTTATTCACTATCGGCTCTTCTTTTCCCTTCATATGAAATTGCCGATTCGTTTTACACTTATCTTGTTGAAGGGCGTAAATTTGAAGAAATTGCAAATTCTGTTTCCCTGTTTCCAACGCTAGGGAAATATATTGATATCGGCGAAGTTGATATTTACCAGTATTCGGAGTTTATAAGAAATAGTCTTACAAACCTAAGCGAGGGTGAATTTACTAAACCGATAAAATATGATGACCATTATATTATATTCAAACGCGTTCAGTAATGTCAGAAATTAATACTTATAAAAAGTAGAGACCACGACGTAAAGAGATTAATCGACGTGAGGGGGATTGGGGTGATTTGCAGGTTAATCGGAACTGGAAAAGAATAATTTATAAATCAAAACGCCAATATAAGCACCGACGAATGCTATAACCAAAGAAATAATTGACGAGTATTTATTGTACAGAAATATATTCCATATTGGAATCCAGATACCGACAGATATTGCCCATACCCAGGCACGCTTAGGCATAACAAAACCGAGACATGCCGTAGCAAAAAGAATCATTGCTACGGTAACTCCGGTATCATCCCAATGCGGTCGTGAATCAATATAATTAATCACCATACCTAATAAAACGGCGACAACAAACATTATCCAAAATTTATTTGTTGTATTCATTTTTCTTACAAAGTGCTATTTCAAATATTGCCAAAAGAATAATTATACTAATTTATATTTTTCTTTTATAAAAAGAATTTTCGATATCTTCAAGAATATTCCGACTCTTTAATAATTTATAATCCATTTGTCAAGTACCGAGCAAAAATTGGAATTTGTCCATAGGATTTAATTTCTTTTTCACAATATTTATTTTAGTTTTATAGGTTTAATATAAATAAAAAAATAGTCCATTTGAGTAAATACTTAAAGTTTATTAGTTTTAAGTATATTGGATAAAACAGTTATATAACCATTATGCCTGGGAGCAATTTTATGCTAAACATCTACCGTAATATGTCATTATATTTTCTCCTACTTGTACTTATATCACCTCTCCGTTTAAAAGCACAAACGAAAGATTATATTGCAATAATTCCGCCGTTTCACATCAGGCAGAATACAACCGGCACTGAAAGCCCTTTAGAACTTAGAAATCTGCAATTTGTTATTTTTGCCTATGAAAATGCTATTGTTGTTTATTCAGAATCTGATTTTATAAACCAAAGTGAAAATGTTATAGAACAAGAATTGGGGCTCCCATCAACAGGGCATAATGTAACCGGGAATGATCCTGACGGCAGAATTTCAAACGGAATTCGTAGTATTCAACTTTGGGTTCAGGGTGAAAGAGTGAATCCTCAATTAATTAAAGAGGGTGATGAAGAATGGTATACTATACAAGCCAAACTTACTCCACATGAAAGTCGAAAGGTGAAAGCACTGTTCTGGGCTGAGACTTCACTTGCAAATATTAACGATCTTCCCGGGTTAGATACAACAGTTATAACCAACGGAAGACGCATTTTTCTAATCGATTTAGCTCATGCCGCAGTATGGAAAAGCACTATTCAATCAATTGATATAACTGTTGTATTAAAAGATGGTATTTTCCCATCATGGGAAACATTTAGTGCAGGTCCTCCCTCTTATAATCTTAAAGATTCATCTTTAACTTGGTCAATGAAATATATTAAACCATCCACCACTGATAATGTCCTAGTTAAATATGAATCCTTCGATAATTCTGATTCAACTAAAAACACGATACCAAAATTATCCTCGTTTATTGTTAAACAGGCTTATGGTCAATTACAATATTTCGTAAGCCAACTGGATAAATTATAGAATCTCTTTAATGGAAAACTAAGAGACGAATCAGGCCATGGTTAACCACTTTCGTATTTTACTATCAAGTAAGTCAGAGAGTTCTACGTGATATACCCGATTTCTTTCATCATTCATATTATACTCTACTTAAGATTATTTTAATAAATCCGAATTATTTCCATTCTGGTTCGGGAGTGCAGGGGAATTAGTGAAGAAATGGAGTTCAATACTACCTTTTTCATCTATTGTGATGAAAGAACACCGATGTCCTGTCCAATCGCCGGAATTCCAGTATTCTATGGTGCTTCCGTCCTCATTAGAGACCCGCTGCATACCTTCATGGGTATGTCCGCAAATAATGACATCGATTTTTTCCCGACGTGCGAATTCTATTGCATCATAGGCAACGATTTCGGTTAAACGAAACCATTTAGTATGGAATCTGTCGATCATTCTAGTCAGGTGCCGCTTGCGGCTATCTATCTTTTGAAGGAAAAGGGTGATGTTGGAGATGAATTTACTTAGAAGAGGGTTCTTAAAAACGAATCTATCAAACTGATGTCCATGGATAACGCAAAACTTTTTTCCATTCATTTTCCACCGATATTCCTGAAGTGATTCAATACCCAATATCTGATTGACGAAATCATGTCCTGAAAAATCGTGATTTCCAACTATCCTAATAATCTTCTTAGCTGTATTCTTTTTTCGCAGTCTAGCGCGCATATATTCGATGAACTGGAACTGCTGCCAATTCATTTTAATATTATCAGGATGAACCCGGTCATCTTCTATCAAATCGCCATTAATAATGAGAGTTTCGTAATCATACTCCCTAAGGGTATTAAGCAAAAGCTTAGCCTGACAATTTTCTGATCGCAGATGGATGTCGGAAATGATCACTATGGATGCAGTTTTCATTTAGACTTTCTCGGTTAACTATTAAAAGATATTTAACGTTTAAACATAAGGAATACAATTTGAAAAATAATAAAGCTATAAATACCAATAAGAATTGAGGATACTTTGGATAATTCATCATATAGCTTATTTATTTCGGATATGACAATTATTATTTAATTTCCATATTAAATTTATTAAGAGTTGTATGAAACGGTCATTTATTAACATCAGCATTATAATATTATTTGTATCTATTCATCTTTGGGGTCAAAGCAAGGCTAAGGTTTATTATAATAGTGGCAATACGAAATATAACATTGCAGACTATGCGGGAGCCATCCTGGATTATGATAAAGCCATCGAAAACGATCCTCGATTTCTTAATGCCTATATTAATCGCGGGTTATCAAAAATTGAACTTAAAAACTATACGGGAGCTATACAGGACTATGATAAAGCAATAGATATTGACTCTAATCATGTTGTAACTTATACTATCCGAGGTATCGCTAAAGATAGTCTTTTGAATCACAGGGGAGCAATTCAGGATTACAATAAAGCAATTACAATTAAACCAAATGATGCCTGGTCATATTATAACCGTGGTAATGCCAAATATAAACTGGCTGATTATCAGGGAGCAATTCATGATTATACAAAAGCGATAGATTTTGCGCCGAAGTATATGCAGGCATATTATCGTCGCGGGCTTGCTAAACAAAAAAATAATGATATGGAGGGAGCGTGTTTAGATTGGAGAAAAGCCAGTGAGTTTGGTGACAACACTTCGCGGGCACTTATTAAAAAGAATTGTGGAAGGTAAACTATTAATTGGTAAGAATGCAAGCCTGGTTCCAATGTAACAAATATGAACAATGTATTTTTGCCAGTATTGTAATTTAAAACACCACGAATATTCTTCGTACTGAAAGTAACTTCTACCGCTCTAAAATTAAATTAAACTATTTTCCCTATATAAAATGAATAGAAATTATTGTCCGGTGATGTTAACCTTTTATAAAATATAGAATTGGTTCGAAAATTAATTTAAGATGTTAGTGATATTATTGCTGGCATAAAATATGGGGCAATAAATCAACGAGTCTCTGTATAAATAAAGAATTCATTTTTATCAGAATAATTATAGAGCATAACTAAACAACTTATAAAAAACAACTTTTTATAGGAGTGATTCATGGGTCAGCAGCAACTTCTTCTCATCGTTCTCGGCGTTATCGTAGTTGGTATCGCTATAGTAGTAGGAATAAATTTATTTAGCGCTAACTCAGTATCTGCTAAAAGAGATGGCGTTTTAGCCGATCTAACCAATTTAGGAGCTATGGCTCAACAGTACTACAAGAAACCGGCCGCAACGGGGGGCGGCGGAAATACTTTCACAGGATGGTCAATTGCAGGTACAAAGCTCGATACAACACCTAATGGTGTATATGTTCCGACCGTAGCAGCTCAGACTGTTACAATAGTCGGTACTGGCAATGAATTGAATGCCGGTAGTGCTATAGTTCACACAGCAACAGTATCATCAACAACAATTTCGATTGTTAAAACAAACTAGTTATAAGATTAAACCTAGTATCCGTGATAATTGTCAAACCTACATGAATGAGAAATATTAATATTAAATAACAGGAGTCAGATATGAAATCAGGTAGTTCGATAAGAGCAGTTTCGATATTTATCTTAGCGTTTATGTTCATAAGTTTTTCTTTTTTTACAGGCTGTAAGAAAAACGATACAGTTATAACACCAGCAACCGAGGATCCTCAGGCAACCAATGATGCCGCAGTAAGCCTTGGCGGTGCAATTGCAATAAATAATGGTGGATTATTAGACCAGGTTTCTGATTTACTTAATACTCCGACAGACAATGGTGTATTAAGTAAAGTAATTTCTTCAGATCCGAATACTATTTCATCAGTGACTAAATCATATGATTCTACGACAGGATGGTGGACAGAAAATATTGACCGCACGAAGTCAGGTTTATTATGGTATTCAAATTACACTCGTGTTTATATGCACCAATTTATAAATAGTAACGGCATATTTCAGAAAAAGTATGTAGACAATGGAGATACTGCATATACTGTGAATCATAAGATTGTTGGTGGAACGGGAGTGTTCAATAATTTGTGGCTGTCTCATAAACTTACAGCTCTATCAAGTGTGTGGACAGGAACAGGTACAAATACATCAACCGTAACAATAAACACAAGTTCACCTTATACAAGATCTGCAATAGATACAATATTTGGAGCGAACGGTGGAGTTAGAACTTTAGATCATACTATTACTATTAATTTTATAAATGTAACAGGACCACGCGGATCTGGATTGGATTGGTGGTTAAAAACATCCGGAACATTAACCGGTCATTATCATGCAGTTGTTACATTTGAAAAAGGAAGCACCTATAAAGAGACAACAATAGAAAGGGATTTTACAATTACTTTAGGAGGTCCTAAACTTGTTATTGGAGTTGGCGGAGAGACATTCCAAGCTGATCCGAATACCGGAGGGATTTAACTATAAAAATGAACCTCTCAAAATTATGGGAATTAAATCTTTGAACCTTAATAAAATTTATCCCCGGCTTACCGGGGATAAATTTTATTTAACCATTTCAAAATAGAATATATTTAATATTCTTGTGTCGCAAAACAATGATCTCCTCAATTCAGGATTAAAAAGAGTCTAGGTTGCACTCCATGTGATAACCCTTATAGTTACTCTTGAAAATTAGATTAGATTCGCTTGTGAAAAATCACTTAATAATTTAATGATAGGAGTTTATTATGATTCGTTTTTTGCTTGTGATTTCATTCATGACAATATCTTTTGCTATAACAGCAGATGCTCAAACAGCCGGTGCTATGACTCGTTCCAATTTACAATCGACACGCTTCCAAAAACAGCATATGCCACAAACAGAAGAAATGCTTGTTAATGGATTAAAGAATAGCGATCCTTTAGTAAGATCTACTGATATACAAAATATAAGAGATTTGGAGTTTGCTTATCCTGAAGAACCATTTATTGATTTTCTATCTCCACTGACGGAAACATTAAAAAATGAAAACGAAGTCACCCAGGTCCGTATTTTATCTGCTATTGCTCTGGATGGACTACATAGTGATACAGGAGATAAGGCGATTGAAGACATGTCCAATACGTCCAGCAATAAAAGTGTAAAGGAACTATGCACTGCTTTACTTGTAAAAAGCCAAGCACATTAAAACTAAACTTATAGGCTATTTTCTTTTCGACCATGACATTAATGGTTGGTATGTTCGTTGTATAGTTTGTGAACTAAAGAGACACATCTACTAAATAGTATCATAAAGACGAAGGAGTTGTCACGGAAATGTAAAAGATCATACTCAACGATTCCAGTCTGATCGAATACCGGGGGGAGTTAAAAAGATCTTGTAATTGTCAAAAGAATAATATAATTAGAACTTTAATTCTTAACTAAAACATACATATACAGGAATGATCAATGAAATATTTAATTCTGATTATTATAGCATTTGGAGTTTTATCAGTTGTAACTTCGGCTCAAGATAAAACTCCGGAAATAAACAAGAGAGAGGTTAAACAGAATAAGAGAATAAAAGAGGGAGTAAAGACAGGACAATTGACAAAAGGTGAGGCGAAATATCTTCATCAAGAACAAAAGCAAATCCGCAATTCCAAGAGATCTGCAAAGCAAGATGGTAAAGTTACTAAGGGGGAAAGAGGAATGATCAAGGCTGAACAGAATAAAGCCAACAAAGACATTTACAAACTGAAGCATAATAAAAAAGTAGTAAAGCAATAATTTATTATCAATATTTTTAAACCGCTCCGGATGCAGACTAAATATACCGGAGCGTTTAATTACTGAATTTCGTACCAAGCACATATATTACCGGAACCGGGTTAATCATTTTCTTCTCAATTCTAATGTTTTAAAATCCCGCCTCTTTCAATAATTCTACAAAGTGATTGGCTGATTTAAGAATTTGCGTTTATTTGTCATAATTAACGGTTGCTGATAAGGAATACAACTTGAAAAGTACCAAAGCTTTTATTTCATAAGTATGAACTTCTTTGCGGCACTATAATTTCCTGATTCCAGCCTGTACAAATATATTCCGCTTGCTAGGTTAGTGCCGTTAAACTTAACTGAATAACTTCCTGCAGGTTTATATTCATTTACAATTGTTGCCACCTTACTTCCGACAGTATTGTAAACAGTAAGCTTTACATTTCCTGCTTTAGGCAGAGAATAGTTTATTGTGGTTGCAGGATTGAACGGATTCGGATAGTTTTGTCCGAGACTAAACATCGCAGGTAAAGTTGATAAAGTTTGTGACACAGAGGAAGTATTCCTCCGGTAGTGCAGAATCAGCCCTGATGCACCGACAGCCCAGCCATTCACTTGTGAAGTAACAGGAGACATACTAACAGCATTAAGAGTTATGAGTCCCCAGTGACCCGGGCTCGTAAAGGTCCACTTCTGCCCAAGATTATTGGAATATGCTATACCTGTTCCCGTTGTTGCCCAGAATTCGCTGCCTAAACCGGAAATGCAAGAGACACTATTCGTCCCAGTACTGGCTGCAGAATCCCAGGAAAAACCTCCAGTGGTAGAACTATTTGTACCTCCGGAAGCAAAACCAGTCAATCCAATTGTAGGAGAATTAAAGTGAAGTCCCAAGGGATATGATCCGGAAGTCGGAAAGGAATTCCATGTAGCACCAAGATCGGTCGATCGATAGACAGCGCCGGAAGATGACCCGAACCATAGAGTATTGCCGAGAAGCTGGAAAGAAAGCAATCCGGATTCAGTTCCTACCTGTGCAGGTTCTGTGGCCAAATGATTCCATGTAGTTCCCGCATCAGTAGTTTTTAAGATAGTCCATTTCTCATTTACCGGGCTTCCCATAGCATAGCCTTGCAGAGTCGATTGCATCTGAATGCCACCAATGAGCCCATTGGTTTGACTAAAGACCTGCGACCAGGAACCGCCTCCATTAGTCGTTTTGAATATCCTTGTGGAAGAAGGACCTGACTGCCCTATCGTAGTAGTTGATGCGAAAGCTGTATTGGCGTCCAAGGCTTCAATAGCATACACGATATCAGAACCGATAATTCCCCCACCCACAGAAGTCCATGCAGATCCGCCGTTGGTAGAGCGGAAAATTCCGCCATTTGTGCCTCCTACCCAGACGACATTGTTGTCAACTGCTTTCACAGACCAGAGTGTATCAGAAGTGCCACTTTGTTGAACGACCCAATCGGAGTCGAATGCGGTAGAATATTTCCATATTCCATATCCTCCACCTAAAAGAATATCACCATTGATTCCAAAGCAAACCGCCGTACTGGCGATTGATAAGGGCCAATCTGTATTCCACCACATTGCACCGTTGTTGGTTGAAACATATACATTTCCGTTTGAAGCAAAGATATTACTAGTAGTTCCACTTGGCACGGGACTAGCGACAAGAGCGTCAATGTATGGAGTACCGGTTGTTGGAAGTCCGTTCATAGCAGCAGTCCAGCTAGAGCCATTATCAGTAGAATGATAGAGCCCACTGTATCCAACTCCGACAAATAAATTAATATCTGTGTTCCCGCCCGAGGGGGGTGTAGCAACAACTGCAGTGATTGTTCCTGAAGGTAATCCACTGGAAATTCGAGTCCAGCTTGTACCATCGGAAGTTGAAATAAATAATCCTCCGTCTGTCCCAACATAGAAATAAGTTGAACTTCCTACAGTAATCGAAGTAAAACACCTAACATTGGAATCAGCGGCAGTCTGAAATCCTGCATTGCACACAGTCCATGTTCCGCCATCATTGACTGAGCGATACACGCCGTTTAAACCCGTTTGAGCGACACCTGCAAGTATGGTGCTGCCTGCTGAGCCGAGAGCTACAAAATTCATATCATGTTCACCCAATTTACCGAGAGGGTAAACCCATGTCCAGCTTGCACCATCATTACTTGAACGCCATATACCACCCTCTTCCATTCCCGCAAATAAGTTAGTCGCACCACTATTATCAGAAGAACGCACAACGGCAAGAGCATAAACGTAGCTTGTATAGAACCAATAACCTAAACCATCGGTATCTGCTGTCCAGGTTGCACCTCCATCTGTTGAGCCATAGATAGCACTTCCCCATGTGGAGACAAACAGATTCCCCTCTTTGCTAACAATGCTAGTTACCCCTGTGCTGTTAAATCCGGTTTTTATCCATTGGGCATTTAAGGATGAATAAAATAGTACAATACTAACAGCTACGAGGCAATATAATTTCTTCATGCCGATTCCTTATTTTAGAAGAATCATCTTTTAGGTGATAATAAAATATATATTTTTTTAATAATAATACACCAGTACTATGGGCTCTTATTTTCAAACTGATATGTAATGTAAATATCATCCTTTTGTCCGAAAGATTCGGTTAGTCCAAGACCAATCCCAAGACCGGTTAATCCTCCGGTGCATGTACCCAATAGTATCATTACTGGACCTAAGTCATCGGAGTGCTCGCCTGAATTCGAAACTTCTTTTGAATTCCTTGAAACGACAAATCCCAAAGTTGTTCCCAGAGCCATACCACCGATCGTTCCGATTGCCACACGGGCAAAAAAAGTATCATCTTTATCCACTTTCTGAATTCTTGTAATATCTTTTGTAGGAAAGACAAATAAAGCGGTAATTATCTTATTAAACCTTATTATAGAATCCTTATTTGATATATAAATTTCATTTGCTTTAAATACCTGATTATCTTTCAATTCAATAGTACCCTCTTTGGTGGATCCGGAGTCATACTGAATCTTTTTCATGCTTGAATATGAGACTACTTTTGGTTTGAACGTAAAATTCTGTAAGGTAGTTGAATCACGAGTGATTTTAATATTTTCCCCGACATAAATACTGTCCAGGGTTGTTACCAGAACAGGTCTCTCCTTTTCTAATTCATTTAATTTTTTAAGAGAGGCATTATCTGAAAGCACAAAACTACTGCTTGGATTACATCCGGTTAGCATAAGAAAACTTGAGATAAAGAGAAACAGAAAAAGAAAGCAAATATTTGGAGCCTGTCTTGGGGAAATAAACCGAGTCGATTGTTTTATAATCATAATCGTAATCATAATATAAAATATTAGTTAGTAACTTAGTTATTAATAATTGAAGTATCAACTTATATTCAACGAATGTTATGTATATTAAATTAAGTCTTCCCAGCATTGTATCATGTAAGGGATAAATTTTATTTAACCATACTAATAGGAGTCGTATATGCTTAAAGAATTCAAGGCTTTTGCAATGAGAGGAAATGTTCTTGATATGGCAGTGGGAATTATTATTGGTGCTGCTTTCGGAACAATCGTTTCCTCGTTGGTAAACGATATTATTATGCCCCCGATAGGGATAGTGCTTGGTAATATTGATTTTAAGAACTTATTCCTCGTAATAAAACAAGGGACTGCCGCAACACCTTATATTTCTATAGAAGATGCGCAAAAAGCCGGCGCAGTAACTCTTAACTACGGCAGATTCATAAATACAGTAATTACATTTATAATAGTTGCATTTTCAGTCTTTATCCTGGTTAAGGGGATGAATAGTGCAAAGAAAAAAAATGTGGAAGCTTCTGCTGTTTTTGACCTAAAGACTTGCCCTTATTGTGCAACATCAATGCCGATTAAGGCAATTAAATGTCCTCATTGTACTTCAGATTTAAAATAGAATATATTTCATACTGCAATCGTTTGAGCTATCCGGAAATTCCGGATAATTAGTGGTTTCCTTCTTATTAAAAGGTACATTCATTATCGATATTTATTTTTTCAGACATAACAGGGAATCCTAGTCAGGCAATGGTGTGTACAGAAGAAAAGCTAAAGGGTAATTTAGGTCCGGTGGCAGCTATGAATCCTTTTTTTTCAGCTTTACTAATTGTTATATCAAAATCTGATTTAGTTATATGTCCAAACTTAGGCTCTACAATTAATAGTTTCCCTTTTTCATTCAGAATATTTTTCAAAGATTCAGAAAGTCTATCTTTATCAGAGACTTCATGAACCATATAGAATGCCAAAATGAAATCAACTTTATCCTCCTATTCGCCGAGCATGGTATGCTTTTCTAAAGATAAAGGGGAAGGTGTTGAGTACTAGTTCCTTATTCATCCCTTCACTCTATTTCAATATGAACAAATTCCAAGTATGTTCTAATTAAGATAATAGTATTAAATAACAAAGTATTGGAGTTATTTTATTTTGAACATAATGAAAAACACTATTGTTTGAAAAAATACTCCTTACTACACATACAAAGGAATTATGAAAAACAGGAAAAGATATACGACAAGTGTAATAGGCAGATTGACATTATTCATAGGAACTATGCTGATGGCTGCATTTATGGTACCTGTCGTAGCCATACCACAATCATCGCCGGTGCCAGTGAATCTTAGAACAGCTGGTAATTTCGTGATTTTATCAAAAACGGGGATCTCAACAACGGGAACAACTAAAATAACAGGAGATATAGGAGTTAGTCCAATCGCCGCAGCAGCTATAACGGGATTTGGGTTAATCATGGATGCATCCAACACATTTTCAACATCATCATTAATCACCGGAAAGGTATATGCAGCGGACTATACCGCTCCAACTCCGACTAAGATGACAACAGCAGTGAGCGATATGCAAACCGCATATACCGATGCAGCCGGAAGAGTAAGACCTAATTATACAGAACTTTATTCGGGAAATCTTACCGGACGCACTCTCACCCGTGATCTTTATAAATGGAGTACAGGAGTTCAGGTAAATACAGGCGCAGTAACTATATCAGGTTCAGCAACCGATGTATTTATTTTCCAGATTGCACAGAATCTGACAATGACCAGCAGTGCAAAGGTAACACTAAAAGGCGGAGCATTGGCATCCAATATTTTTTGGCAGGTTGCAGGTCAGGTTACCATTGGAACAACTGTTGATATGAAGGGAATCATATTATGTAAAACACTAATTGCCATGAATACCGGCGCAACGCTGAACGGGAGAGCCCTGGCGCAGACCGCTGTTACATTAATAGCCAATACCATTACTGCAACAAACCCAACTCTCTCAACTGTTCTAAAATCATTTACTTCAACTGTTAAAGGTTCTTCAGTTATTTTAAAATGGACTACTTCCAGTGAAGTAAATAACCACGGTTTTGATATCGAACGTTCTGTTAATCAAACAGTCTGGGCCAGATTAGGATTCGTTGCCGGCAGCGGTACCACTAACTCATTAAGTAATTATACTTTTACAGATAGATCTATCACTACGTCAGGTACATATTATTACAGACTGAAACAGATTAATAATGATGGGACCTATACATACTATAATAAAGCAGCAGGTGACATTGTTAAAGTGTTTAGAAATAGTGCCTTAAATCTATTAGATAATAATACAGAAGGAGAATCAGGTTCCGCTACAGAATTCTCGTTAAACCAAAATTATCCGAACCCATTTAACCCATCTACTATTATTGCCTATAGCATACCGCAGTCAGCCAATGTAACAATGCTTGTCTATAATTCAATCGGCCAGACTGTCAGGGTTCTTGAGAATGGATTTAAGAATGCAGGTAATTATACAGTATCATTCAACGCATCTGAACTTCCAAGCGGAGTTTATTTTTATCGCATCGAAGCAGGTCAATTTTCTCAGATAAGAAAAATGATGTTATTGAAATAGTAGGATCAAAGCAAGCTTTGACCTTAAAACAGGAAAAGATTAGTCAAAAAATGCCCATCCGTTAGGATGGGCATTTTTATTTTTGAACTACTCGAGATTACTTAAACCTGTTCTGCAATAAAATTTTAGTCTATTTATAGTAATAGGTGGTAAATCCGGGAATTGGCGAAAAATAAATAAAATATATTTTTTTTGTCATAATGGTACACCTATGTAAAATAAATAAAGTTAATATGTTAAGGCTTCTTTATTTTACTAATTCCATTGTATGGGTTATCAATCCCTTTCTCCCTATTTTTCCATGACCAGGAATAACCAAGGCAGCCACCAAAAAGAATATTCCTTTTAGGAAGGTGGACCACAATATTGTCCTGAGTATGACTGGAACCAGGATAATAAACCTCCCAGGTTTTATTATCAAATGAAAGTGTTAATCCATTTTTAAGGGAAAATAAACTATCGGGGGGAGTAAGTTTTACATTTTTCCAATAAGTATAATACTTTTGCATAGAAGAATCTTTTAACATATCAAGCATCCCATTATCAAGTCCTCTTTCCTTTAACAATTTAACGCTGAGATCAGAACCATAAATAGCTGCGCCGATCTTTTTAAGATAACCATTACTACCAAACCGATCATTATGGAAATGAGTATTTATAGCAATTATTTTTATTTTTTTGGAATCTTTACCAACTAACCATTTAACCACTTGTTCAGTAGCTTCATCAGTATACGGGGTATCGAGAAATAAGTATTCACCTTCCTTAATTTTCATTACCAGACTATTTAAAGGCCAAGGGAAACTATGGGTGACTAAATAAATATCAGTATCGATTTCCTTGATAGTTCAATCTTTTTCCAGTTGAGAATTTATTTCTATATTATTCCCTTCATAAACAGAGTCAATAGTTATCACCCGAACATACTTGTCTTTAATCATAGCATTTAATTTTTTGAAGGCTGTATCATTTGTCAGAGAGATGCTACTTCCACAACATTCCGGGAGGAGGAGATAACAGAGAAATAAGAGAGGGAGAATAAGGATTCTGCTGTTGGTAATTATTCCGGACGGGAGAGGCTAAGGCGATTGTTTTATAATCATAATCAGGATCTATATTTATGTTTCTTAAAATTAATAATTAGAATAAAATTCAACGATTAAATATAAGGAATATGATTTGGAATGCGAAGGAGTCAGCTTTTCTTTTTGAAGAGTATCCAGCCGATTCCGACACCAATAAAGAGTGATATTATTGAGATAACCCAGATTCCACTTTGTCCACCCCATCCGATTCCATTCATCATTCCCCCGTTTATTAAACGAGTGCCAGAAAGTATGAAAATCACGAAGACTATTATGAGTCCTACGACGAGAGCTGCATAGGTTGTTTTGTTCACGACATTATTCTCCATTTGAAAAATTATATATGATTGAATACGAATTAAACTACGGAGAGATGTAAATAAGTATAATCGCCCAGAAGGTTGAAAAAGGAACTACATCCTGAACAAGAAAATTTCTATTAACTCAACTCATTCAAAAGAGTTAATCCTTTATTCATCCTTTTGGGTGATTGTTATAAATAATAGTTATACATAATATTAATCAAAGTTAAATAAAACCAAACTCTATTCAACAAAAGGAGCTTAAGACTATGAAATATGCATTTTCATTAATTATTTGTATGGCGTTTTTTCTCTGTTTTACCTCATGTAGTAAAAAGGAATCCAAGGGAGATAATAAGGAATCCGTAGGACTGTTCCCAGTTGTTTTAGGGGGCAAAACCGGCTTTGTTAACAGAGATGGAAAACTGGTTATCAATCCACAATTTGATGATGCGAGGAATTTCTATGATGGTTTAGCTTTAATAAGTAATGGCGGCAAAGCAGGCTATATTGATAAAGAAGGGAAAAACATTATCAATCCTCAATTTGACGTTGCAGGAGATTTTTCTAATGGTTTAGCTGCCGTAAGCACAGGCGGAAAGTGGGGTTATATAGACAAAGAAGGAAAATACATTATTAATCCTCAGTTTGACAATGCCAGGAATTTCTCTAATGGTTTCGCTATGGTAAGCAGCGGCGGCAAGGTGGGCTATATAGACAAAGAAGGAAAAAACATTATCAATCCTCAGTTTGATGATGCCAGGGATTTTTATAATGGTTTAGCTGCAGTAAGAACAGGCGGAAAGTGGGGTTTTATTAACCAAGAAGGTAAATATATTATCAATCCTGAATTCGACAATGTCAGGAATTTCTCTGATGGATTTGCTGTAGTAAATACCGGTGGAAAGGCAGGCTATATAGACAAAGAAGGAAAAAGCATGATCAGTCCTCAGTTTGATGTTGCAGGAGATTTTTCTGATGGTTTAGCTGTGGTAACGACAAGCAACAAGATGGGATATATTGACAAAAAAGGGAATTACATTATCAATCCTCAGTTTGACGTTGGCAGTGATTTTTCCGATGGTTTAGCTGCAGTAAGTACAGGCGGAAAGTGGGGCTATATTGACAAAACAGGAAAATATATTATTAATCCTCAGTTTGACAATGTGAGGAATTTCTCACATGGTTTTGCTGTAGTAAGCAGCGTTGGCAAGGTGGGTTATATAGACAAGGAAGGGAAATACGTTATAAATCCCCAGTTTGATAATATGGATAATTTCTTTGATGGTTTAGCAAAAGTAACCGTCAGTAATAAGACGGGTTATATAGACAAAGACGGTAAATATATTTGGAATCTAAGCAACTAACGGTTGAAGATAAGGGATACAATTGGAAATATACCAAAGCTATAGAGACCTATAAGCATTGAGGATACGGTGGATAGTTTGTGAACTGCGCGAACACATTTATAAAATAGAATCATAAAGGCGGAGAGATAGATTACAAAGGTTATCCAGAGGAGGGTTCTCCATATTGAAGGAGAGTTCATAGCGATTTCATGCTAATTAGCGTTAATAATATTTACATCAATGTATAACCGATTAAAGGTATTAGAATATATATAAAGCCATATCTGAAATATCGTTATTAAACCATAACCGCAGGCAACTTTTCTGGTTCAGCAAGTAATTCATTTTTTAATAATCTTCTGCTTTCTACCGATCATAAAATATAAAATGGCACCTAGTATAGGGATCAATACTACAACAATTATCCATATAAGCTTATAGTTCTTCTTAAAATTATTTTTTAGTATATCAACGAAAGCCGACACCCAAAATAGAATGAAAAAAGCAATAATAAGTATAGATCTTATTCTGAATATTGGAGGCATAATTAAAGGGTCAGAATCTTATTCCAATAAATTTTATTAACGGGAATGCCATGAAACAAATTTTCTTTACGAGTTTTAAGAACACGCTCACCCGGATAAAGAATTTCTACCGATTCAGATTCGTGGATTGAACTATGGCAATCATCTATTATTTGATTGATAATACTTGAAATCGGCAATGGTCGTCCTGATTCAAGAATTTCGGCAGCATTAGTTGTCAGCACTCCATTTTTATTGTAACCGCCGGGCACCGGGAGCGGCAATCCTTTCGATTTTGCAATTTCCATTTTACCATAAGAGAATTGCGATAACGCCATGTCGATAACAATTGCTTCGTTTCAGTAAAAATTCTTGCACAAATATTTGCTTTCTCCGGTGTGAAGTCATATTTGAGTAGTATGCGATGAAATTCTTTCATCATTTGCTCAAATGTAATTCTTATTATTTCAATAGAATTTTGTTTTTCGTTTTCCATCTGAATTTAATTTATGAGTTGTGCCTATTGAATGAAATTAAACGATTAAAGATAAGGAATAATATTGGAATGTAACAAAGCTGCAGAGACCTATGAGTATTGAGGATACGGGGGAAAGTTTGTGAACTGCGCGGACACATTTATAAAATAGTATCATAAAGGCGGAGTTAGATTACAAAGGTAGTCCAGAGCAGGGATCTCCATATTGTAGGAGAGCTCATAGCGATTTCATGCTGAAGGGGTGTATGGGGTGAATACTGATGGAGCTCCTCCACCAAATAGGATTTGATTGTCTTTCTATCTGGATCTTTATAAGTTTAAATAATGGCGCGAAATAGTGTTTGGTTATTATAAAGAAAGGAGTATTTAATGAATTATTCTAAAATATTATTTGGTATACTTGCGTTTATTACTATGTCAGGTATGAGCTACACCCAAACCGGATGGTCATTTCAAACTAATCCCATCCCCCCAAGCACAACTAATGATCTCGGTAAAGTTCAATTCGTTAGCTCCACTGAAGGTTGGATTTCTGCACCGAACGGGGATTTACTTCACACTACTGATGCCGGTGCAACCTGGAATAGAGTGACTCCATTTCCCAATGATACAGTTACTTCATCGGCGGACCCGGCAAATTCAATGTCGTGGGTAAATAAATCTCATGGCTGGAAAATAAACTGGTTTGGAACATCATTTACAAATGCACATGGTGCTGTTATTCATCAAACTACTGACGGAGGGGTCAGTTGGACAAAAAAAATCCTTTCTTCTACAGCCGGTGATATAGGTGTCCAAGTTCAGTTTGTTGATGAACTAAACGGGAGAGCACTTATTTATAATTTTTCAACAGGTAACCCACAATTTCTGCAAACCACTGATGGTGGTAATAATTGGAGTCCCTTTAGTGGAGCAGGTATATTTTATTTTGTTGATCCAAACAATGGCTGGTCGTATGCAGGTTCCGGTCCGCAAGGCGTAAATACACCATACATGATTTACCATACTACAAATGGCGGGACAAATTGGGTTAGACAATTCTCCGATTCTATTACGGGCAGTTATCATGCCATTCAATTCACTGATCTAAACAACGGCTGGATTGTTGGCGACAGTAGTAAAATCCTTAAAACAACTAATGGCGGAGTCAATTGGGTGCGGGTAACTAATTCAGGGATTGATCCTAATTCGGAAAGTAAATGTGTCTTCTTCCTTAATGCGAATACCGGTTGGATTGGTACCAATGATGGTATTATTGATTTAAATCCAAATCGTGTAATTCTCTACACTACTAACGGTGGTGCAAGTTGGACAAAACAATATCCTCTGATCTCAAATGGTATATTTAGCATTTTCTTCTGGGATGAAAACAATGGCTGGTTTACTGCAGGTAATTGTGTGCAAAATTGCGACGATACTTATCCTGATTCATTAAAGATTTGGCAGGGAGTAATCGGTCATACCAGTAATGGCGGTGTTACCGGAGTTGAAGAGAACAAATATACATCGTTACAATTTTCATTATCTAATAATTATCCGAATCCATTCAACCCGAGTACTGTAATTTCATATTCCATACCGTCTGGCACTAATGTTGAATTAATTATTTATAATATATTAGGGCAGGTTGTTAAAGTTCTGGAGAACGGATATAAGAATGCCGGGAATTATTCAATTACCTTTTCTGCAGATGAACTTCCGAGCGGGATTTATTTTTACAAAATAGAAGCAGGACAATTCTCTCAGGTAAAAAAGATGATTTTTATTAAATAAAAGTTTTATCTTTGATAAGTGACTTTTCGTATCTGTTTATAAAATAATTATAAGCAGTTATGTACTTTAACAATAAATAATGGCTGTCATGACAAACTATTTCAAAACAATTCTGATTATCATTTTCTTATTATCTTGTTCAATCAGCTTATTTCCTCAAATTCCCGGTGCCTATGCTGATGGCATTCACAAGGATACTAAGGCAATTCAAGCGGCATTCGATAGTATAGCAAATCTGGGCGGCGGAATGGTTCACTTTACAGAAGGCGTATACCTTACCGGACCATTTGTCCTCAAAGGGGATAACTTGATTGTTCAGATTGATAGCGGCGCTACAATTTTGGCTTCCCCCAATATGAAAGATTATTACCCCGTTGGCGCTGATACATCCCTTCCGCTTACTAATACTCTAAACTTTATTTCAGCCAGCGGTTTCAGGAACATGACTATTCAGGGGAAAGGAACAATCGACGGACAGGGCTCTGTCTGGTGGCCAACTATCGATAATCCTCCGCGCCCCCGAATGCTAGAACTCGAGAAAGGAGTTCATCTGGAAGTAAAAGAAGTCACTCTAACAAATTCTCCCAAATTTCATCTGTGTCCAGAGCATTGTTATGATGTCTATATCCACGATATCCGAATTATAGCTCCTTCTAATTCGCCCAATACAGACGGGATTGATCCGGGTATTTCCCACAAAGTTTTGATTACAAATTGCTATATCGACAACGGCGACGATAATATCGCATTCAGCCCGAGCAGTTCTGATGCAGGGTGGACAGCCGCAAGCACCAACATCACGATCAAAAACAACACATTCATGCACGGTCATGGAGTCTCCATCGGCAGTTATACTCAGGGTGGTGTCGATAGCATGTTGGTCGATAGCTGCACTTTCACTAACACCGATAACGGCATCAGGATAAAATCTCAGCGCGGCAGGGGAGGTAACATTCACGGCATTACATATAGCAATTTAACTATGACTAACGTCCGCTACCCTATCTATTTTACAGCTTTCTACTCCGGCATTCCAGCTCAGAATGTAGATACTTTATTCCCTATTACCAGTACAACACCCTACTACCATGATATAAAGGTTATTAATCTCACTTCAACAAATACTGCCTCAAACTCTGTCGCTGGTATAATCGTCGGAGTTCCGGAAGAACCTCTAAATAATATCATATTGCAGAATGTAAAACTTTCTGCCTATAAAGGGATTCAATTGCGCAATGCATCAATCTCAGTCTCTGATACAATGCTTATAAATGTAACTTCAGGGCCCCGCATCATTTATGAACTTAGAAGTCAATTGGTCACAGGCATCAGTAATAACCCTGCAACTGTTTTGGCAGGATATTCCCTGCTGCAGAATTATCCCAACCCCTTTAATCCAAGCACCACAATAAAATTTTCATTGTCCAAAACAATGCATGTAACATTAAGCATTTACAACTCAATGGGACAGGAAGTTTCTAAACTAATTTCAAAAGATATGAACTCAGGAGTTTATACAACTGAATGGAATGCTTCGGGTTTTGCGAGCGGAATTTATTTCTACAGAATACAAACAGGGAGTTTTGTTGAGACTAAAAAGATGATTCTCTTGAAATAAAATTAGTAGTGGTGTAAACTAATGCTATAAAGCCGTCGGTTAATTCTAACGGCTTTTTTATTTGATAATATTAAGGAATGCCATATTTAATTGATAAAGAATTATAGTATAACAGAATATGAAATATAATGAAACTCTATTTATTCCAGGGTGAGTACATGATAACAAATAAATTTCTAATATGAGAAATAATCTGTCTACGAAAATATTTTTTACACTTCTGTGTTTAACAACTCTTGCTAATGCCCAGCAAAATATTTCTACTAGACATGAATTATATCCATTTGGTAATTTTGGAAATAATATACTTAACAGCTTTAAAGGGAATAACCTTTATTTTCATTTGGCTGGTGTGGCGTCAACAGCAATTCTGGTTACAAGTGATGCTGACTATTATATAAATAAATATTTTAATGAACATGAAGATTACGGAAATGCGACTATTCCTATTATCCGAATTGCAACATACTTCCCTTTTGTGATAGCAGGATCTCTTTTTGCATACGGGAAATTACATAAAGATGATGAAGCAGTAGGTGCCTCCTATGCAGTACTTCAATCCAGCATAATTGCATTTGGTTACAATACACTATTAAAAGCAATTACAGGTCGTCCTAATCCTGATTGGAGACATACAGAAGATATGGATGACCTAAGTAAAACTTTTAGATTTGGCTTTCTGAGAGGTGGTGTTTTTTGGGGCTGGCCTTCAGGACATACATCTTCAACAATGGCAGTAGTATCTGCATTAACAAGTTTTTATCCACATAAAACCTGGTTGAAAGTTGTTGGTTACAGTTATGTCGCTTATATGATACTTGGAGTCTCCTCTGTTAACAGAGGAGGAATGCATTGGTTTTCGGATGCAGTAGCAGCTTCATTAATGTCTTACGCAATCGGATCGACAGTCGGGAAATATTATAGAAGTAAATTTGGGCCAGACAATACGAATATCAATTCTTTTAACCTCGCCATCAGTCTTTGATAAATATTTTAAGAGTTCATATTTAATTGGTAAAGAATTGCAGAACACACGAAAACAAAATGCAGGATTAACGGTTGAAGATAAGGAATACTATTTGGAATGTACCAAAGCTATAGAGACTGAAGAGCACGAAGGGGGATAGTTTGTGAACTGCGCGGACACATTTATAAAATAGAATCATAAAGGTGGAGAGATAGATTACAAAGATTGTCCAGAGCAGGGTTCTCCATACTGCAGGAGAGTTCATAGCAATTTCATGCTGATTAGGGCTACTGAATATTTAGTATCTGGAATTAAAACAATAATAATTACATATTCGGATTACGCAAAAGATTGATTGACAATTCACCTGATGCTGCCTGACCAGTATAATAAATCCTATATTCGTTATTCAATTTTCTATAGTAGGGATATGCAATTTGAGTATAGTTTTTTACTGTGCCTGTGTTATAAAAGAACGGAGCTGATTGTTTTATAAAACTAACACCATCAGTTGATACAGCCATACCGAATGTATTCTCAGCGCCTGCATTTGAATAAACCATCTTATATTGATTATTTTCAACAACGACAGTCGGATAATAAATACTCCCCCCTTCCCATGGAAGTGTAGCAGATAAGATCGGGTTTCCCGAATACATAGTCCAGTTTATTCCATTAAAGGAGGTAGCCAGACCGATTTTATTATTGGCAGATGAACGATCAGTATTATAAAAGAAATAGGCCAGAAAAGTGCTATCTTTTTCAACGATGTCAGTTAATCCAACCACATAATATTGCGAATTAGCAGTAATAACAGGAGAGCTATTTTTTACCCAATTGATGCCATCCGTAGATAAAGCTAAACCTACATTAACCATATCAGTAAAACCGCGAACTCCCCAATAATATAATCTATATTGATTATTTACCTTCATTACAGTTGCCGGTAGGATACTATAATCATCCCAGCTTCCGGATGCACCCGGAGTTAATACAGGACTGTTTCCAATAGTATTCCAATTAATACCATTTTGAGATTCAGCATACCATATATTGGCTACCCCGTTGTTGTAAATGGCTTCATACCACATTTTGTAGATGCCATTATCATATAATACCTTTCCACTAGATACATGGCCAGGTAATGATGGATTATTATTCCTTGTAAGAATCGGGTTGCCCCCGAAGTCACTCCATTGAGCGGAATTGGTTGTACCCCATGTTACGAAGATATATATTGACCCTTTTCCTGATGATACGGGGTTTAGAGTTAAGTTTAGCTGAACGACAATATTTTCCTGAACAGTTACATCAGACTCTCCCGTATATAATATTGTTCCAATACTATCTTTGGCGTCAACCTTAAGATGCCATGTTCCAACCTGTATAGCTGGAATAGTAACATCACCAGTAGAATCAGACAGAAGGTTTAGATTTTTTGTAATAGTAGTAAAGTTTGCCCTTGTAAGTGTGGCTGTAATTACAAATACGCCCGTAGGAACTGTAGTATGGTCAATTTTGAATGTTATGCCCCCGATAGATTTGGATGGAGGATTTGTAATAGTATTATTTTTTGAACATCCAACAAGGAGAAGAAAAAGAGAAAGACAATAAGTCGCCAATGTTATTTTCATAATTAATTCCTTAAATATTCAGGCAAATATTCTATCCAAAAAGATTATGGAAATTATAAGGATAATAAACAGGGGGATTTGTCTTGAGGAAAGATACCGAGTCGATTGTTTTATAATCATAATCCCGATCTATATTTAAATTATTACTCTTATAACTTAGTTAATAAAAATTGAAGTTTCAACTAATATTCAACAATTAAATATAAGGAATACTATTTGGAATGTACCAAAGCTAAAGAGACTGATGAACACGAAGGAGGATAGTTTGTGAACTGCGGAGATTAGTATTCTGTAGTTTCAACTAAATAAATGATTCTGGTTTACCGTATTTGCACTTTGGGGGTAACATATTGTGATAATTACTACATTAAAATTCTTTTAAATCCATAGATTTTTATTCATCAATTTTATTTTATAGGAAACATTATGGAACCGATTAAAGAAGTAGTGTTTGAAAGAACATATGACGCCTCACCCAAAATGGTCTGGCAAGTTTGGACTAATCCGGAAATGATAAAGCAATGGTGGGGACCCAACAATGTAATAATTCCTGAATGCGAAGTTGACCCACGAGTTGGCGGTAAAATATACATTGTTATGGAAGCGGGAGAAGCAATGGGACCATATAAAGGTACAAAGTGGCCAATGCTGGGAGAATTTACTGTTGTTGAACCAAATTCAAAGCTTTCTTATACGGCGAAGGCCTGGACCGAAGGACAAAATGAAAAAACCACTATAGACCAAACCACAGAATTAACATTAACTGAAGAGAAGGGCAAAACTCAATTAAAAATCAGAGCAGTCATAAACAAAATCGGACCCGGAGCCGGAATGGCTGTCCAAGGCATGGAAGCCGGTTTTACTCAGCAACTAGATAAGCTGAATGATTTTTTAATCGCTAAAAAATGAATAGAATGAATCCTAAGGTTGATGCATTTTTAAGTAAAGCCAAGAAATGGCCGGAAGAATTTGAGAAATTGAGAATGATCATTCTTGACTGTCAGCTGACCGAAGAATTGAAGTGGGGTTTTCCTTGTTACACATTTGAGAATAGAAATATAGTTTTAATACATGGCTTTAAAGAATACTGTGCGCTTCTGTTTTTCAAAGGCGCCTTGTTAAAAGATGCCAAGGGAATTCTAATCATACAAAGTGAGAATGTACAGGCGTCGCGCCAGATTCGGTTTACCAATGTTCGGGAAATAGTTAAGATGGAAGCTATCCTGAAAGCCTATATATATGAAGCCATTGAAGTAGAAAAAGCCGGTTTGAAAGTGAAATATAAAAAGATTACAGAATTCATAATTCCTGAAGAATTTCAAAATAAATTAGATAAAAGGCCTGCCTTGAAAACTGCTTTTGATGCATTGACACCGGGACGTCAAAGAGCATACATTCTTTATTTTTCTGCACCCAAACAATCCAAGACCCGGGATTCAAGAGTTGAAAAATGTATGCAGCAAATCCTCAATCGAAAGGGATTAAATGATTAGATTTTGGTAAATAGAATCATAAAGGCGGAGAGATAGATTGCAAAGGTTGTCCAGAGCAGGGTTCTCCATATTACAGGAGAGTTTATAGCGATTTCATGCTGAGTGGTGTATGGTAATTCAAATGTACTATGGGGTTTCTACTTCAACAAAATCATCTTCCTGGTTGCTACAAAATTTCCCGCCTGTATTCTGAAGAAGTATATTCCGCTGGCTAGTTTTCCAGCATCAAATACAACAGAATAGCTGCCGGCCGGCTTTTCCTCATTAACCAATGTTGCAACCTCTTTTCCTAAAATATCATAAACTTTAAGAGTCATTCGTCCGCTGAATTGAAGTGAATATTTTATAGTTGTTGTCGGATTAAATGGATTGGGATAATTCTGTGCAAGACTGTAATTGTTTGGAATATTCGCTGGATTATTATTATTAATACCTGTGTACTGATTTACAAGAATCAGCGAGTCATCATTGGAACCTTTGTTTCCTTTATCTATTAGAATTTTTAAATTAGATAAATTAAGATTACCCCAATCAGGCACCAGAGTGTGCGTAGTATTTGCCTTAAGTGGTACTGAAAAATATTGAAATACTTTTTGTCCGCGCACCGATCTGTCATCTAATTCAAGATCATAGGTTTTTTCTTTCCCATAGTTCTTCATTATAAAATTACTTTGGTTAACCTGCTGCAGATACAAAGAATCATTTTGCGTTAACAGTGTATTATTTACAAACATAATCCTCTCGAGTGTATCTGTTTCTGCAATCACCTCAAGATTAATAAGTTTATTTAATGCATCAGGCGACGCTACTGAAAAACCATTGTCTATTTTGAACCTATCGGTCTGAGTTGCATTTGCGCTATCTCTTTCATAATCATAAATAACACCATTCTTAAAAGCTGTCACATAAACTTTTCCAGTGGAGTCATGTGCGTTGTTTAAAACCATGGAGTAAGAATCATCCGGGATATAAAATCCAATTGGATTTGAGGGATACCCGGATTTATTGAATATTGGAATTCCATTTCCTATTTCATTGATAACTATACTGTCCGTTACTCCTATCCTGCTCCCGTTTGATGAAGTATAAATTACATCTGCATTGGGCGAATTATATAATTCAATATGACTGGTGCCGGTACTTTTGGGAATTGTACCGGTATTGATTTTATTGAAAATTGGTATGTTGAAATAGTTCGATACAGGTATTTCAAGGTAAAAGTGAGAGTTTCCCTTCCAAGTGCTTCCCAGACCAGTATAATCAGTCCACTTATTAGCTGTCGAATCGATCCATATAAAATCGGTTGTATCCCCCGGATGGTTACTGTTATATAAATATAACCAATATTCTCCGGGAAGAACTTCTTCTAATTTAACAGGTGCCATTGTGTGGGCACCGCCCTTTGTACCATTATTATTATATATTGTAATAGTTTTAATATTAGGATCGTCGCTCAAAAACATATCTTTTAGTTCCTGGAGTGTTGTTCTCGGATCCTTCGAATTACTAATTATATCATTATCCAGTGATTGTTTTCCATATTGTAATAAATAATCTCCGTTAATAGTAGAACGGATTGCATCATTCATTAATAAATCATACAGATTTGTGAAAGCCGGAATTCCGGGATAAGCAGCTAAAAACTGGTTTTGGAAACTGAATGCCATAAAACTTGACGCGGCAAATCCAAAGCATGCCCCCTTAAATGCTGTATAACTTTTTACTGTCCATTTCAACTCTGCTTTTCCTTTATAAACTCCCCCTGTACCCACATAACATTGACCTGGTGTAAATACCTTAACCCACAAAGGCCAGTCAGGAAAATTTGAAGGAGGTGTCCAATGAAAAAAACGTGGATATGGATTATTCGTATTGGGGTCTATTCCAGTTTGATAGTTAAACTGTGTCCACCATGAATTAGGCCACATACTGCTTGTATTATTAATGAAACGCCATCCATGTTTACCCTGCTCAAACTTTTCATAATTACCATTATTGTCTATCCTTGTTAAAACCCATCCTTTAATTCTGAATAATCCGGATGTTCTAAATTTAGTGGTATCATTTATGTCCACTATTTTGATAATGCATTTAGTACATAAAATATCCGGAACATTCCAGAGATAATCATTCTCACTCGCTGAAACATTATTAGCGATTGTCTTGTAGGTGCGTCCGCTGTCGGCACTGAAATCAATGCGAAGTGATGTTATTCCTGCTGCTACCCAGGTGATATAATATGGTTGAGCGGCTAATACGATATCGCCGGTTGAAGGACTCGATACAATAAATGAATCGGGCACACTTGTGCGGCTCCAGGAAACATAATAGGTTTGAATTATACCGTTGTTTGGAGCAAGAGTATCGCTAGGTTCAATATCAACTGAAAAACCGCTTGTTGTTATGAACGAATAAGATATTGTGGTATTATATGAACCATCAACTTGAATATTTCTGTCCACTCTCCTAATTCTTAAAGCCTGTAAAACAGCTCCACCCGGTAAAGTGATAGAACCATAAGCATCAACTTTTGCAGTATCAGTATTGTTTAAAGAATCGGTACTGAATAAAACGCTGTTTTTATATGTTATAGTTTCAAAATCGACATTGCTGTCCCAATGACTATTAAATGTGAATGGATATAACATTTGCTGTTGGGGCGGAAAATAAATTTCATTTATAACATATTTGTCTCCACCGGTTATCTCTTCAATTACAGCTCCGTTAGATAAATATCCATTTTTTTGAATAGTTGCATACTGATATTCATCGGCTGTAACAGTCGATGTTGCTGTGTTATATAATAAAACTACATTTGAAGTCGGATAATCTGAAATAAATGGTGTAGAAGAAGGCATTACACTAGTAGCCGTAGTAGGATTAAATGCATTGAGCCCGGAGAAATTCCAATTGTTGCCCCCTCCAGGAGAGCCAATATTAACAGAAGTAGTTGTTGAATCTAAATAATTGGTTATTACATTGCCTGCTGCATAAAGAGCTGAGGCATTCCCTGAAGTAAATGTTATTTGAGCTAGTGTAACTGTATTAAACAAAATCAGAGAAAACAATAACATCAGAAATACAATTTGGGTTTTCATACGTTATTTCAATAAAGTCATCTTCTTAGTTTCAACAAAATTTCCTGCTTGAAGTTTATATAAATATATACCGCTGGATAGTTTTCCTGCATCAAAAACAACAGAATAAATACCTGCTGGTTTTTCCTCATTAACCAATGTTGCAACTTCATTTCCTAAGAGGTCATAAACTTTAAGTGTTACGTGTCCACTAAGTTTAAGCTGATAACTAATAGTTGTGCCTGGATTAAAAGGATTAGGATAATTCTGAGATAAATTGAAGGCTTCCGGAACTTCACCAAAATTAGGTGCAATACCTGTCACCTTATATACAAAAACCCATACAGCTCCAGCTAAGTTATTATCATTGGGACCTCCAATGAGAGCAGTTCCTTCCGAAGAAATAGCAACCGAACGACCTTGAGCTGAGGCACCCACTGAACCGCTGCCAAGAATCTCCTGCCCTTGCTGAGTCCAAACTCCTCCACTGC
>OCTA010000354.1_pt1 | contig 42431 bp, 35 predicted proteins | sample 1538991 | NCBI WGS metagenome assembly OCTA01 (sample SAMEA3539302, study PRJEB22396) | soil metagenome | biome: tundra; feature: field; material: soil | place: USA | collected 2010-05 | depth 0.15 m | reverse complement strand
CGAGCCGAAAGGGGCTTCTTTAGTTAAACTGTACCACCACCCTTTGGCGGCGAACTGTAACTCGTCCAAGGCAAACCGCGTCTTGCTACGTGTGCTTAGCGATGCCTCGATTCAATCATGCCTGACGACCAGCCGTTTGATCTGGTTGGCTGCCTCGCTCGCGTGCGCAGCAGCGATCAGGTCGCTGCCCGCCAGTTGGTCGAGCATTTGTACCCCTTGGTCATACGCATCGTGCGCGCTCATCTGCCGCGCCGCGTTCCCGAGGAGGATCTTGCACAGGAGATTTTCCTGAAGATGTTTGCGCGTCTCGAGCAGTTTCAGGGCGTCGTGCCGTTTCCGCACTGGGTGTCGCGGATCGCGCTTACGACGTGCATCGATCACCTGCGGGCGCAGAAGCGCCGCCCCGAATACCGGTGGGCGGACCTTTCCGAAGGCGAAGCCAAGGTGCTGGAGGCAGTGACGGCAGACGAAGCTGCGGCGGCGCCCGACGATGCGTTCGCCGCTCATGAACTTGTGCACCGGCTGCTGGATCAGCTGAAACCAGACGATCGTATGGTCCTGCAGATGTTGGACTTGAAACAGAAGACAATCGCCGAGATCAGCCTCCTTACAGGTTGGAATGCGTCGCTGGTAAAAGTCCGCGCGTTCCGCGCCCGAAGGAAGTTGCAGAAGCTCTTTGCTGAACTTAAGGAAAGGGAAGGCTCATGAACAATACCCCCAGAGCGTGGGAACGGCTCGTTGCCGCCGCCCGCAACGTTGCCGACAAGCGCGAAGTCCAGGCGCCGTTTGGCTTCGCCACGCGCGTCGCCGCCCTCGCGGCGGCGACCGAGCGGCCTGTGGCTTCGCCGATCGAGCGCTTCTCGCTGCGGGCCATGATCGTCGCCTGCGGCCTTGCGATCGTTGCGGTGGCCGGCAACTACTCGAGCATTCAAGGCCTTTTCCAGGAGCAAACGCCGCCTTCCGACGATCCCGTGGCCGAAATGGTGGACCTTGGATCGTGATCGCGGGGTTGGACCCAAGAGAATGAAACAGAACTGGAAAATCGCCGTCGCGTTCATGATCGTCTTCCTGGCCGGGGGGGCGATCGGATCTGTTTTCACGCTGCGTTTCGCCAGGCCGCCGGTCCAGCAGGGGCGTCCCACTGCGCCCGAGAATTTCGGCGTGCAGCTCATGCAGCGCTGGGTGCGTTCCAATCAGCTCGATCTCACTCCCGCGCAGAGGCAGAAGATCCGGCCGATCGTCGCCGACACCGCGGAGGACCTCCGCCGTCTGCGCAGGGAGAGCCAGCACAGCGCGGAGCTGATGATCGAGCACATGCAGGATGAGATCGCCGCCATTCTCACCCCGGCCCAACAAAACAGATTCAACGACCTGATCGACGCGCAGCGCCGCAGGATGCGGCAATTCATTCAGTTTCAACAACGTCAGGCAGCCGAGCCGCAGGCGCCGCAGGCGCCGCCGCGACCTTGACGGATTGTTGTTGCGCGCTTTCCCGGCGGGCCCATGTTGCGCCTCGGCCAGGTGCCATGCATGGGCAGGCGCGTGAACTCCGCCAGGGCCGGAAGGCAGCAACGGCAACGACGTTCTCCTAGTGCCGTGGAGTGCCTGGCCACTTTTTTTGTTGTAAGAGAAAGTCCGGCGGCTGGATATGGGAACAGTGTCCTCACCGTACCAGGTCATAGCCCGAAAATGGCGCCCGCAGACATTCGATGATGTGGTCGGCCAGGATCATGTCGTCCGGACGCTGAAGAATGCCATCGCGCGCAATCGGATCGCCCACGCCTACCTGTTCGTGGGCCCGCGGGGCACGGGCAAGACCTCGATGGCGAGGATATTCGCCAAGGCGCTCAACTGTGCCGGCGGTCCGCGCGTCGATTTTGCGGCGGACGATCCCGCGGTGCAGGCGATTGCGGAAGGAACCTATCTCGACGTGATCGAAATCGACGGCGCGTCGAACAACAGCGTGGAGCAGGTGCGCGATCTTCGCGAAACGATCAATTACTCCCCCGCGCAGGGGAAATTCAAGATCTACATCATCGACGAGGTGCACATGCTCTCGCCGCAGGCCTTCAATGCGCTCCTGAAGACCCTGGAAGAACCGCCGGCGCACGTGAAATTTGTCTTTGCGACAACCGATGTGCAGAAGGTGCTGCCGACGATCCTTTCGCGGTGCCAGCGCTTCGACCTCAAGCCGATTCCCGTGGAGCTGATCGTCGGGCGGCTGCGAAAGATCGCGGAGGCCGAAAAGATTGCGATATCCGGCGCGGCCCTGACTTCGATCGCGCGGCTCGCCGACGGCGGGATGCGCGACGCGCAGTCGATCTTTGACCAGATGATTTCGTTTTGCGGCGCGGAGATCGCCGAGGCCGACGTGCTCGACGTATATGGCCTGGTGTCCGCGGAGAAGGTGGCCGAGCTCGCCGGTGCCGTCGCGGCCGGAGACAACCGCCGCATCGTCGCCCTGGTCGACGACTGCGATGCTGCGGGCCGCGACCTGGTCCGTCTCCTCGGGGACCTGCAGGCGCTGGTTCGCGGGGCGCTTCTGGACGCCATCGCTCAGGGCGGACGGAGCAGCAGGCTCGGAAACACGCCGCTCACGACCGAGCAGCTGACCCGGCTTCTGGATGCCCTGCGCGAAGGGGAGGGCGGCGTGAAGCTCGGGCTCGCGGAGCGGATCAATTTCGAGGTCACGCTGCTCAAGGCGGTCGAGGCGAGCCGCTCGCGCGCGATCGACAGCCTGATCAGGGAGCTGGCCGCCTTGGCCGGCGAAGCGGGCGGCTCCCCGGCTGCCGGTTCCGGCCCGGACGATTCCCCGGCAGAAGGCTCCGCGAAGGAAAAAAAAAAGGACTGATCGGCCGGCTGGAGAACCGGCTGGCGGCTGAATTGTCCAAGGAGCGGCGGGAAGGGCGGCTTGCGGACCGGATTGCCCGGGAGCCGGACGCGGTCCGGCGCGAGGGGGAAGGCCGGGAGATCCGGACCGACCCGGCGCGAATTCCGGAATCCGAAGTTGCGGGTCCGAGGGTTTCGGATGCCGGCCCTGAAGGGGAAGGCGAACGCGACTGGCCCGGCGAGGCGGACGAGGCTGCGTTTCTCGCCGGAGAAAAGGAGCAATTCACAAGAGCGGCCGCCGGCGCGGGTCCGGGAAGCGGCGCGGCGAAAGATGCCCCGCTGGTGATCCCGTCTTCCGCGGAGGCCGCCGAGGTGGCCGAGCGCGGCGAGCCGCCGCCTTTGGAGGAGCTTGTGCAGCGCATACCGGCCGAGTTGCGCGCTGCGCTGGATGAGCTGTTCCGGGCGCGATTCACGCGCGCCACGCGCGTGAGGGCGAGCGACAAAAAAGCCGGCCCCGCGTAGGGCCGGCTTGAGGGATTTGCGGCAGAGGACCGCCGCAAGAGGGCGTCTCAGATGTCGTAGTAGAGATGGAATTCGTACGGATGCGGGCGCAGGCGCACGGCATCGTATTCGCCCATCTTCATTTCGATGTAGTTGTCCAGGAAGTCCTCGGAGAATACCCCTCCCTTGAGCAGGAATCCATGGTCCTTCTGGAGGGCTTCGAGCGCCCCCTTGAGGGAGTCGGGCACGTGCGGCACCTTCGCCTTTTCCTCCGGAGGAAGCTCATACAGGTTCTTGTCGAGCGGATCGCCGGGATGGATCTTGTTCAGGATGCCGTCGAGTCCCGCGAGCAGCATCGCGGCATTGGCCAGGTACGGATTGGCCGCCGGGTCCGGCGTGCGGTATTCGATGCGCTTGGCCTTCGGGCTCGGGCTGTAGGTCGGGATGCGGACCGAGGCCGAGCGGTTCCTCGCGGAGTAGGCGAGATTGACCGGGGCCTCGTAGCCGGGCACCAGGCGCTTGTAGGAATTGTTCGTCGGATTGCAGATGGCGCACAGGGCCGGCGCGTGCTTGAGGATGCCGCCGATGTAGTAGAGCGCCATCTCGCTCAGGCCGGCATAACCGTTTCCGAAGAAGAGCGGCTTGCCGTCCTTCCACAGCGACTGGTGGGTGTGCATGCCCGAGCCGTTGTCGCCGAAGAGGGGCTTCGGCATGAAGGTCGCGGTCTTGCCGTACTTGTACGCGACGTTTTTCACCACGTACTTGTACAGGCTCATCTTGTCCGAGGTCCTGAGCAGGGTGTCGAACATGATGTCGATTTCCGCCTGGCCGGCGGTGGCGACCTCGTGGTGCTCCCGCTCGATCTGGACGCCCAACGAGATCATCGTCAGGATCATCTCGTTTCGGATGTCGATCAGCTTGTCCGTCGGGGCGACCGGGAAGTAACCCTCCTTGTGCCGGATCTTGTAGCCGAGATTCGGCGAGCCGTTGTCTTCCTTGTCCTTGCCGCGATTCCAGATGCCCTCGACTGAATCGAGCTTGTAATGGGTCGCATTCGAGGTCGAATCATAGGAGACCGAATCGAAGATGAAGAACTCCGCCTCGGGCCCGAAGAAGGCCGTGTCGGCGATTCCCGTGCTCTTGAGGTAGGCCTCGGCCTTTTTCGCGATCACGCGCGGGTCGCGGTCATACGGCTCCTTCGTGATCGGGTCGTACGTGTCGCAGCTGAGGGAAATCGTCGTGTTGGCAGCGAATGGGTCGATAAATGCCGTTGCCGCATCGGGAAACACAAGCATGTCCGAGGCGTTGATCGCCCTCCAGCCGCGGATGGACGAGCCGTCGAACCCCAGCCCTTCGCTGAAAATCTCCTCCGTCAATTCGGAGACCGGGATGGCGAAATGCTGCCACGTCCCGTGGATATCGCAGAGCTTGAGGTCGACGATTTTGACCTCCTTGGTCTTGGCCAAGTTGATAACTTCTTTGGGTGTCATGAGTGGTTTCTGGATTATGTATTATGCGCGGACAAACTGTCCCTCAGATGGCATGGAAGCAGGGCGAATGCCAAACGAATTCTGCACTTTATATATTTTTTTTATGCGGTCCCTATTTTAAGAGCATTTCCTTCACCGATTTGCCCGCAGGTATCATCGGAAGGACGTGCTCGGTGTAGGGAACGATCACGTCGAGCAGATACGGTCCGTCGCAGTCGAGCATCTCCTGGATCGCCGCCCGAAGCTCATTTCGCTTGATCACCCGGCGGCCGTTGACTCCGTACCCTTCGGCGATTTTCACGAAATCCGGATAAAGGGCGTCGGGGTTGTCGGGGCCGCCGACGTTGTTCTCATCGCCGAGGATCGTGTTCCCGCGAACGCTGCCGTAGAATCGGTCCTCCCACTGGACGACCATGCCGAGGTGCTGGTTGTTGAGGATCATGGCCTTCGCCGCTATCTTCTCGATATGCGCGGTCGCCAGTTCCTGGATGTTCATCGCGAATGAGCCGTCGCCGTCGATGTCGATCACCTGCTTGTCCGGGCGGGCCACCTTGGCCCCGAGGGCGGCCGGATAGCCAAAGCCCATCGCTCCCAATCCGAGGGAGCTGATGTAGCGGCGGGGCTCGTTGAAACGGTAGAATTGGGCCGCCCACATCTGGTGCTGGCCGACGCCCGTCACGATGATGGCGTCGCCCCGGGTCAGCTCATAGAGGACCTTCACGGCTTCCTGGGGCTGGATATGCCTGTTTTCCTCGAATTGGAAGGGATGGTCGCGCTTCCATTTGGCGATCTGGTCGTGCCAGGCGCGGGTGTCGGGCGGAGCGAACCGGGCGGCGGACATGAGCTCGACGAGGCGGCCCAGGGCATATTTGACGTCGCTAAGGATGGGGTACTGGACGCGCTTGTTCTTGTTGTGCTCCGACGCATCGAGGTCCACGTGCACCACCTTTGCCCGTGCCGCGAACTTCTGCGTGTCGCCCGTGACGCGGTCGTCGAACCGCGCGCCCAGGACGAGCAGGAGGTCGCTCTCATCCGCAGCCCAGTTTCCATAGGCGCTTCCATGCATCCCGAACCATTGCATCGACAACGGATGGGTTTCAGGAAACGCGCCCACGCCCATCAGGGTCGTGGCGACGGGAATGTTCGCCTTCACGGCAAATGCGGCCAGCTCGGAATGGGCGCCCGCCGAGATGATTCCGCCTCCCGCGTAGATGACCGGCCTTCGCGCTTCGGCAATGAGCGCGATGACCTCCTTCAGGCTTTCGTCCGTCGCCTTGCACTCGGCGTCGACGGTCGGGTTTCTGAACTCGACGGCGGACGGGAAAACCGGCTGAAACTTCGCCTGCTGGACGTCCTTCGGAATGTCAATGACGACGGGGCCCGGCCGGCCGCTGCGGGCGATGTGAAAGGCCTCCTTGAAGATCCTCGGCAAATCGTGGACGTCGAGCACGAGGTAGGAGTGCTTCACGACGGGGAGAGTCAGGCCGAAAAAGTCGGTTTCCTGGAACGCCATCTTCCCAATGTACTTCGAATAGACCTGGCCCGTGATCGCGACCAGCGGGATCGAATCCATGTAGGCATCGGCGATGCCGGAAGTGAGATTCGTCGCGCCGGGTCCGCTCGTCGCCATGCAGACGCCGACCTTGCCGCTCACCCGCGAGTAGCCGCCGGCGGCAAACGCCCCGCCCTGTTCATGCCGCGGCAGGATGACTCGGATCTTCTCCGTGCGCGCGAGAGCCTGGTGAAGCTCCTGCGAAGCGCCGCCCGGATAGGCGAAGATCACGTCGACGCCCTCCCGGATCAGGCATTCGACAACGGCCTCGGCCCCTTTCATCTCTCTGCCAATCTCGTTTTCTGAATGCGGAGCGGAGGTCGGGTTCGTGTTCATCGGTTGGTGGAGCGGCGCATCCAAAAGAGCGGGGAGCGGGGAGGCAAGCCTGCCGTGCCCCGGACACAGCCGGGCCTCCAGGGATGCGCCGGGAAATTGAGTTGGCTACGCCGGAGGGAGAGGGCAGGATCGGGATATGCTGAAGCTGCTCTTTATAGGAGATATTGTCGGCAGGCCCGGGCGCGGAATCGTTGAGGCGCGCGTGCAGAAGCTGCGGACAGAAATCGGTTTGGACTTTGTCATTGCCAATGCGGAGAATTCCGCGGCAGGAGCCGGAATCACGGGCGCGATCGCCAAGTCACTCCTTGAAAGCGGAATCGACGCCCTGACCCTTGGCGACCATGTCTGGGACCAACGGGGCTGGGAGAACGAAATCACGCAGATCGAACGCATCTGCCGGCCCGCCAACCTTCCGGAATCGTGCCCCGGATGGGACCACCTGGTCATCGAATCGCGGGGGTTTCGCGTGGCCGTCTTCACGGTGCTCGGCAGGCACTTCATGGGAATGAAGGCCGAATGCCCCTTCCTGTGCGCGGACCGCATGATAAGCCGTCTGAAGGGACAGGCCGACGCGATCATCGTTGAGATCCACGCGGAGGCGACCTCGGAGAAGCAGGCCATGGGCTGGCACCTCGATGGCCGGGTGACCGCCGTCGTGGGCACCCATACCCATGTGCCAACGGCGGATGCGGCGGTGCTGCCCAAGGGAACGGCGTTCATCTGCGATGTCGGGATGACCGGCCCCTACGCGGGCGTCCTCGGCCGCGAAACGGCCCCGGTCATCGCAAGATTCATGGATGGAATGCCCCGCCGTTTTGAGGTCGCCACGGGCGATGTGCGCCTCTCGGGAGTCGTGATTGAAATCGATGCGTCGATGGCGCACGCGGGAAAGATCGAGCTGATAACGGTGCGGGCGTAGCTTGACCGTGGCCCGTTCCCTGGTCCAAATTGTCCGCAAGACAAAACCTCTGATGGAAACCTTTATGATCGACGTGCCCATGCCATCGATGGGTGCGACTGTTAACGAACTGACTGTGATCAGCCTGAGGGTCGGGCCCGGAGCCCGCGTTTCCAAGGGGCAGAAGATCGCCGAGTTGGAAAGCGACAAGTCTGTCTTTGAATTCGAGTCGCCGTGTGACGGAACCGTTTCTGCGGTCTTTGCCAACGCCGGAGAGGTTCAGGCCGCCGGCGCGCCCTTCCTCAGGATCGAAACGGCCGACCTATCGCTGAAACACCTGGCTGCGGCGGAAGGCGGCCCGGCTGCGGCGAAGGCCGCCCCGGGCACTGCGAAGGGCCCCGCCCGCCTGCAATGGACCCCGAAGGCGCTCAAACTGGCGCAGCAGGCGGGCCTTGACACCTCCATCACCGATATCGAGGCAACCGGTCCCGGAAATCGCGTCACCGGAGACGATGTGACGCGCTATCTCGCAAGACCGAAGTGACCGCCTTCAAACCGGTTGCGAGAACCTGAGCCGCGCTGAGATCGGCTCCGCTGTCGTGCCACAAGAAAGCATCCATCTTCCCATGCCCCCCTCAATGACTGGAACAGTCACTATTGCAGGCGTCGGATTTGCGGCGCCAAACCATGTCTGCGCCAACGCCGAAATCCTCAAGGCCTTCCCCTATCGCACTGAGGCGGAAATCGTCCGCCTGACCGGGATTCGCGAAAGGCGCCATGCGACCGACGATGAAAGCGCCACGGCGCTCGCCGCCCTTGCCGCGCGACATGCCCTGGAACAGGCCGGGATGGATGTGAGCCAGATCGACGGGATCATCATGGCGACGCTGCTTCCGGACCAGCCGGTCCCCTCGATGGCGAGCGCCCTTGCCCGGCTGCTGGGCAGACCCCGGGTCTTCGCCTTTGACTTGAACGCCGCATGCGCCGGCTGGCTCTACGCGCTCGAGGTGGGCCGGGCCTTCATCCGTTCCGGCACCGCGAACAACCTGCTTGTGGTCACGGCCGAACTCCTTTCGCGGATCACCAATCCCCAGGACCACAACACCGCGTTTCTCTTTGGCGACGGCGCGGGTGCCGCAGTTCTCACGTCCGGCGATTCCGGGCACCGGCTTCACCGGATCGGAATCTCAGGCGATGCCAACCAATACGAGGTCATCCAGCGCACGGGCGGCGGAGCCCGAAATCCCGTGCCGGATCCCACGGGACACGATCTCGACACGTTCTTCCTGCAGATGGACGGTCCGGCCGTGTTCCGGCACGCAACCAAGGCCTTCTCGGAGCAAATCAACGAAACCCTTGTGCGCGAGGGCCTTCGGCCCGAGGACATCGCCTGGGTCGTGCCGCACCAGGCGAACGACCGCATCCTTCGCGCGGTGAGCAAGCGGGTTGGGATTCCCTACGACAAATTCATCGTGACCATTTCGAAATTCGGCAACACCAGCGCAGCCAGCGTTTCGATGGCGCTCGGCTGGGCCGCCGAAGAGGGCCTTTTCACCGAGGGAGACAAGATCCTCATGTGCAGCGTCGGGGCCGGGCTGACATTTGCCGGCGGACTGCTGGAGTGGTAGGGGCGCAAGTTCAAGGCGGCCGGACCCTTCTCGCCTTGGAGACCTCGGGGCCGGCATTGAATTGCCGTGCCTCAGAACGCTTCAGACGTTCTGCAGCTCATAGCTCAGCACGCTGATGGCATACACGGCGGCCGTTTCGCATCGAAGGACGAGGGGCCCGAGCGTGATTGGTTCGAAGCCGCAGCTCTTTGCGCGGCTGAGTTCTGCCGGCGTAAAGTCTCCCTCCGGGCCGACGAGCCAGAGAACCTTGCGTGGCTGCCCTCCCTGGGCCGACCGGAAGGAAGCGAGCACCGTCTTGAGCGAACGGGCGCCCGGCTGAAGGCTCGCTATCAGCTTTAGGTCGTACCCCCTTGCTTCCTCCATGAACGCCCCTGCCTCCTGAAGCGGCGCGATCTCCGGGAGCCATGGGTTGCCGCACTGCTTGGCCGCCTCCAGGGCGGCGACCTGCCATTTCTCGATCTTTTTATCGGTGCGATCCGCCTCGAGGTGAACTTGGGTCCTCTCGCTTTCGAGCGGCACGATCCGGGCTGCCCCTAGCTCGGTCGCCCTGCGCACGATGGCATCCATGAATCCCCCCTTGGGCAGGGCTTGGCCCAGCGTGATCGAGTAGGGCAGGGGCTTTGCCCGCTGCGAAAAGCGCACGGCAAGGCGGGCCGCGCGCCTGTCGGGCTCCTTGAGCGTGCAGATCCATTCCGCGCCGCGACCGTCGAACGCGGTGACCGTGTCGCCCTGACCGGCTCGGTTCACCGTGACGAGATGGTGCGACTCGTCGGCCGACAGGACAATTTCTGTGGGCTCGGCATCCGCCGGGGCGCAAAACACGCGAAAATCAGGCATATGCGTCGCTTCGTCGGCAGCTTCAGCCGCCCGGCTTTTCGAGGCGAGCCGCAAAATGTCCGAAAAAGGAAAGGGCGCCGAACCTCCCGGTACGGCGCCCCTCCACTACGAAACACACAACAAACTATGAAAAATCCGAAAAGAACACGTGACTAAACGCACTGGGAAAGACGCATCGGGGGCCCAAACGTTCAAAACTCGTTACGGAGAGGGGAATTTTCCCGGCTTGCCTCGGGAAATCGATTCGCGTGGCATGGCGGCTTCTTCAACGCCCGGGTGGCGGAATTGGCAGACGCAGCAGACTCAAAATCTGCCCTCGAAAGAGATGTGGGTTCGACCCCCACCCCGGGCATGGACGCTGGCAATTCGTTGGGGCCCTGAGAAGGCGGGTCATTTCTCCATGGGAACGCAGGCTCCGTCAGCCGGCTTCCTTAGGTAAAGCGCCATGAGCACGATGTCATCATACTTTCCGTCCACAAGCCGACCGTGCTTCTTTCGGCCCTCTTCTTCGAATCCCAGTTTTCGGTACAGTCCGATGGCCGGGTTGTTCGAGGAGTAAACCTCGAGCTCGATCTTCTCCAACCCGACGGCCCGGGCCTTCTCGACCGCAGCTTCAGCCAGGCGCTGTCCGATTTTCCGGCCCCGATGGTCCTTTCGCACACCCATTCCGAGCCTGCCGAGGTGAGTCCTCCCAGTCTCCGGATCGCCGGGGATTATATCGCACCAGCCGACGATCTCGTCCCCTTCGGTCGCGACAAAATGCGGCCGGCCGAACTTAACGCTCGAAAGGACGAATTGCCGCACGCTCTCAAGCGGCGGAGCCTCCAGCATTGCGAGAAACATCCGCTCGCGGGAAACCGAATCGAGCGCATCGCGGAACGAATGGACGTCACTTTCGCAGATCTGGCGGATAATCGTCATGGCCTCTGCCAACGATGGTCGTGCCAGTCACCAGACAATGATTCTCAGCCGGGAGCAATCCTAACGGCCCGCATAGGAGACGCGCCAGATCGTGTTGTTGCCGTCTTCGGTCACGAGCAGGGCGCCATCGTGGGCAACGGTCACCCCCACCGGGCGGCCCCAGACGTGGCCGTCGTCGATCACCCAGCCGGTCAGGAAATCCTCATACTCGCCCGTCGCCACGCCATCCTTGAGCCGGAGGCGCACCACCTTGCCCCCGGTGCGGCCGGTCCGGTTCCAGGAGCCGTGAAAGGCCGCGAAGATTTCCCCACGGTATTCCTCCGGAAACACGGCCGGCCCGGCGGCGTTCGACGGATAAAACGTCATTTGCAAAGACGCCGAATGCGACTGTTCCGGCACATCGGGCACGATCGCCTGGCCCGCCAGATCCGGCCGCTCCCCGGCATGGCGCGGGTCCTCGTGATTGCCCATATAGTACCACGGCCATCCGTAGTACCCGCCTTCCCGCACGTGCGTCACGTAATCCGGCACCAGATCGTCCCCCAGGGCGTCGCGCTCGTTGACTGAAACCCACAACTCTCCCGTGACTGGCTGCACGGCGATCCCGACCGCGTTTCGGATCCCCGTCGCAAATATTCGCAACCGCTGCCGCCCCTCGGGGTCGGTCACGAGGATGTTGGCGCGATTGGCCTCGTAGCCCCACGCAGCTCCCCGTCCGTGCGCGGCCTCCCAATTGCGGATCTCCGCGGGGGATTTCGACGGCAATCCTTCCGCGACGTTCGATCCTGACCCGACTGAAATGAACATCCGCCGTCCATCGAGCGAAAACGCCACATCCCGCGTGCTGTGTCCCCCGGTGCTGTCGGCCAGAAGCTGCACCACGGTCTCGGCCTGCCCGCGTGCCGTGAGATCGCCGTTCCGATAGGGAAAGCGCACCAGGGAATTGAGGTTGGCCACGTAGACCCATTGCGGATCGCCGCCCAGCGGATAGAAGGCGATGCCAAACGGTCCCTGCAGATGGCTCGCAAACACCGAGTTTTCGGAGGGAGCGTCCGCTCCGTCCACCGTCCGCAATACGCGGACTTGGCCGGAGCGGGTGTCCGCGATGAATATATCGCCGTTGGGCGCGGTCCGAAGCAGACGCGGAGCGGCAGGGTCGGAGGCAAACAGCCTGACTTGAAATCTCGCGGGGACCGAAAGGCTGGCGCCGGGCGGCTGATCAACGATGCGAGGACTGTTTCCCGCAGACTCCGTGGCGAAAGGCGCCGGCAAATCCTCAACCCGGATGCGATGGCGGACTCCGGGCGCGTCATTCTGCCAATCGCCCGCGCTGGAAACCCGGCGAATGGAAGCCGGATTCAATCGCGGCTCCGGAGGGGTGATCGGTCCAAGGGTCCCCAGAAAGGCGATCAGATCGCGGCGATCCGCCGGATTGGGCACGGGGATCGGCATGGCTGTCCCGGGCACCAACGCTGCGGGCCCGCTCAGGAAGCGCTCCAATGTTTCGGCATCCCAGGTAAGATGCGAGGCCAACAGCGCCTTGGTATACCCGAAATTGGGCAGCGCCGCCGCTGGTCGACCGATGACCCCGGCCAGAAGCGGACCCTGGCCCATGGGCGCCCGCCCGGGCTGGCCTGTGGCATGGCACAGCGCGCAACTTTGCTGAAACAGGATCTTTCCATGGGCGGCGTCGCCCGCCTGAAGGGTCTGGGCCTCGGCCCTGCAGGCGAGGCTGAGAGCGGCAAGTAGCAAGAACCTCAAGGCGAGCGGGCGGGGTAAGAATCGCATATGGAAAGGATGACGGAAGCCCATCCCCCGGGATTTTTCAACTGCCGGCGAATTCGGTGGCGGCGGAAACAACTAATCGAACCCGCCCGCGTCTGGCCGGATGGTCCTTTACGCCCCTCACCGATGATTACCGAGAAGCCATCTTCCCTCCTGTGCATTTGCGCCACGCTTTCGTTCTCGGCGGCCTTGCCGGCAGTGGCGCTCGCTGCCGATCCAGGCGCACTGGCCGCCGGTCGGGAGCCTCCGACCTCCTGGATCGACAAGGACACCGGCCATCGTGTGGTCCGCCTGACCCGCGAAGCCAACTCCGCCAGCTTCTATTTCAATGACAATGGCTACACTCCCGACGGCAAGGAGATGGTCTATACCACGCCGGAGGGTATTTCGGTGCTGAATCTTGCGACCCTGGAGACCCGGCAAGTGGTGCCGGGGCCCGTTCGCGCAATCGTTGTCGGCCGGAAGACGCCAACCATCTTCTACGCCAAGGCGACCCAAAGGCCCCTTTACTCAGAGCTTTGGTGCGCCAACGTGGAAACCGGAGCGGCCCGGAAGCTCGCCGACCTTCCACGCCGCGGCGGCATTGCCACCGTCAATTCGGACGAAACCCTGGGAGGAGGGACCTACATCGAGGGCGATGCATCCGCCGGGGGCAATTACGACGGGCTGGCGAAGGCCGGGCAGGCTCACGAAATGGACATGCCGGCCAACAAGGTGCAGATGATGGGCGTCCGCCTGGCCGCGCGGCTTCCCATCACCCTGTACACAGTGAATCTTGGCACGGGGGAAGTGAAGATCCTCCAGCACAGCACGGACTGGCTCAATCACCTGGAATTTTCCCCGACCGATCCCACCTTGCTCATGTACTGCCACGAGGGCGTGAAGGTGGAGGTGGACCGCATCTGGACGATCCGAACCGACGGCACGGAAAACACCCTCATCCACAAGCGGACCATGGAAATGGAGGGCCCCGGCCACGAATGGTGGAGCCGCGACGGGAAGACCATCTGGTACGACCTGAATTTCGGCCGGCATACCTACACGGACGGCCTGGAACACGGTTTGAACCACCCCGATTACACCCTCCCGGTGGTAGGCTATGTCGCCGGCTACAACGTCGAGACCAAACAAAGGATCTGGTATCACTATCAGGGCTACGAGTGGTCCATTCATTTCAATTCGTCGCCCGACGGCTCGATCTTCTGCGGAGACGGCGGCCGGTCGCCGGGCGCCCAGTGGCTGTATCTTTTTCGGCCCGAGCGGCTCGCCACCAAAGACATGATCAGCAGCCCCGACCTGATTCGAATGGGGCTCTTTCACTCCGAACGGCTCGTGAACATGTCCAGACACGACTACCGGCTGGAGCCCAACGTCAGCTTTACGCCGGACGCCAAGTTCATCGTGTTCCGATCGAATATGTTTGGCCCGACCTACGTTTTCGCGGTCGAGGTCGCCAAGGCCGCCGCGCCTTGACCGGCACAATCATAAGCAGTACACTATTGTGCTTGCCGTGAGCAAAAGGTCGGGGCAGGGCGGGGCGCGGCCGCCCCGCAGCGCTTTGCCCCAATCCGGAGATTCTTTGGACTTTTTCACCGACGCCTTCGTCTCTTCCCCAATATGACCACAAGAAAATCGTTACCCCTCCTGCGTACCCTGGGTCTTTCTGCGGCGCTTTCACTCTCGGCGGCTTCACCCGCCTTCGCCCAGGCGGCCGACGCTCCCGCCACCCCCGCACCTGCCACGCCTCCCCCAAAGAGCTGGATCGATCCGGACACCGGCCATCGGGTCATCCGGCTGTCCGACGAACCCGGATCCGACAGCTTCTATTTCAATTTCAACGCCTATACGCCCGACGGAAAGGAAATGATCTACACCACCACCAAAGGTGGGATTCATGTGCTGAATCTGGACACGCTGACGACGAGGCCGTTGGCGAGCGACGTAGTCAGGGCGATCGTCGTCGGCCACAAGACGCCGACAATCTACTACACCAAATCGACCCCGGACCCCTACTTCCTCACGCTTTGGGCCGCCAATATCGACACCGGCGAGAATCGGAAGGTCGCCGACCTTCCGCGCCGGGGCAGTGTCGTCACCATCAATGCGGACGAGACCCTGGGCGCCGGCAGCTATATCGAGGGTGAAGCCGTCGGCCCGGGCGTCTACGGCGGAAGAGTGAACACACAGAACCGCATGGGGGCGACGAATCTCGGCGAACCCGAGAACAAAGGCCAGATGATGGCGGAACGCCTGGCGGCGAAGCTTCCAGTGACCCTGTTCACCGTGAATCTGCAGACCGGACAAATCAACAAGCTCATCGAGCACAGCACAGACTGGCTCAATCATTTCCAATTCTCGCCCACCGATCCGACCCTGCTCATGTACTGCCACGAAGGGGCCTGGCACCAGGTTGACCGCATCTGGACCATCCGCACCGACGGCACGCAGAATCAGCTGATCCACAAGCGGATCATGAAGATGGAAATTGCCGGCCACGAATGGTGGGGCCAGGACGGAAAGAATCTATGGTACCAGCTGATGTTTCCTCGCGGCGTCCAAAATGGCAGCTTCCTCGCCAGCTACAATGTCGAGACGGGGGAGCGCGTTTGGCTGCACCAGGTGCCGGAAGCCGGCTCCATTCACCACAACACCTCGCCCGACGGAAAGCTTTTCTGCGGCGATGGCAACGGTCGCAACCCCTGGATTGTTCTCTGCCGTCCCGTCATCAATCCCGACGATCACACCCTGGGCACCGGCCTGATCCAGGGCGGCACCATTCAGGTGGAGAAGCTGGTCAACATGTCCAAGACGGCGATCCACGAGGCGCAGAACTACAGGCTCGAGCCCAACCCGAGCTTCACGCCGGACCAGAAGTACGTCATCTTCCGGGCGAACATCTTCGGCCCGGATTACGCTTTTGCCGTCGAGGTCGCCAAGGCCGCGCAGCCTTGATTGGTCACTGAGCCGGGGGAGCGATGGATCCTGCGTCGCAGCGACAACTGCGATGCTGGCAGCAAATCCGTCATCCACCTTGACCTTGCAGACCGACAGCCCGTCAGGCGTAGTCACTAGGTGATCGCCATGACGAGTTGGCCATTTTCCCTTCCGGGACTTCCGGATGATCAACGCGTTCGATGAACTCGGACCGGCTGATTACTATTCGTAACGCAAGCGTTTGCGACGCGGAGGATATCGCGGAGCTAACGGCTCAGCTGGGCTACCCCGCAGATGCTCAGGCGGCCGGTCGGCGGTTGGCGAGGATCATTGGACAGCGGGACCAGCTCGTGCTCGTGGCGATTCTCGACAATGAAATCGTAGCCTGGATTCAGGCTCAGGCGTCCGAGGCGCTGGAATCGGGCTTCCGGGTCGAAATCGTGGGGCTGGTCGTTTCGGAGAGTTGCCGCCGCCGGGGAGTCGGCCGGAGCCTGGTCAAGCGCGCGGAGCAATGGGCCGCCGAGATCGGGGCGGAGACCTTGGTGGTCCGGAGCAATACGAAGCGAGTCGAAAGCCATCGCTTCTATCCCGCGCTTGGCTTTTCCCTCGCGAAGACGCAGGCCGTCTATCGGAAAGGGTTGGGACCGACAACAGTGTGAGAAATGTGCGGGCGGGGCGGCTTCGCAGCCCCATGGACGGGAAATTTCCGCGAGGCCTGCGATCCGACGAGGCTTGTGCCCGGCAGCGTCCTCAAGGATAAGGGAGCCACGCCTTCGGGGAAATGAATATTCCGAAGGCGAGGCAACCCAAAGAAAGACACCCCACCATGGGCGATAGATCTCCAAAATCGGTACAAAAACAGGCGTCGCAAAAGCAGTCGAAATTCGATGACCTGAACAAGAAGAAGCAGGCGCTCATCACATCACAGCAGGCCACGAAGGCAAGGGCTGCCGCGAACAAAACAAGGTAAGCGCGTGGCGACGCGGTTCCGGGCGCCGGGCAGAGCCTCAGCACGAGCCATTCGCCTGGATTGAAGAACGCACGCGGGCTCAGATCCGCCAACCACGCCTTGCGCCGGCTTCTCAAAGGTCTGTTCGGCGACGTCCAGGCCTTTCGTTGGGTGGCTGGACTGTTGCTCCTGTTCACGGTTTTGGGAACGGGCTGCAGCACCTTTGTCGCCAACCGAATCGCACAAGCGCCGAATACCTATCCTTCCTGGCTGGCTCCCTCCGCGCCCGTCTTGCTCTCATTCAACGAGAGTCTTCTTGCCAATTCCCCGGAACGGTTTGCAGACGTGGGGCCGCCGCCGGCCCGTTTGCGTTACCGCGTTGTCGAGCCTGCGGAATATCACCTAAAGGTCATCCCGACCAAATTCGTGGAAGGGGGCGAGGTTCGATACAAGTTTGAGTTTCGCGCCGAGATGCCCCGGGCCAACCCGTGGACGGTGGCGCCCCGCGGCACCGTGGTCTTGCTGCACGGTTACGGGCTTGCCGAGTTTGCCATGGCGCCGTGGGCGTTTCGTCTGGCCGAGGAGGGCTGGCGTTGCGTGCTCGTGGATTTGCGCGGACACGGCAAGTCCACCGGGAAGAGGATTTACTACGGAGTCACCGAGGCGGGGGATATGAGCCAACTGCTCGATGTGCTGGGGAACCGGGGTCAACTCGCCCCTCCCGTGGCAGCCATTGGCGATTCGTACGGAGCGGCACTGGCGCTGCGTTGGAAGACGATGGATCCGCGCGTAGGCAGGGTGGTGGCCATCGCCCCCTACGGGGTGTTGTCCAGCGCAGTGCTGAACATCTGCCACGATTACGCCAGCTTCCTGCCGCGGGCGCTCATTAGGGCCGGTCTTGGACAATTGCCGGCTGTCTTGGATGTCAAGGGCGACGAGCTGGACACGACAACGGTCTTGGCCCGGCATCCGGTGACTGCCTTGTTCGTTTCTGGAGCCGAGGACAACGTGGTTCCCCTGGCTGATTTGCAAAGACTGTACGCGCAGGCCCTGCCAGGCAGCGAAATGATTGTGGTGCCCGGGGCAACGCACGAAACCCTTCCCTACCATTTCAGCGAACTTGTCCCGCCGGTGCTTGCGTGGCTAAGCGCAAGCGAGCAAGGCAACCGGCGCCTTCCGGGACTACCGGGTGTGCAATGAAGGTGGGAACGCTCCGTCGCCTTCCCAATGCGTTCCAAATAGGCCTTGCCCCGATCAAAGGATGAACGGTATCAGGGCCTTGGTGCGCTTCCGGTACGCTACGTAGTCATCCGGAAACTGCCGCAGCATCAGCGCCTCCTCGATCCGCAGCTTGAATGCCAGCAGAATGGCAACGCCCAGGAACAGGAAGAGGTCCCTGGTGCGGCCGCTGGCGAGGCAGGTTCCCAGGAGCGCCATCAGGATGCCGGTGTAGATCGGGTGGCGCACCATCCGATACGGGCCGGTCTGAATTAATTCGTGGCCTTCCTTTATCGTTGGGTTGCCGCTCCAGTTTCGGCCGAGGATGACGCGGGCCCAGATGGAGAAGGCAATTCCAATGGCGCAAAAAATGGTTCCCGCCAAAACGACCGAATCGGCTCGAGGGATGAGCCGCTGGTGATAAAAAGCTGGAAAGCTTCGCGACAGGGCCAGCACCCCGACCACCATGAGAAAGAGCGAGAATCTCCACAGCGAGCTGGTTCGATAAACGTTCCGTTTGTTGCCGAACGAGCTCGCGGCCCAGTACGCGGCCCAGATCACCCAGAGGAATGTGATGATGGCGCCAGTGTTCATGCTCGTTATGGGTACCGAGTCAGCTTGTGCCGAAGGTATCGCCCTGTCGACCCTCCTGGTTTCCCTCTCGGCGGGAGGAAACTTCCGGGTTGGCTTGATGTTCCAACCGTCGCCCCGTGAAGCCCGCCCTGCCAACGTTGATTGCCATGCTGGCTATGTTGGCGGCCTCCGTTCAAGTCCTACGACGTCGTAATTCAGAATTATAACGACATCAACAGCGGCTCGGCATGGAGGAGCGATCGCGACCAGAAGGCCAAGTTGCATGCGTGAGATCCAACAACGCGCGTCCGCAAGGCTGCTTTCGGGGGAAACCCGATGGCGAAACGTGTCGACCCCGCGGCGCAACCTGGGCCATAAGCGTGTCGAATCCCTACGATGCGAACCCTGCTGCTTCCTCTTGCCCTGACGCTCGCGACTGCTGCGTTCGTGTCCGCGGCTGAAGGCGGTCCCGTTTACGAACTACGCACCTACACCGCCGCTCCCGGGCGCCTGGCTGATATCCTGGCGCGATTTCGAGATCATACGATTGGCATCTTCAGCCGGCACGGCATGGTGAGCGTGGGCTATTGGGTGCCCCAGGATGCGAAGGATGGGGCGGGCGAAAAGCTCATCTACCTCCTGCAACACCCGAGCCGGGAGGCGGCCGTGAAAAACTGGGCCGCCTTCGACGCCGACCCTGAGTGGCAGTCGGTCTCCGAGGCCAGCGAGGCGCAGGGCAAGATCGTGATCCATACCGAGTCAATCTTCCTCGCGCCGGCCGATTTCTCTCCCGAGGTGGCGGCCGGTTCCGGTTCGGGCGTCCCGCGGGTTTTCGAATTGCGCATTTACACGACGCCCGGGGGAAAGCTCGCGGAACTCGACACCCGCTTCCGCTCGCCGGAGCGCAGCTACTTCGTGCGGCACGGAATGATGGAGGTCGGCTATTTCCACCCGCTCGACTCGGCCGCCGGCGCCGGCCACACCTTGGTGTATATGCTCGCCCACGCCAGCCGCGGGGCCGCTGCGGCTTCGTGGGCAGGCTTTCGCGCCGATCCAGACTGGATCGCGTTGAAGGCCGTGACGGAAAAGAATGGCGCCCTGACGACCAAGGTGGTGTCGATCTTGCTCACACCGACCGACTTTTCCCCGCTTAGATGACTTCGGCCCCAACCGCCGTCCTCCTTCTTTCGGATCCCGTTGGGAGTTTTGAAGTCGTCCGGGTCGATGTAGTTCGGTTCGGGGGCGTCGATTGGGATGGCCTCCGGCGGGTTCGCCAATGGCCGCGACTGATTGCCAGAACATCTTTATCAGGGGTTTGCAATACACGAGCAATATGGCATATTGCTCGCATTCGGAATGAATGCGCTCTCGTTCGAGTGGGATCCAAAGAAGGCGCAGAGCAATGCCGCCAAGCATGGCATCACTTTCGATGAGGCCAAAAGCGTGTTTTACGACGAGGATGCGCTGATCATCCCGGACCCGGATCATTCGATCGCGGAGGAGCGATTTGTCATCATGGGGATGAGCAGCTCACGCAGAATCCTGGTGGTCGTTCACTGCCTTCGGGAAAATAATCAAGTAATACGAATCATATCGGCCCGGAAGGCCTGGACTGAGGAAAAGCAACCCTACATGGAGAACCGAAAATGAGAAAAGCATACAATTTTACCGGCGCGAAGAAGAACCCCTACGCCAAGCGGCTGAAGAAGCCGGTCACCATTCGATTGGAAACCGAAATCATCGGATATTTTAAGGACTTGTCGCTGCAGACGGGAATTCCGTACCAAAACTTGATCAATTTGTACCTCCGCGACTGTGCGCAGACGAACAAGAAGCTCGCATTCAGTTGGCGCCCCGAAAAGTTGGCCTAATTGGGGGCACAGTTTCAGGCGGCGGAATAGGAGCCCTGCCGCACGGGATCCGTTCAGGCCCCGGCGATCAGCCGGCGGCCCTCGGCTTCCGGATTGTTGCGCACGACACAGGGGTCGCCAAAGATCATCGTCTCGCCCTTTTCCGGGGAAAACGCCGGCCAAACGGGCAGGTCCGGATGGTTCGGGTTGCCGGTCCGCGCAAAGTTCACCCAGGCCTTGCTGACCTTCCCGGCCAGGGCGAGACCCGCGGGTTGCCCGCCGCTGAAGTGGTCGCAGAGACCGGCGTTGTCCATGACGAAGGCGACTTCGCAGCTGTGGAATGTGCCGGGCCGGCCTTCCAGCATCGGTGTTCCCCAAGCAAAGATATATTCGTAGGAGGGGGCGCCGCCGGCTTCCGACTTCAGCTTTGCCTGGGCAAGAGCGGCGGTGCGCACGCCGGCGATCGAGATCCGGGCGTAGAGATCGAAGGGGGCGGCATCCGGGTACTCGCGCTGGTATGCTTCGATGATGGTCGGAGCCTTGTCGCCGTAGGCCTCCGTGACTCGCCTGCCCAGTTCGGCACTGCTCAGGGAATAGGCATCGGGCTTGTCCACGGCATTGGTGAACTCGTGCAGGTTGGTGCCGACGATAAGCGGCACGAGGGCGGAAACCGCGAGCGACTCCGGGGAAAACGGCTGGGCGGGCAGGACGACGCCATCGACGGTCGGGCCCCATTCGCCCGTTCCACTCGCACCGCGGTGCAAGGGTCGTGCAGGCGGCGGAGCGAGCTTTCTCGCCGCCGCACTGGCCGCCGTGGCGATGCGCTCGAGCGGCAGAGTTGACAATGTGTCGATCTCGCCGGCCGACAGGCCCAGTTCCTGCAAGACCCCCGCGGCCAGGCGACCCGATTCATCGGGAGTGTTCATCTTGAGGTACGGCCCGCTCTCGACCACAGCGCGGTGAAATAAGTTCCGGGCCGAGGGCATGGCCATAAGGGCGGCAACCTTGCCGCCGCCCCCGGACTGGCCGAAAATCATCACGGTTCCCGGGTCGCCGCCAAAGTTGGCGATATTGTCGCGGACCCATTTGAGGACGGCTTCCAGGTCCAGCAGTCCGGCATTCCCGGAAGCCGCATACTTTTCGCCGCCGAGGACTGCGAGGTTCAGGTAACCCAGCACGTTCAGCCGGTGGTTGTGGTTCACGACCACGACGTCGTGGTGCCGCGCGAGATTTTCGCCGTCGTAGGAGAGAAGATCCTGGCTGCAGCCGCCCGTGAAGCCTCCGCCGTGCATATAGACGAGCACCGGCCGCCGGCCGGGTCCGTTGATCTCCGGGGTCCAGACATTGACGCGCAGGCAGTCCTCGCCAGCCACGGTTTCAGCGCAGCCGCGATGCAGGAGAAAGGCGTCTTCGTCGGCGCTGGCGCTGTTGTGTCCATCGGTCGAGGGGCGCCCCAGACCCGGGCAGATGCGGCCGTAGCTCAGTGCGTTGCGCACACTCGTCCAGGTTTCGGGCGGCTTTGGAGGAAGGAAACGATTCGCACCCGCCGTCGAAGCGCCATACGGGATGCCTTTGAAGACATAGACGCCGTCCCGGCGGTAGCCGCGGACTTTGCCGGCAGTCGTTTCCGTCACCGTTGTGGAATCGCAGGCGATGCCGCCGCCTGAACTGCGTGCGGGTGCGGCGCCCACGGCGTTTTCCTGCGCCCGAACCTTCGAGGCGACGAGGGCTGTTCCGGCGAAAGCCGCTCCTGCGACGGCAAGGGTGCGGACGAAATCGCGGCGATCGAGGGAAAGAGGCATCGGGGAATCGTTCATGGGGTAATGGTCCACGATAACGGGAGGAGCCGAATGGGTCAACCGGGCCGCCCTTTCCTTTCTCCCGACTGGGCGGCGCGAAGATCGTCCAGCGTGCAAATCGGGGAAATCATTGTGCAAGCGTCACCGGCTTGCGGTGGACGGCGGCTTCGTTTGCCGTTTCTTTCGGAAAACGAGCGTCAGCCAAAAGGCGGCAATGCTCACCGGAAGAACAAGCACGATTGAGCCGGTGGGGACGGATCGCGGTCGGGATCTGGCGGCCTATTTTGGCGACTTCTTTCCCTCGATCGCCCGCTGCAGATCATCGCGCGCCTTCATTGAGCCGAAGAAAAGACCCTCGGGGTATTCGCAATACGCGAGCATGTGACTGTAAATGGTCGCCTCCATGCCGGCGTTCAGTCCCAGCCCGGCCAGATACTGCAGGCGTAGATTGCGGTCGCGGTTGATCTGGGCGCCCGCCAGCCAGGGAGCCAGCTCGGCGGCGCGGCCGGCATAGGTTGCAAGCAGGCTGTCCGGAGTCTGGAAGCCCACTTTGGCGAGGGACGCGGCAGCCCATTCGTAGTCGTGGCTCGACCAGCGCTTCCGCAGGGCGTCCATGTCGATGCGTGCCGGGCCGTTCTGGCCGAGCACGACGACATCGTAGCCATTGCCGCTGTCGTCGTTGGCCCAGATCGTGCCGTCGGGAAACACCTGGAAGAAGGTGGCCACTTCGCTCTTCACGGAAGCTTCGTCGCTTTCATACAAAGGTATCCATTGGGTGACCATGCCGCCGGGATTCAGGCGCTCCCGGCACATCTCGAAATACTCCCTTGTATAGAGTGAGGCGGAACCCTTGACCCACGGATGAATCGGGTCGGAGGTGATAATGTCGAACTTCTCCTTGGTCGTCAGGATGTAGTGGCGGGCGTCGTCGAAGACGAATTCGACGCGGGGATCGTCGACGACGCCGCGATTCTCTCCGGCAAAGAACACATCGGCGACCCGCGGGACCAAGGGCTCGATCTCGCAGATCACGATGCGCTCGATCCCGGGCTGGACGACGAAGGTGCCTGCCGTGACGCCGGCCCCGCAGCCCACGATCAATACGGAGCGGGGAGCGGGATGCAGCATGGCCGGAAGATGGGCGAGCATCCGCTGGAGCCTCATGTCCTGGGTCGTGGTGGACGCCTCGATCTTGCCGCTGACGTGGAAGTTGCGCACTCCATCGAAGGTTTCGCTGACGGCGACCGAAAAGTTCACGCCCTCGCCCGTATAGAGGATATTGGCGTTGCCGGTATCCCGGAGCAGCGTCCGTCCGTAGGCGATCAGTTCGCCCGGGGTCCGGGGCACGAAGACGATCAGGCCGGCTGCACCGATGGCGGTGGCGGCGCCGATCCACCAGGAGTGCGGCACGCCGGCGAAGGAGCCCCGTTGAGGTGCAAGCAGCAAGAACGCGGAAATGACGGCCAGTCCGATCAGGAACCGCTCGGCCTGCTGGGTTCCCGCCCAGGGAACGATGAGAAGGCTGAAGAGGACCGCGCCCGCGATCGCGCCGACGGTGTTGGCGGCGTAAATGCCTCCCACGAGCCGCGCCGGGTCCTGTCCCTGCCGGGAGGCTGCGGCCAGCGCCAGGGGGAAGCTCGCGCCCCACAGAAGCGCCGAGGGAAGGATCGCCCAAAGGCAGCGGGCAAAGTCCGGCTGGAAGCGAAGCCATGGGCTCGCCGCGAGTTTGGCATCGACCGGCCAGTAGGGCAGGGTTTTGGTCGCCGAATAAGCGGCCCAGGCAATGGCGATGGCGAGCAATGCCTGGCAGCCGCCGAGCAGCGCGCGCGGGCGAGCGAGGCTGCGAGCCAGAAAGCCGCCGATGCTCCCGCCGAGGCCAAGCCCTAGCAGAAATACGGACAGGATGATGGAAAACGTATACACGGTCGGCCCCAGCATCAGCGCCATCAGGCGCGTCCAAACGACCTCCGCGCCGAGGGCGCTCATGCCTGAGAGGGCGATGGCGAAATGCACCGCTGCGGCGTTTGGCGCGGGAGGGATGGGTTCCACGGCCGGCTCGCGGGGCCCGGGGCCTGGCGGCGCCCAAGCTGCCAGGCTGAAGCCGAGCAGGGCGGCCGCGAGGTTGATCGCCGCCGCAATCCAGGTCGCCGTCGGCATGTCGTGCACGCGCAACAGATAGAATCCCGCCAGCAGGCAGCCGAATACGGCTCCAATGGTGTTGCCTCCATAGAGGAATCCCAGCCAGGAAATTCCCCGCGGGGTGGATTCGAGCCAGCGCGAGATCGCCGGCAGCGTCGCCCCCATGAGCACGGTCGGCGGGAGCAGGCACAGGGCGCAGATCCCGCCGCGCAGGAGAAATCCCCCGGGACCGTGCCCGGCGGCGTTGCCGAAGATTCTGACGACCTGCGGCATTCCAAACAGGACCGCGATGCCCAGGACCCCGATCCCCAATTCCAGAAACGCGCAGACGCGCAACGGATGCCGGCTGGGGGACACCAGGCGGGGCAGGGCCAGGCTGCCCAGGCACATGCCGCCCATGAAGGTGCCGAGGAGGACGGCCAGCGAAATCGCCGTCGAGCCGATCACAAACTCAAGCAACTGGAACCAGACGATTTCGTAGATAAGCGCCGCGCATCCGCTGCTGAAGAACAGAAGCAACAGCAGGGATGCCGTCAGGCCCCGGCGGGCTTGCCCCGGGAGAGCCACCGCGGGGAACTCGGATGCGGCGGGATCGCTCGGACTGTCCATCTCCCATTGCATAGCCAACCGGGCGTGGGTTCAATCGAATCGTGAGGCGGGTCCGCCCGGCTCTTTTTGGACACCCCGCGAACAACCTTATCCTCATCCGGTTCGTCCAGCACAGGTTCGTCCCTCGGCTTTTTACCCCATGAAACCAAGAATCATTTGTCTGCCGGCCAGCATCCTCCTGCCTTTCCTGTTCGCCGCCGGAGCGGCTGCGCAGGACCGGCCCTGGCAAAAGCTCAGCGATCCCACCGTGGCCGATCTGGCGCCGAATTTTCCCAAGCCACCTTCCGCCAACAGTTCCCAGGTGGCCTGGGGCTGGAACGGGCTGATCAGCCGGGAGACGCTCGCCCGCGATCTCGACCACATTCGCGCGATGAACCTGTACGCAGCGTTTGTTGAGCCGGGTCGCAATCCGCAGGCGCCGTACCTGTCCGCAGCCTACTTCGAGAACGTCAAGATTGGAGTCGAGGAGGCGAAGAAGCGCGACATGCACCTTTGGTTTGACGACGACGGCGGCTATCCCTCCGGCTTTGCGGGGGGGAAGTTCACCCTGGAGCGTCCCGATCTGGACATGGAGGCTCTGGGCACAACCGAACAGGTGCCCGTCGTACCCGGCCAGACCTTTTCCCGCGCGATCGACGAAAAGACGATCTGCGCACTGGCCGTCAATCTCGACACGGGGACCAGCGAGGTGATCGAGGCCAAATCGGGCCAGGTCAGCTGGACCGCCCCGGCCGCGGGCCATTGGGCCGTGGCGCTGCCGCATTGGGTGTTTCGCTCGGGCGTGACCCGGTCGGCGAACAACAAGACGGGAGCCAAGGACAGCGAACACTCATTGATGGACTTCCTCAACCCGGCGGCGGGCCAACTTTTCATCAACTGGACCTTCGAAGCGTACAAGCAGGCGGTCGGGGATGAGTTCGGAAAGACCGTCATGGGGTTTCGCGGCGACGAGGCCGCATACGGATGGAACCCCTGGACACCCAATCTTCCCGCGGAATTCCAGGCGAGGAAGGGTTACGACGTGAGGCCGTACCTGCAGGCGATTTCCGCGATACAGATCGGCCGCGGCGGCCGGGGCCGGGCGGCTCCCCCGCCCCCTCTCAGCCTGGACGCCGCCCATCGGGCGTTTGCGGACTATTGCGACGTCTGGTCGGACCTCTTCGGGCAGAACTTCTTTTCAGCGGGGGCCCAATGGTGCGCGGCAAACAACCTCGAAAATCAGACGCATATCGAGCACGAGGAGATCCTGCCGCAGCTCGCCATCGCAAACGGCGATTTTTTCAAGTGCATGCGCGATCTTCAGGTCCCTGGAATCGACGTCATCTGGCACCAGGTCTGGCACGATGTTGTCGCCGACTTCCCCAAGCTGGCCTCTTCGTCCACCCACCTGAACGGCCACCCGCAGGCCATGAGCGAATCGTTTGCGGCCATGGGGCGCCCTTACCCTGCGCCGAACCTGGAGGAGGCGGGCTGGATCGTGAACCATCAGATTGCGCTCGGCATCAATCACTTTGAATTCATGTCGATGGGCTCCTCGGCGCCAAGGCCGCCCGGAGCGCCCGGAGGACCGGGCGGCCCCGGTGGACCGTCCAGAGGCGGAGGGGCCCCGGTGGATCAGACGCAACCAGCCGGCCCGCCGGCGCGCGGGGTCGCCCCCGCCGGCTATCGCTATATCAACGATCCGCAGTTTCCCGAATTGGCCGCCTATACGAACCGGGCGACCTATGTCCTGCAGCAAGGCCGGCCTGCCGCGCAGATCGGAGTCTATATTCCCTCGTCCAGCTTCTGGTTCGGCGACAGCGGGACGAACAAGAGCTTCCTGGCGATCGTTCACTCACTGCTCGAACACCAGAGGGATCTGGACTTCGTGGACGAATATGCGCTGTCCACCTCGCTCAAGCCGGAGGGCGGCAAACTGGTCAACCTGAGCGGCCAAGGCTACCGGGCGATCGTCATTCCCCCGGCGGTCGCGATTTCCAAGGCTGCACTCGACCGCCTGCAGGCATTCGCGGGGGAGGGCGGGAAAGTCATCTTCATCGGCGGTTCGCCACAGCTGGTCATGGACAGAAATTTCCTAACCGCCGGCCCGGCAGGAGATCTTGGCTGGGCCGTCATCGAGCCTTCGGTCGAGGTAACCGCCAAGGTGCTCGCGGCGCTGCCGGAGCCCGATGTCGCGATAGACCAGACCGCCCCAGGTTTGAAATACACCCACCGCCGGTTGAGGGACGGCGAGGTTTACTTCTTTTTCAATGAGGGCGATGGGGCGCTGAGCCTCAATGCGACTGTGGCCACCGCGGGCAAGGCGTTTCAGGCGCAAGACTGGGACGCGCATACCGGGAAAATCGACGCCCTGGGCGGCACTACATTTGGCGCGGGCAAAGCGACCCTGCCGCTAAGCCTCGAATCCTGGGCGACCAAGCTGGTCGTCATAAGCACGCAATAGCCCCTTTCACTGCCAGGGTTTCCTTCTCCGGCTGGTGCGCACGCGCAAGGCCGGAATCCGGGCGCAGATCTCCAGGCCCGGCGAAATGCGTATTCGGTCCAGCAGGAGCTTTGAAAACAGGACCAATGGTATTACTGTCCTCTTATGCTGGGAAACCAGCCTAACGGACATGTCCCCCGAGAAGAGCATCGCATTGATCGGAGATTTCAACCCGGAGGTCATCGCACACCAGGCGATTCCGGACGCGCTTAGGCTTGCCAGAAATGCCGTTGGGAAACGCTTCACATGGAGGTGGATTGACACCGACAGGATTTCCGGGGCGCGCGAGACCCTGGCCGACTGCGGCGGAGTCTGGGTCGTTCCCGCCAGCCCCTACAAAAACACGGAGGGAGTTTTGGCGGTCATCCGTTATGCCCGGGAGAACAAGATGCCATTTCTTGGCACTTGCGGAGGCTTTCAGCACGCTCTCATCGAGTTTGCCCGGAACGTGGCCGGAATCGCTACCGCCGACCATGCGGAGACCAATGCGGGAGGCGAGGATCTGGTTGTCACGCGTCTGGCCTGCCCTTTGGTCGAAACGACCGGCGGCGTTACGTTCAAGCCGGCTTCGCGGCTGCGCGCCATTTTCGGAGATGAACCGGCTCAGGAAGGCTACCATTGCAGCTACGGTCTAAACAGAGCGTATCAAAGCCTCTTGGAGGAGGCAGGGTTGCTCTTCACCGGGTTTGACGAAGCGGGTGAGGTCCGCGCGGCGGAGTTGCCATACCATCCGTTCTACATCGGCACTTTGTTTCAGCCGGAACGATCGAGCCTTCGTGGCGTACCCCATCCGTTGATAAAGGCGTTTGTGGAATCGGTCGTCTAAACCTCCAAGCGCAGCCGCAGCCGCAAGGACGACAAAAACAGATGACACTTCAGCTCACTTTCCGACCACGAGAATCGTGAATGAATCGGGGACCATCTGCATCTTTCCGCGGCGACGCCCTTCGGACTTTGCGCCCTCGGGAGCGGGGGCTGCGGGAGCTGCGGCCGCAGGCGGCGGGGCGCTCACGCGGTCAGCGGTGATGAGCAGGATGTGGCCGGTCTTGGCGTCCAACGTGGAGGTTCGGGCGCCCGATTTCGTCGACACCGTCTGCTCCACCCGAAACTGGGTCGGGCTGTCTTCCTTGATGACCGTCAGGGTGGCGTCTCCCTGGGAGCTGAAGGCTTCGCCGGTGGCCGCATTGAACTCGGCCGCGTCGACGCCCTGTCCGATCGGAAGCGTCGTCAGGATGTGTCCATCGGTGGCGTCGAGGATCACCGCAACGGCGGGGTCGTGGCAATACGCGAACAGAATGTTGTTCTTTGCATCGAGCGCGAGGGCGCCAGGCCCGCCGCCTTTGCCGGTTAGATCGTAGTGGGCCTTGACCTTCAGGGTATGGGCGTCGACCACGGCCACGTTGTCCTTGTCCTCCACATCAATGTATACGTGGCCGGCGCCATCGCTGGCCGCCTGCTCCGGCTGGCCCCCGAGATCGATCGTGCCGACGATGGCTCCGTTTTGGGCATCGACCACGGTGACGTTGGGGGCGCTGTGGCTGAGGACGTAGATTCGCTCCGTCGCGGGTTCAAACAGGATTCCATCCGGACGGCCCTGCACGTCGATCGTCTTGATCGTGGAAAGAGTCCCGGCATCCCACATGACGAGCGGCTGGCTGCTGCTGAATCCGTGATGCGATGCCGGGTCAATAGCCACCCCGTGCACAGATTTCACATCGGGAATCGTGCTGACCGGAGCCAGCGTATCGAGGTCCCACACGGTGATGCGGTCGCCGCGGGGAATGTAAAGGCGCCGGGAATCGGAGTCCGCATGGACGTAATCCCAGCCCCCCGGGCCGCCCACTTTTACGGATTGGAGAAGCTTATAGGACTGGTCGGCTCCGGCGGGCTGGGCCCGGGCGGTATCGGCGAAATTGCCGGCCGCCGCGATGAGGCCAATTGCGGCAGCGATTGGGAGGAGGGAATGGAATTTCATGCTGATTTGAGGTTGGGTGGATGGGATAAATATTTACCGCGGGGCAGCCGCGGATTGCAGGAGGTTACGCACAAACCTTTCTGTCGCGAACCAACCGCCGCGTCAAATGCCCTGCAGGCCCGTGATCTTGAGCACAGTGGCGTGCTCGCCCGGCTTTCCGGGCCAGGATCGCCGGGTCGCGCGAGCGAGCCTGGGAATTGCGTCCGAAACGGAAACGGCAGCCCCTTGGGCGCGAGTTTGTTGGCCGGGCGTTTGAGTTTTGGCCGGGTCGACCATAGGCTCCGAACGCCCGTTGGCCCCGGCGGCTGACGTGGAAACTCAAATCGCATGCTTTCAAATAACCCAATGAATGGAAGAAACCCCGTTATGTACGCGACTCGGGCAAACCGATGCGCAACCTTCGTTCTTGCGGCCGGCCTCAGTCTGTTGCCGTCGCTCCTGCAGGCGCAGATCACCGTGCCGGCGAACCGCCGAAGCAATGGCGGACTCAGGCCTCCGGCGGAGAAGGAGCTGATCTACGTGACGCTGCCAGGGACCCTGGAGGGGTCGTGGGACCAAAACGGAAATGGGATCGTGGTGCTCGACGCCTCGAACAATTACAGTTTCGTCAAGCGAATCCCGACTTGGGACATTCCGGCGAGCTCGTATCCCGAGCAGGTTGCCGGGGTGACGGCCAGTCCGGTGACCCAGATGATATATGTTGCGACCCGCGGCCGGCTCGCGGCCTGGGATCTGATCACGGAGAAGAAGGCGTGGGAGAACGCCTACGACGGCACGTGCTGCGAGCGGCCCCAAGTTTCGCCCGACGGAACGTTCATGTATGTCGGGTCGGATTTGAAGGACTTCTGGTACGTTGTGAACCCAAGGACCGGCGACCTGATCACGAAGGTCAGGTCGCCCAAGAGTCCCGGAGCGCACAACCTGAACCTGAGCCTGGATGGCAAGCTGGCCTTCATGGCTCCCAACGGGAAAGTCATGGGGATCGCCGAAACGGCGACGCACACGCTCCTAAGGACGATCGCTTTCCCTGACAACGTCCGCGTCTTTGTGGTGAACCATGATTCCTCTCTGATCTATACGAACCTCAACAACCTGCTTGGATTCGTGATCGCCGATGTGAAGACCGGCCAGATCGTCCAGAGGGTGGAGGTGCAGGGCTTCGGCTGGCCCGAAAATTGGAACGTCAAGCCGCGCCCGAGGATCCCGCACGCCTGCCCGAGCCATGGCATCGCGCTGATCAATGGCGAGAAGGAGGTGTGGCTCGACGACGGCCTGAACAACTGCATCCATGTCTTCGACAACACGCAGATGCCGCCGAAGGAAATCGCCAGCATCAAGACATCGGCGGGCCCGTACTGGATCACACCCGGAGTGGATGGAAGGCTGGCCTATATTTCCTCCGGAGATGTCATCGACACGAAGACGCGGAAGATCGTCGGACAATTGAAGGATGAATACGGCCGGACGATGCACAGCGAGAAGCTCTTGGACATGGTGTTCGCGAACGGGAGGCTGACCCAGGTATCGAACCAGTTTGGAAACGGCCTTGTGGCCGACGATTCGTGCTGCGGGCCGGCAATGCCGGCGGTCGCCTCCAATTCCAGGAACTGAGTCCTGGCAAAGTCCTCCAGAATTGAATTTGAGTCGGCTTCGGCCGGCATCCGACAAAGGTTGGATTGCGGGATATTATGTTGTAGGAAAATGGACCCATGAACCGACGAGACTTCATCAAACTGTCCGCATTGGGAGCCACCGCCGCACTTAAGGGCCCCCAATTTCTCTCCGGGCAGACGGCCCCGGCGAAGGGCCCGGGCACAACGGTCGCCATGCCGATCAGCGCGGCCCCGCTCGCGCAGCCGGACTTCGAACGGCAGTTGGAAGACATGCGCCAGCGGGGCGGAGTCAATGTGCTGATGCCATTCATTTACACGCACGAGCGCCATCGAGCCGGACTGGACACCGGGAAATTTCGCGGGGGCAACTACGCGATCCCGCACATGGAGTACTACAAGGACACGATCCTGACCCGGGAGGACATGAGGGCGACCGAGTTCGGCGACAAGGACCTGCTCGCGCTTGCGATTCCCCCGGCCCAAAAGCAGGGCATCAAGGTGTTCCCATGGCTGATCGAGGACAATCATTGCCCGACAGAGGTCCCCCATTGGGAGAAGCTGTATGAGGTGGACGTTCACGGGCGACGCGCCACCGGGCATCCGTCGGGCCCGTGCAAAAACAATCCCGACTACCGCGGTTACCTGATGGATCTCGTGGAGGATTATGCCCGCTCCTATGAGATCGGCGGGATCATGTGGGGAGCCGAACGCCAGAGCGGGTTCCTCAACGCCCTGAACGCAGGCGGCGAGGCCGGGCACGCCACCTGTTTTTGCGAATTCTGCCAGAAAAAGGCGAAGGACGCCGGAATCGACGTCGAGCGGGCCCGGCAGGGGTTCATCGAACTCGAAAAACTTATGAGCGCCCGCAGGGCCAAGCAGCGCCCGCGCGATGGATACCTCACCTCATTCTGGCGAATCCTCCTCAACCATCCCGAACTGCTCGCCTGGGAGAACCTCTGGGTCAAAGGCCGGCACGAATTGGAGGCGGACCTCCATCGGAAGATTAAATCGGTCAACCCAGCCCTGCCCATTGGATGGCATATCTGGCAAAACGTCACGTTCAGCCCGCTGCAGCGAGCGGAGGAGGACTACGCCATTTTCAAGGAGTTTTCCGACTTCGTGCGGCCGGCCGTTTACAACAATTGCGCCGGCGAGCGCTATCATGCCTGGGTCAACGGTTCGCTGGGCGCGGTGTACGGCGATCTGCAGCCCGCAGAAACGATGAACGTGCTCTTCCAGGAGCTGGGTTATCAGGAGGCGCCCTACGACCGAATCAGCGCGACCGGGTTTTCGGCCGACTATGTCGAACGGGAGACACGGCGTGCTGTGGAGGGCCTCGCCGGATCGGCGACGCAGGTCTGGCCCGGCGTCGATATCGACGTTCCCGTTCCCGAAGGCACGAGCCAGTGCACGCCCGAAGGCGTGAAGGCGGCGGTCAAGGCGGCCTTCAAAGGGGGCGCGACCGGAATCATCCTTTCGCGCAACTACATTGAAATGAAGCCGGAGCACTTATCGGCCGCCGGAGACGCCTTGCGAGAGCTGGGGTTGGCATGAATCGTTGATCGAGGAAGCGCCGGGTGGGGTGGCGGGTCAGTTTGCCCGACGGGATTGCCCGATCCGACCTCAGGGAAATGGGCCTCGATTTCCTTATCGTATATTTCCATCTGAAAGGCTGATATCATAAGTAGCTGTGGCATGAACTGTTACATATCGATATATTATTTTAATAGCGCATATAAGATTTGTGCGCATATTGGAAACCCATGCAATCTGCCATCCCCGACCCCGCAAAACCCAGGTCTTCCATCCGCCTCAAGTATGTGATGTGGGTCGTGTTTTTTCTGATGGCGATCCTGGTCATCGCCCGGCGCGACCTGGCGCTTTTGGACTCCCAGTCGTTTTTGCGCCAGCGTTATTCGCCGATTCCCTGGCTGATGTTCCTGCACGGAATTCCAGGCGCACTGGCGCTGACGCTCGGCGTTTTCCAGTTCTCCAGCCGTCTGCGAAAGAGGCATCTCCAACTGCATCGCGTCCTGGGACGCATCTATGTCGGCTGCGTCGTCATCTCCGCGCCGGTTGCAATCATGGTGGCGATGGCCCTGCCCATCCCGACGCTGCTGCCAGCTTCCATCATCCAGGCGGGGGGCTGGCTTGTTTGCACCGGCACCGCGCTTTATTGCGTGCGCATCGGCAGGATTCAGCAACACCGGGAGTGGATGATTCGCAGCTATCCCTTCGCCATGATCTTTGTCGTCGCGCGCGCGATTGGATTCATTCCCGCGATTGACCGGATGGGCATCGTCGGAGTCGAGGCAACCGTGTGGGGTTGCATCGCCGTTGCCGGTTTGCTGCCTTCGCTGATCATCGCGTGGCAGGCGTTGGCTGCCAGCCACCGGCCGGTTGGCGCAAATTTGTAATTGGGTAGAACGTTGGTTAGCGGGGCGGGTCGGATCTGGAAACGACCGTCACAGGGCCGAGCAGGCCCGACTCGCCCAAGCCCAGAGGCCGGCTGAACGGGCTCACGACCGGATCGGAGGTCAGGACCCGTTTCTCCGGCGGACCGAGGCGATCGCCGATCTGCCGGTTCGTCCACTCATTGGTTACTTTGATCTCCATCCGGTTGGTCCCGGGCTTCAGCGCGTCGGTCACATCCACCCGGTAAGGCGGGGTCCACAGGATTCCCAGCGGGTGGCCGTTGACCGAAACCTCCGCCAAGTCCTTCACGATGCCGAGATCCAACAGGGTCCTGGCGCCCGGCCGCAGCCAGGAATCCGGCGCCGAAAGGTTGTGGACGTACGTGGCTGTCCCGGAAAAATATTTCACCCCGGCATTCGCGTTAAGGGTCCAGGACTCCAGGTTCGCCAGCGTGATCCGGGCCGGGGCGCCCCAATTCGGAGGGAAATCTACCTCCCAGGGACCGGTGATGGCGGTCAGAAAGCTGATCTTCGCCCTCTGCAGGGAGCGAGCCGGGTTTTCCACGGGGTGGCGGAAAACCACGAAGACCGATTCTCTCGGCGCCAGCTCCAGCGGCACCGTCGTGCGGCTGCCTGAAATTGCGAAACTGGCGGGTTCGATCGCGCCGGTGTCCGGATGCCAGAACTCCGCCTCCTTGCCGGCCACGCGAAAACGGGCCTCGAAGCCCTGGGCGCGATCCGTCCGGTTGGCGAGAAAGTAGATCTCGGTCTCGCCGGCACGGCGATGGATCCACGGAACATCGGAATCCAGGGAGCGGCTGTACTCGAAATCCTTCCCCACGCCTGTCGCGGCCAGGACGTCGGGCAGGGGCAGTCCCCAGAAGACGAGGCCCTTTTCATAATACCGCTTGTTCCGCATGACGCCGTCGAGATCGCCCCAAACATCGGAGGCGAGCGAGCGCACCTCGGCATCGACTTCCGGATATCCCGCCAGGCTGGGGGACTTCACCGCCCTTGGTCCCACGACGGTGGCGCCGCCCGCCACGAGTTCGCGGACCTTGCGCAGCACTTCGGGCGTCATCTCGTCGGTTGGCGGAAGGACGAGCACCCGGTAGCTCATTCCGTCGGGCAGGACCAGGCGCCCGTCGGCGGCGACCGACATGCGATGGAGCAGGACGTCCGTGTTGATGCAGTCGTAGTCATAGCCCTCCGGCGGCGCCGGCTGCAGGCCGGCGCCCCAGAACGGCTGGCTCGAGGGGACCCCTTCGGGGAGGAGATACGCCCGATCCCGGCGCCCCAGAACGGCTGGCTCGAGGGGACCCCTTCGGGGAGGAGATACGCCAGATCCGCCACAAACAGCCCCTGCTGCAATAGATAGAAATTGCGGGCCAGGTACGTCATGTAGGGCGTGGCCAGCTCGGCCCACGTGATGTTCCGGTTGATGTGCGTGCCGACCATCGTGTTGCCGGGCTTCGTGTCGAGCGGCTGCTCCGCGGAGGTGTGGAACATGAATCGGTTGACGCCTTGGGCGAGCCAGTAATCCCCGACCGCCTTCAGGGTCGCGGGCGCCTCGTAGCCGCCGCCCGTGAACGATTCGGTCCCGACCAGCGTCTTGCCGTACGCATGAGAGGCGGAGGCAGCGCCGCGGACGTCCACGTAGTATTGAAGCGCCGGATGCAGCGGGTGGACCCAGAATTCCCCCATGGGGATCTCCACCTTGCTCTTGTTCAGCAGGGTGTCCTCCATGATGTCCATCGAGACGCCGGAGGCTTCGGCGTAAACGCCGATCCCCCGCCGGCGCAGCAGTTCGGCCATCGTGCCATAGTGATTGTCCGCGAGCAGGTCCGCCAGGGTCCGCCGGAAGTCCCAGAGGAAACGGTCGCTCACCTCGGCGCTCCCGACGACCCGGCCTGCCAGGACGGGCAGATAAGGCGTCGGATCGTAGCCCCGGCGCTGCCGGAACTCGGCGATCATCTCGTCGGTCCAGTTCTGATTTTCCGCCTCCCAGCTGTCCATGGTCACGTAGCGCAGGCTCTTGCCGAAGAGCGGCCCGACCTCCCTTGCGATCCGATCTATATAGGCGTGATAATACGCCTCCACGTGCTTGCGGCTGAACTTGTCGACCTCATAGCCCAAGCCCGCCTCGGGTGCGGGACGGTTCTTCGCTCCGGTGAGGGAGTAGCCAAGGCGGAGGATCGTCCATCGGCCGGGCGGAACGTCCCAGGCGAGGCTGCCGTCCCTGCCCATCCGTCCCGTGAGGTCGACGATGTCTTCGCGCGCGATCGCGGCGGAGGCCGGCACGGGCGGGGTGCGGGTCGATTCGTAATCGTAGAGGAAGCTGAATCCGGCCTTTTCCTGCCAGCGGTTCACCCGCGCCCCGGTGTGAACCACAAACTCGCTGATCGTGTACTGCGGGGCCGGCTGCGTCCGGTCCTGGCTCATCACTCCGCCGGGTTGGGCCGCCGCGCGGGTCATTTCGAGGCGGAAGAATCGGGCCGCCGTTTCAGGAAACGCGTACGTCCGGATCGTCCCCGCCCGGTACATCACCGGCCCGGGGAGGTCGACCAGGGGCCGAAAATCGGCCCCGTCGTTGCTCACTTGAATCCGGCCGAAGGGGACGCCCCGGCCGTGGGCGACGATCGTGATCGCCCGCGCCGCCAGCGGCTGGGCAAACTCATACTGGATCCAGGCGGGCCCGCCGTCTGCGGGGGCCGCGATGCCGAGCGAAGTGTTCAGGTCGCCATCCATCAGGGACGCGGCGTCGATCGGCCCGTTGTTGGTCGTCGCCTTCGGGTGCTGGTCCGCCATATCCGATTCGCCCTCCGGAGTGCGGTAGGCCACGACCGCGCTGTCGCCGTAGTACGTGGGATCCGGGGGCGCGCCCGCCCGCCCGCGCCCGCCGCCTATCACCCAATTGCCGAAGGGCCCATTGTTCGAGGGCGGCTGCGGGAGCTTTCCGCTGAACTGCTGCGGGCCTGTTACAGCGGTTTCGCTCCAGACCAGCTTCTTCATGGCCTCCTCCGGCTTCACCCAGGGTCCGCCGGTCTCGCTCCAGCCCGCCGAACTGAAAATGGACATTTCCAGCCCGAGCCGGTCGGCCTCCGCCGCGGCGTGCCGGACGGCGTCGAACCACTCCGGGCTTCCCCAGGCGAGCTTCTGCGCCACGGTCTGGCCGCCGCCGCCGGAGACATCGGCCATTTGAATGCCTCCGATTCCGGCGCGCTTCATCCATTCGAGATCTTTTGTGATTCCCTCCTTGGTGACGTTGCCATTGGTCCAGTGCCACCAAGTCCGCGGCTTGGCCGAGTCCGGCGGGTTCCGGAATCCCTGGGCGAGGGCGTCGGGCGGATCTTCGGCAATCGCGGGAGCGGCCGCGGCCAGCCACAGGGCCGCCACCGCGGTTGCGGCGACGGCGAAGCGGGTGCAATTCAGGGCGGAGTCCGTCTTCATGGGGTGTCTTTGTTTATGAACTTCTGCGCTGCATTGGCTTCACACCGGACGCGGGAGCCGATTCCGGCCTGCCGCTTCGCCGTTCAACCGGCGCGGTGCGGCGTCACAGGATTCGCAAAGGAGGGGTCTTTCAAGCAATTCAATTAACCGCAGTTGCCCGCCGCGGGCAAATTTCAATACTGGAGGAGGTCCCATGAAACTCATCCTGGTTTTCCTCGTGTTCGTCAGCTCCCTGCCGGCGATGACCGAGCAGGAGCGGCGCACCTACCTCGACTGGATGCTCACGTCGCTCCCGCCCGCCCGGGCCTTCAACCAGTGGGTCAAGGCCGCGGGCGAATTACCGCCGGACTTTGACGCGCTTCCGCGCAACAACTACATGCCGGATCCTCTGCAGTTTTTGAATGGCAAGCCTGTGAAGACGGCGGCGGACTGGGCCGCGCGCCGGGATGAGATCAGGCGGCTCTTCGAAAAATATGACATCGGAAGCATCCCGCCGGCAGCCAAGCTCGACAAGGTGACGCTCGTTGAGGAGACGAAGGAAAGGGGCTATTTCACGCGCGTCGTCCGGCTTGAGTACGGGCCGGAAGGCAAGGCGTCGACCCAGGTGACGGTGAGGGTTCCGGATGGGACCGGACCCTTTCCCGTCCTGATCGGCGGCACGCCATCCTCGCTCCTGCGGCGCGGATATATCGCGTGCAGTTACACCGGAACGGTCGATTCGCCGGGCAATGTCGCCCAGATATACCCCGCCTATGACTTCGGTTCGATGGGCCAGGTGGCGTTCACCGTGCACCGGGTGGTCGATTATCTGCTCACCCTGCCGCAAGTCGACAAGGCGCGCATCGCGGTCACGGGCTATTCGCGGGGAGGCAAGATGGCGGCGATCGCGGCCGCATGGGACGGACGCATCGCCGCCGTCATCGCGGGGAGCACGGGCGTGGGCGGAGTGGTGCCGTGGCGCCTGTCGGGCGAGTACGGAATGGGGGAGGGAATTGAGACGACCACCCGCAGCTTTCCGATCTGGTTCACGCCCCGCCTTCGCTTCTTCGCCGGCCATGAGGACCGCCTGCCGGTCGAATCCAACCTGCTCGTCGCCATGATCGCGCCGCGAGCATGCCTGATTGAGTATGGCCTGAACGACCAGGTCTCCAACACCTGGGGTGATGAGCAGACGTACTATTCGGCGCTCAAGGTTTTCCAATTGCTGAAGCAGCCCGACCGGGTCGGTCTCCTGCGGGTCCCCGGGTTTCACGGGGCCAACGACGCGGAGGCCACGCTTGACTGGCTGGACATCCAGTTCGGGCGCTCCACGGCCAAGTGGGACAATCACCTGCTTTTTCCGTGGGATTACAACCGGTGGCGGAGGAACAGCGGAGAGAAGGTCGACCTGAGCCGCTATCCGTCACGGGCCGGCAGCGATCTTTTGGTTCCGAACGGGGGGCCGGTCACGATCACGACTGACTGGGAAAAAGCGGCCGCCGGAATCCGGAGTTCCATCCAATGGATGCTGGGCGACGAGCCCTTGCTGCTGCCGCCGGGAACCGGCTTCCCTCCGGGGTTCGGTCGCGGCGGTCCGGGTCGGCGCGGCACGGCCGTCCCCGCCGGGCCAAACCCAGGTCAATTGAAGCCCGATGTGCCCGCCTGGGTCATCCAGAACGGTGGAAACTCCTACGGGTGGATCGAGCCCGCCAAGAGCCTGGCGGCGATGCGAAAGATCAACTTTGGCTACAACGTGAGCGGCGACCTCTATTATCCCAAAAACACTGCGCCCAATACCAGGCTACCGGCCGTGATCTGGCTGCACGGCGCCAGCTATCCTCTGGGTTACATGTGGGTCTATCGCTCGGACATGCACCCGATCCTGGCATTGGTCCAGGCCGGGTACGCCGTGCTTGCGTTCGACCAGGCGGGCTTTGGCAGCCGAATGGAGGAAGCCGCCCCGTTTTACGACCGCCATCCCCACTGGTCGATGATGGGCCGGATGGTGGAGGACGCCCGGTCGGCGCTCGACGCTTTGGCGGCGGACAGCCGGATAGATCCGGACCGAATTTCCATCTTTGGCTACACGCTCGGCGGCACCGTCGGGCTCTACGCCGCGGCGCTCGACCAGCGGGTCAAGGCCGTCGTTTCGATTTCCGGCTTCACTCCGATGCGCACGGACACTGCGGACCGGGGAACCGGCGGAATTGCGCGCTATTTCGAGGAGCGCGGCCTGATCCCGCGCCTGGGCTTCTTCCTTGGGCACGAAGACCGCATTCCCTACGACTTCGATGGCCTGATCGCAGCCATCGCCCCGCGGCCGGTCCTCGTCGTGGAACCCACAATGGATCGCATTTCCACCCCCGCCGACGTGCGCGCCGCGGTGGAACAGGCCAGAAGGGTCTATGCCCTTTACAACGCAGGGGACAAACTCGCACTGGTTGAACCCAAGGACTACACGCGCCTGCCGACTCCGACGCAGAATTGGGCCGTGGACTGGCTGAACAGCACCCAGAAACCCGCCCCGGTGCAGCCGGGCCCGTGAGGGCATCCTCAGCCGACGCGGATCGGAAGGACGACGAAGGGCAGGTTGGCGAGAAAGAACTTCTGCTGGAGCGCCAGGGCGGTGTGGTTGTGCAGCCAGCGGGTGACGCGCGTCTCGTTGAGGAAGAGGAGCTGGCCGGCAAAGAAAATGTTGTTCGGAAATTTGGCGGCGGCCTCCTTCGACAGTCTCATGATTTCGCCCATCACATCGGTGCTGACCGCGGTGAAGGCCGTCGCCCCGTAGCCGTGCGTCCGCGCCCAGGCGACGTAACGCTGGGCGCTCTCCTCGGCGTATTTGCGCAGCGCGTCGATCTCCGCCGAGCCCTTGAAATTTCCGGCGTCGACCGCACCCACCTGGATGAACGCAAAGTTGGAGAAGGTCTTGCCGAACATCCGGGGCACCTGGAGGACGGTGTGCAGGCCGAGTCCGTTGTAGCCGTTGACAAGAACGATGGCCGTCCGCGCCTTCGGGTCGGGTTCGCCCGCGACCTGCGTCCCGGATGTGGTCTCGGCGTTCGCGGCCTCGACGATCACATCCAGCCGGCGTAGCTGGTCGGTGACCCCGTTGTAATGCCGCTTGATCATGAATGCCCCCAAAACGAGCAGGCCCGTGATCACGATCGTCACGCAGCCGCCTTGGACGAACTTCAGGACAATCATCGAGACAAGGATGAACAGCGTCAGGGCGAGCCCAAATCCGTTGATCGCCAGCCGGTGCTTCCAGCCCTTTTCCGTGCGGCGCACCTGCCACCAGTGGACGACCATGCCGAGCTGGGAGAGCGAGAACGTGATGAAGACGTTGATGCTGTAGAGGACGACCAGGGTATCCACGCTGCCATACGTGGCCAGCATCATGATCAGCGCCGTGGTGCCCATCACGAGCACGCCGTTTTGAGTGACGAACCGGTCGCTCAGGTTCGCGAAGCGGGTGGGAAACCACCGATCGAGCGCCATGTTGGACATGACGCGCGGTCCGTCCAGGAAGCCGGTCTGCGCGGCGATGATGAGGAGCGCCGCCTCGGAGGCGAGCGTGATGAATACGAACGTGGAACCCACGGAGAGCGTGCCGACGTGCCAGGTCCATCCGCTCGTCAGCTTGTCGCAAAGAACCGCGTTGAGCGTCTTGCCGTCCACGGGCGAGACATTGAGCAGGATGTAGGCGAGCAGCAGCCCGGCGACGGTCACCGCCAGGGACGCGCCCATGTACATCATGGTCTTTCGGCCGGTGGCGACGCGCGGCTCCCGCAGGATCGGCAGGCCGTTGCTCACCGCTTCAATGCCCGTGTATGTGCCGGCGCCCATGCTGTAGGATTTGAGCAGGACGGCTATGAGGGCGAACCAGCCGGCTTTCGCGGTGACGGAATGCACCTCGTGCACGGTGGCCGCCGCGACCGCGCCGAGGGCGCTGGCGTGCGTGCCGATCGAGGCGCCGATGACCACGACGTGGGTAATGATGAAGATGAAGAAGATCGGCACCCAGACGAGCACCGACTCCTTTACGCCGCGCAAATTGAGAAGGGTCAGGAACAGGACGCCCACCACCTCGAACCCCAGTTTCCAGGCCTGCCAGTATTCGGGAAATAGGCTGAAAAGCGCGTCGCCGCCGCTTGCCACGGAGATCGTGACCGTGAGCACGTAATCGACGAGCAGGGCGCTGCCCGAGACGACCCCGGCTGTCGGCGACAGGAGCTTGCTCGCGACGAGATAGCCGCCGCCGCCGGACGGGAAAAGCGCGATGATCTGGGAATAGCTGGCGCAAATCGCTACGATCGTGACGACGCACGCCAGGGCCACGAAGAGGCTCAGGTGGATGTTCGCGCCCAGCACCTTGAACGACTCCTGCGGACCGTAGCAGGAGGAGGAAAGCCCGTCGGCGCCAAGACCCACCCAGGCGAACACGGCGATGAGCGAGACCTTGTGAAAAAGGTCCTGGTCGCCGAGCGATCGGGCTCGGCCAATGAGAAGCGTTTTGATTGGCGACCGGCTGGAATTCGGGTTGTCCATGAATGAACGAGAGTCTCCTTGGAGCGATGCGGCGCAGGACCGCATGCCGTTGCGAGCGGGAACCCCCGGGGCTTTCGGATCCCGAGATGTCACCCTTCCCAACTGCCGACGAGGTTAGCTGACGGGCTCGGCCTTGGAAAGCGGCCTTGGACGCGGCGTGCCGCGTCCTTTCGCCCCCCTCGGCCGGGTTGAAGCCGCCGGCCGAGTCTGGGTCCCCCGCGCCGCTGCCCGGGAACGGACAACGACTTAGGCGGTGAAAGAACGTCGGGCGAACATGCGGCACCGGTTCGGGCGGGCAACACCGTATTGGGAAGACCGACCAACATGCTGATCGTGGGCCAATTAGATTAATTTTCCGGCGACAATGAAAAATTGCGCCGCTTGACACCTGCATTTGCGAAGGGCTATCTCGTCGGTTTCGTATGGAGGCTGCCCTCGACCAACCTGTGCTGGTTCTGAACCGCTTATGGCAGGCGGTTAATGTCATTGGAGCCCGGCGAGCCTTTGCGCTGCTGGCCCGCGGCCATGCGCATGTGGTCCATCATTACGAGGACGATTTCCAGACCTATTCGATGCTGGATTGGATCGATTTTTCGACGGTCAATCCTCCCATTGCCGAGCTCGAAACCGTGCACACGCCCAGCCGGACGATCCGCCTTCCCCGGGTGATCCTGCTGACATTTTTCGACAAGCTGCCCTGCAAGGAGCTGAAGCTCACGCGAAACAACGTTTTTGAACGGGACCGCAACACGTGCCAGTACTGCGCCCGGGCCCTGCCGCGCGAGCAGCTCAACCTGGACCACGTCATCCCGCGCAACTATGGCGGCAAGACGACCTGGGAGAACATCGTGTGCTCGTGCGTGAAGTGCAATACGCGCAAGGCCAACCGGCTTCCGCACGAGGCGGCGATGCGGCTCATCCGGAAGCCATCGAAGCCGAAATGGCGGCCGGTTATTTCGCTCGTCCTGGGGACGCATCATTGCGAGATCTGGAAGGACTTCCTCGATCTGGCCTACTGGAACGTGGAGTTGGAGGAGTAAAGGAAGCCCGCTTCCCCGGCGCCTGTCCTAGCTAGAGCTTGTCCCCAAAACGGCCGTTTTTCGAGGCGATAACGGCGCCTAA
>OCTA010000353.1_pt1 | contig 42556 bp, 35 predicted proteins | sample 1538991 | NCBI WGS metagenome assembly OCTA01 (sample SAMEA3539302, study PRJEB22396) | soil metagenome | biome: tundra; feature: field; material: soil | place: USA | collected 2010-05 | depth 0.15 m | reverse complement strand
GCCCCAGTCCGTACACGGCCGCAGTATCGATCCAGTTGACGCCCGCATCGAGCGCAGCGTGAATCGCCGCAATCGATTCCCCGTCCTCCTGTCGTCCCCAGGAGAAAGCCCAGTCGCCGCCGCCCATCGCCCATGCGCCAATACCGATGGGAGTGATCTCTAAATCGGAGCTGCCTAGATGTCGAGTCTGCATAACTTTTCTTGGATTATTTTAAACGCAGGAAGACACTCTGCGTTGCTCTCGCCCCGTGTTCCTCCCTGGAGGAGATAAACTGTCTTGCGCCGACTGCGGCGAGCTCTTCGCCGTTGCCGTGTGCTGTGAATTAAGCTGTGGAGAAGTGGAGACAATTTAACCGTCTATTCGCTAAGCGTCCACAAATCAACGGATTGCGTCCTCGGTGGGCGAGCTCCTAAAGTTCAGACCTTGCACTGAAAAGCGGCATTGACAGCTCGGAAGTAAGTGTTTAGGGTGACACACGTCGATGGCTGAAAGGGTTGGCTTAATTAAACTTTTGCCAGTCCGAAGTAGGCTGAGTGATCAGCTCGGCGGGGCAACCCGAAGAGCAGCCAGACCTGAAAAAACCGACGGCTCTGCGAGGGGCAGTTGGGGTTTGGGACCGCGAAAGCGGTGATCGCATCAAGGGCTGTGACGGTGCATGCCTCCACGCTGTTGGCTCCCTCGCAGGAGCTGGCGGCTAGAGCATAACCAATGTCACAGCCTTTACCTTTTCCCAGCGTTCCCCTCCTAAGCCGCAAAGGCGGTTCCACAGAAAATATCCTCGCCCCGAGATCTCCTGTTGCCACACTCTCCCGCTTTTTCAACAAGAATTGGGAGCAACGTTCAAACAAGACTTGACTGGCTCCATCTGCGAGGCCTTAACCGGTTCGCTCAGGGAATAGTTGCTGGTCTATTTGTACAATACGGAGAACATGGCAGTGACGATCGAGATGCAGAATACGGGTGACCCTCGAGCTCGGGGAGATTCTTGCCGGTGTCGAACACGTGCTGAGTGATGCAGCAGGAGAGTGGCGGGTGTCAATTGTAGGATCTCGTGCAGATGATAACTGGGAAATGAAGGTGGAAGGACCGCGGGGATTCGAGCGTTCGTACACTTTGGTTGGCGAAGCTGGAGAGCACCACCCTGAGGCAATACGAAACGTGCTCACGAAGCTGCTGCCGCCGGGTACGCGATGATCCACCATGCCGGTTCCCGTTGCCCCGCAGCCGAGGCAGACATCGCAGGCCTGGCTGGGGCAGTTCCTCGAGACGGTGAAACCAACGATGAAGAAGATTGCCAATTCGAGTCGTCGTCTCAGCGACCATATTTCGCGAGCGTTGAACAAAATTAGGAAACCAAGCACCGCCGGCGAAATTACCGAGTTGGTCAATCGTGACCTGGACCTTGAGGACCGCCCTTTCCAAGCAAAAGACGTCGCGGAATGGTTGCGAAACACAGATGACACAGCGTTGACACTGTATTGGCCCAGGGCTCGTCCCCGAAAGTAAGGATCATCCCACTACTCGTGTTACACCATCTCGACCACCTGATTAAGGTATGTCTGCGCATGTTCACGATCACATTGAACGAGTACATTGACTGCTTCGAGACGGCCGCGGAATCTGAGCTGCGCGAGAAGAGCCATCGGGACTATCGGAGGTTGCAAACGGGGAAGGTGAAACCCAAGCGGACCATGTCAGTGTCAGCCCGTAGGAAGATCGCGGCGGCACAGCGGGCAAGGTGGGCGAAGGTAAGGGCGCAGAAGAAGGCTACTTAGAACCAGGAGGAGAGGCGCAATCCTCGCTCGACCGCTCGACCTGCGGTTTCCTGCGGTGGGGGAAGCTTGACAACGGTGGCGCACAAGCCTAGCATTGTAAGTGAGCGAGCTTCCTCTTCTTAACTCTTTCAGGTTCCCTGAACTAAGTCAGCCCAATCTGAAGTTTTCTTTCTTAGCGACCCCAACCTAAGGAGGTTGCCGATGTTTGCACGCAATGTATCGATTCACCTGAAGTCCAATATGCTTTCTGATTACAGCCGGACCTTTGAGAACGACGTTCTTCCTTTACTTCGCAAGCAGAAGGGTTTCTAAGGATGAAATCACATTGTCAAATCCCAGCAGCCTAGATGTGGTCGCAATCAGTCTGTGGGAGAGCAAAGCCTATGCAGAAGCTTACAACACCAATACTTACCCAGAAGTGTTGAAAACCTTTGCAAGAATGATCGATGGAGTGCCCAAGGTTCAGACGTTTGAGTCCGTAACCTCGACCTTCCATAACGTTGCTGTAGCAGCGTAAAGGTTTGTAAGTGCGCACGGGAGGGCGGGTAACTCCGCCTTCCCAGCTTACAAGCACGCGCATTTATCACTTGGAACGGAGGTTCCTGCCATGAGAACTCTTTTATGGGCTGTTCTATCTCTGTGCTTTTGCCTGAGCGTGGTCGACGCTCTCTCACAGGACGCTGCCAATCAGGTGCCACGGAAGACTCAGGTGGCCGCGGGGACTCGGCTGACAACCATCATGGGCACAGTTCAGGAAGGTGGCGACAAATTGAGCTTCGTCACCGACCAAAGAGTCTGGAATGTGGACAATCCGGAGATCCTTGAGGGTCACGAAGGACACTACGTACACGCGACGGCTTACGTCTACCCTGACAACAATTCCATTCACATCACAGAAGTGAAGATTCCCACCGCAAGTGAGACCAAGATAGATGACATGAAGTAAGCGCGATGATGTAACCGCAGGCACCCACCCCGCGCCCCTCCCGCTCCGCCCGGTGTTTACTGGGTTCTTACTATGAACGACGGACTTCAAACCTCCTGCTTCCTATCCCCCAACCGTTTGTCCCTCCTCCGAGCAGTCCTTACGCTTGCGCCCCATTTTCATTGGCCGTTCAGGGAACAGAGCCGATCAATTGCAGCCCCTTGCTGAGGGGGAATTCATGGCAAATCTAAAGGGGGCTGGCGTCCATAGTGTCGCAGTTGAGGATAGAGAGAACGAATCTGGTCAACCAGCTCAGACATGTTGATGCGGCTCTTTCAGTTCTTGGCGTGAGTTTTTACACGAAACCGAGGCGTACGATGTCAGCGTCGGCTCGTCGCCGGATCAGTTTGGCGCAGAAGGCGCGATGGGCAAAACGGAAAACGAGTGGTCAAGCACCGAGAGCGAAGGGAACCATCTCAGTGGCGGGGCGCAGGAGAATTGCTGCCGCTCAACGCGCACGGTGGGCGAAGGTGAAGGCTGCGAAGAAGACTGCTTAGGGCCAGCGGAGCCTGCAGCGAATCCTAAACACCCTTCAGTTGATTCTCATCCATCCCGAAATAGTGGCCCAGTTCGTGGATGACCGTCAGGCGGATCTGTTTGCGGACTTCGGCCTCGCTGGAACAAACCGCTTCAATATTCTTCTGGTAAAGCACGATGTGATCAGGCCCTATCGGCAGGTCAAATATGCTCTTCTTGGTCGTGGGCACGCCATGGAAGATACCCAGAAGCAGCCGCCTTTGCTGCCCCGACTGCGGTGAGGGCTGGTGCGGCGGCACATCCTCTACCAGCACAGCTACGTTGCGAATGCGACTGCGAAATTCCTGGGGGAGCGAGTCGAGTGTCTCCTCGACTACCTTGACGAAATGTTCACGCTTCATCGTTTCCCCCCTGAAATAAGGCGCGGGCTCACTCTGAGTAGCCGCCGTCGCTGTCATCATCTTCGTCATCCTCTTTGCCGTCTTCTTCCTCTTCGTCTTCTTCCTCTTCTGGCTCCTGGCGAAGAAGAACATCGGCAGCCACCGACTGATCAGTCGCAGCTGAGTCGGAGCATTCTGGATGTATGCTGCTCATGCCCAAATGGTACGCTCAAACCCTGAGACGTCTCCGCAACAATGGACATTTATCAACTGAAAATTACGCTGATGGACGTACGCCCGCTGATCTGGCGCCGGATACAAGTGCAGGACACCGTCAACCTGCCCCAACTGCACAAGGTTATCCAGATAGTGATGGGCTGGGAGAATTCCCACCTCCATCGGTTCACTGTCGATCGGCGGAGACATCTTGGAAGATTCGAAGCTTTCGACAATCAGCATCACCTCGCGTCCAAGGTTACGTTGCGACTTCTCCTTGGCGAGCAGGACACCAAGTTCCTTTATTACGAGTATGACTTCGGTGACGGGTGGATTCACGAGGTTTGCAACGAGAAGGCCATGCCGCCTGAACCGGGAAAGCTCTACCCGTTCTGCATCGGCGGCGAGCGCAACTGCCCCCCAGAGGACTGTGGTGGTTCCCATGGGTATCAAGAGATGCTGAAGGCTTTACGCGACGAACGAGACCCTGATCACGCGAGTACGGTCGAGTGGATCGGACAGGATTTTGATCCCGAGGCGTTTGATGCTGATGCGGTCAATCGGCGGTTGAGGAGAGTGAAGATACGGTCGTAGGAGTTTGGTCAAGATCAGGGAACCACAGAAATAATGAAAGCGCCCCGGACTCATTGAATCGCGGGACGCTCTCGGAACAGTCCTCCCCCGAAAACTGCTCGATCACAGGCTAGTCTAGCTTGCCGTCACGCGGAATGGCTCCGACGTGCCACTGGGCACTTCATCTGCATTCTCCGCGAAAGTCGATAGCGCCCGCACAGCGGAAGATTATGGCAGATCGGACGGGAGACAAGACAAGGTCAACGAATCGATATTGCGAAAACAATCGGATAGCTTCCGGTTGGCCGACCGCCCAGAAGAGGACACAAAAGGGCGCTTTCATGGTTAAAGGATCTTACAATCCTGCCATGGCTGCATACTTGGCGCCAGCGGTTTCCTCCTCGCCGACGATCTCCGGCCGGGACCCGAGAGCATCTCTTATCTGAGGATCTTTATGCGCAAATCGGCTTTACTACTCACTCTTTTTGTCAGCATTGCCATCCACGCACAGGATCTGAAACCGATTCAACTGCCAACGGCACAGACCGAGGGTGGCCGTCCGCTCATGCAGGTGCTTAAGGAACGAAAAACTCGACGGGGGTTTAGCCCCGAAAAGCTGCCCATGCAGGTGTTAGCCAACCTCCTTTGGGCTGCGTTCGGCATTAACCGTCCGGATGGCGGACGTACCGCGCCTTCGGCGATGAACTGGCAAGAAATTGACATCTATGTCGCTATCGGCGATGGCTTGTTTCTGTACAACGCAAAAGCAAACCGTCTTGACCCGATCCTGGCGCAAGATGTGCGCGCCGCCACGGGATTGCAAGCCTTTGTCGCCGCTGCGCCTGTGAACCTCATCTATGTCGCCGATCTCAGCAAGACGGGACAAGCGGGGAGTGAGGCAGAACTTTTCACTGCTGCCGATGCAGGTTTCATCGGTGAGAATGTCTATCTGTTCTGCGCCTCGGAGGGATTGGCAACGGTCGTCCGGGGCTCTGTGGATCGCGCCGCGCTAGCCAAGATCATGAAGTTGGGGCCGAATCAGAAGATTCTCCTGGCGCAGTCTGTTGGCTATCCGAAGAAGTAGCCTGCTCCCTGCGGGGAGGAATTCTTGAAGAGGCATTCAAATGTTCAACCGCTAGATCGCTGTTGTCCGATTTACCGAGTAAGGGAAGGGAAATGAATGCCCGCTCATCGTGAATGATCCACGCTACGGCAACGAGCGCAGCTACAACGGACCGCGCCTGCAGACGGATTCCAGGAGCCGTGACCGTGATGAAAGATCTACCACTCTCGAGAGTCTATCAGTTGCTCGAACCGGGTCCGGTGGTTCTGCTGACGACCGCCCGCAATGGCCGGGCCAACATCATGACGATGTCCTGGCATATGATGGTCGAGTTTGAGCCGCCGCTGGTTGCCTGTGTCGTCAGCAGCGCCAATCACAGCTTTGCCGCATTGCGGGCGACGAAAGAGTGCGTGATCGCCGTTCCGGCGCTGGAACTGGCGGCCAAAGTCGTGGAGATCGGCAACTGCTCGGGCCGGGACGTGGAGAAGTTCGAGAGATTTGGGCTGACGCCGGCGCCGGCCGAGCGCGTGGCGCCACCGTTAGTGGCCGAGTGTTTCGCCAATCTCGAATGCAAGGTGGCCGATATGCGGCTCGTCAACAAGTACAATCTCTTCGTCCTTGAAGTGCTCAAGGCCTGGACCGATCCGGCGCAAAAGAATCCGAAGACCATCCACCATCACGGATATGGCAGCTTCGCTGTGGATGGCGAGATGATCAAGCTGAAGTCGAGAATGCCATAATCGGTACACGTCAAGAGTGCTGAGCTTCGCATCCTCTTGGACGTTTCCCGGGATGACGGGTAACCCTTCCGTAGTCAGGTAAGGTAAGGGTTGCCGACAATCCACCCAGAACCCCGTCTTTCACTTCCCACAATCCCGTTTTTCTGGACAACCTCCAAGACAGGGACTAGCCGTCGACGACGAATTGTTTTAAGTCTTAGCTATCGTGGTCGCGCACGTATAATGGCCGCGCATGTCCTTTACCTCTGGCTCAAAGCTTGGCCCGTACGAAATTCAGTCATTAATAGGCGCGGGCGGCATGGGAGAAGTCTACCGTGCGCGCGACACTCGATTGCAGCGTGTCGTTGCCATTAAGATTCTCCCTCAGTCGCTCTCGTCTGACCCGGATCGTCTGGGCCGCTTTCAGCAGGAAGCCCGCATTGTCGGCGCCCTGAACCATCCCAACCTGATGGCGATCCACGACGTTGGCTCGCAGGACGGGGTGCATTTCCTGGTTTCAGAATTTCTCGAAGGCCAGACACTTCGCGAACGTCTGCAAGCTGGGGCTCTTCAGCAGCGACGGGTGAATGAATACAGTCTGCAAATTGCAAAGGGACTGGCGGCAGCTCACGAGAAAGGTATTGTGCATCGTGACCTCAAGCCGGAAAACATCTTCATCCTGCCCGATGAGCGAGTCAAGGTTCTCGACTTCGGATTGGCGAAGCAGGTGGTGAATAGGGCCGCCGGCGCCGACCAAACGCTCACCAATGTCGACCGAACTTCTGTGGGCACCGTGCTGGGCACAGCCGGTTATATGTCTCCTGAGCAGGTGCGAGGTGAACCGATCGACCATCGTTCCGATATTTTCAGTTTCGGAGCTGTTCTCTACGAGATGGTAACGGGGCACCGTGCGTTCCACGGCGACTCGGGAATTGAGGTCATGAATTCGATCCTCAAAGAGGAACCACCTGACCTCGCCGAGAGTGGAGTGCACGTGCCGCTCGGGCTACAAAGGATCGCGCAGCGCTGCCTCGAAAAGAAGCCCGAAGCGCGCTTTCAGTCGGCCAGCGATCTGGCCTTTGCGCTGGATTCTTTGAGTAGTAGCGCTGCAAGCTCGACTGCGAGTTTGCGCGCTCTGAAAGACACGAGAAAAACACGATCCCGAATTCTGCTTGCGTCGTCACTGCTGGCGGCATTAACTATCGGCGTGATTGCGACTCTGCTGCTGAACCATCCCCAGGCAAGCCATCCAGCATTTACACAGATTACTTTTCGTTCGGCATACCTTCGCCATGCGCGCTTTGCTCCGGATGGGCGCACCGTGGTTTACGACGGAACCGGCGACGGCAAGCCCACGGAACTTTTTTCCACCCGCACAGACACTGCCGAGTCGCAGTCGCTCAACCTTCATGGCAGCATTCTGAGCGTCTCCTCCACTGGAGAATTGGCGGTGCTGCTGAATCCCGACTTCGTCGCGAAGTGGACTCCTGTGGGGCGGCTAGCGCGCGTTCCTCTGGGTGGGGGATCCACGCGCGAGTTGCTGGACAACGTGACCGACGCCGATTGGGCGCCCGACGGCTCGGCGCTGGCGGTCAGCCATAAGGTTGGAAATCACTTCCAGCTCGAGTTCCCGCCCGGCAAAGTGCTGTACCGGAACGAGGGCTACATTAGCGACGTGCGTTTTTCACGCGCTGGCGACAAGATTGTCTTCATCGACCATTCCACCTATGGCGATGATCGAGGCGTCGTTGACCTCGTGGATCTCCAGGGCAACCGGAACGCTTTGACCCAGGAGTTCAGCTCCATCCAAGGGCTGGCGTGGGCACCGGATGGCAGCGAAATTTGGTTTACCGCTGCCGAAGGTAGCGAACCCAGGTCTCTTCGCGGCGTCAATCTGAACGGTAAGCAGCGAATTTTGCTGTCAAGTCCAGCTGTGTTGCATTTCCAGGACATATCCAAAGATGGCGACGTCCTGATCAACTCTGATACGCAGCGAGACCAGCAGATCTTTGCGGATATAGGGAGTGGGCGAGTCCGTGATTTCAGCTTCTTCCCCTTCGAGAACGTGGCAGCAATTTCGCGCGATAGTCGGATGTTTCTTCTGAACACGTACGTCACCGGACCCAATTCCGATTACAACCTCTATACGCAGGCGACGGATGGCTCATCTCCCGCGCTGATCGGCCAGGGGGGAGGGTGGGGGCTCTCTTTTGACGGCAAATGGGCGCTTGCTCTTGACCCGCTCCATCTGGATCATCTCAGGATTATTCCCACAGGCGTGGGCGAGAGTAGCTCCCTGAGTGCGCCCCCGGGATTGAACTACACCGTCGGAACTTGGATGCCCGATGGCAAGCAGATTTTGGTGGTCGCGTCGGCTGCAGGACATGCTCCCGTTACTTATCTGCAGGACATTGCTAGCGGTGCGGCACACCAGATTGGCCACGAGGGAAAGTATGCGGTCGTTATCCACGACGTCGCGATGAGCGTCTCACCCGATGGACAATATTGCTTGACCACCGATGGCGAAAATCACTATTGGATACAACCGATCGCTGGTGGGGAGCCGAGGGAAATCAAAGGCCTAGTCGAAGGCGATTTCCCTTTAGAGTGGCATAACGATTCGCAGAATATCTTTTTCGAGCGCCGCGGAAGCATGGATGGGATTGATATCTATGATCTGAACCTCACCAACGGCCAGCAAAAACTCTGGACACATTTCTCGCCAACGGACAAGACCGCGATGGTTACCATGCGTCACGCCCTCATTACACCGGACGGCGCTCACTCCCTCTACGCTGTCCAGCGAATCTACTCAACCCTGTTCGTCGCCAAAAATATCCGCTGAACGGAAGATATGCCCCGGAACAAACTTTCAACGACGCGGGTTAGAAGTCCGTTTGTCGGAAGTGGCCGTGGATCGGTTACGTTACGATCGAGCTCCGGTTGATCCCGAGTCACGGGCTACTCTTACCTAACCCGGTAAGGGATGGGTTGCCGACCAACCCGGAAGTTGGCCAGACCAGTCAATACATGGGCGTTTGATCGGCATAGGGGCGGCGGTCACCCGCCGACCCCTGCCACACCACCGTGCGTACGGGTCCGTACACGGCGGTTCGAGTTGGTTACGCTAGCATCCATCGATCAGCGTTGGAAGTCCGAGCGATTTGAAGTGAGCATTGGAAAGCCCCACCGAGAGGGCTTTGGCCCGGGCCAGATACCAGGGGCCGAGTCCGCTGCCGGCCGTGTTGTTGGCCAGTCGCGGGCGAACCCCCAGTGCTAACAGAGCCGCGCGGCGACGGCGTGGTGTTTTCCATTGCCGCCACATAGCGGCTCGCAGTCGGAGCCGGACCCAGCGGGTCAGCTGAATCAGCACATAGGGCGTTTCGCAGAAGCCGAAATAGCTGCGCCAACCTCGCATATACGAAGCTAGCTCCGCTATCGTCGTCTCCAGGCTGACGCCTTTCGCCCGAAGTGTGACTTCTCGGATGCGATGCTTAAACCGTTCCAGAGCTTTGGGCGCAATCGTGCGCTTGATCTCCGGACCGTCGGTAAAGCTGAATCCGAGAAACTTCCGCTGCTGCGGTCGCGCCACCGCGCTCTTCGTTTCATTCACCTTGAGTTTGAGCTTTTGCGTGATGAATCGCGTGATGCTTTCCATCACCCGTTGACCCGCGCGCTCGCTGCGAACGTAGATGTTGCTGTCGTCCGCGTAGCGAACATAACGATGTCCCCGGCGCTCCAACTCACGGTCGAGTTCGTCGAGCACGAGGTTGGACAGCAGTGGAGAAAGTGGACCTCCTTGCGGAGTGCCTTCCACGCTTGGGCTGACCAGTCCGTTCTCCATCACCCCAGCATTCAGGAATGCCCGGATGAGTTTCAACAGCCGTTTGTCCTCGACTCGTTTTGCGATCTGACCCATCAGTTTGTCGTGATTGACTCGATCGAAAAACTTCTCCAAGTCGAGATCAACCACCCAGCCGTGGCCTTCTGCGATGTATTGCTGTGCCTGGGCCACTGCTTGATGCGCGGATCGTCTGGGTCGAAAACCATAGCTGTGGTCGGAGAACGTCGAGTCCCACCGCCGCTGCAGCACCTGCATCACCGCCTGCTGGATGAATCGATCCAGCACCGTCGGGATGCCAAGCTTTCGCACCCCTCCGTCCGGCTTGGGGATTTCCACCCGCCTCACCGGTTTCGGCTCGTAGGTCCCACTCAGCAGTTGTTCGCGGATCGCTGGCCAGTGCTGCTTCAGGTAGTCGGTGATTCCGCCGACAGTCATTCCATCGACGCCCGCGCTACCTTTATTAGCCTTCACCTGCTGCAAAGCTTGCTTCAGGTTTTCTCGCTCACATATTTCCTCCATCAATCGATTCGTGCTGGCTGGGCTTTCGGGGCCATGCACCGCCGAGGGCGATTCGGTCTCTTCCCTTTTCGCTTCGCGGGCTTCACCCGCTGGCGGAGACGAGAAGTCCAGTTGTCCCTGGACATTCTGCCGCTTGTCGCTCCTGAGATTCATGTCCTACTTGCCTCTCCTTCTCGTTCCGGCCTTCGGCCACCGTTCCCGGCTCAGCCTATCTGTTGCTCCACCTTTCGGATCGGAGTGCCTCACTAGCTTCGCCGACGTCATGACCTACTATGCCTTATGCTGACTTCTGCCCTGCGGTCAGGCGGCCTTGCGACCACCTCAGTCGCCGAAGCGACGCCGAGCAGATCTCCTGGGGTAAGCTCAACCGCCTTCCGTGCACAATCGCCGAATCTACGCTTCGCGTCCTTGATGGATATGGACTTCGCGGTAAGTTGCCCGCTCGTCCGGCGCTGGCGCCTTGTATCCGGTTTTTGTCCATCGACTCGCACGTTTGTTTAATGCTTCCTTCAGACCCCGCCTCGCGGCAGTAGCCCTTGCATCATCACTAGGCCTTCACCTCCATCAGGTCGGCCAGAGGACTTTCACCTCCAAGTTACTGAGCATGCCCAGCACACAACGAAGCCGCTAGCGCGGCGGACGCTACCGCGTGGGTTGCCGTCTGGGCAGTGTCACTGGTGTAGGTTTGGGTCACAAGGAGGTTATTGTGAGCCGACTCAGGAAACTGATGCTGGATGAACTTCAGCGTCGCAACTACGCTCAGAACACCGTCCGTGCTTATATCCACGCCATAGAGGATTTCGCGAAGTACTTCCACCGCTCGCCCGATCACCTCGGCCCAGAACAGATTCGCGAGTACCAGGTTCACCTGTTTCGCGACTGCAAACTCTCGCCGGGGACGATCGAAGGTCGAACGGCCGCTCTGCGTTTTCTCTTCGTCAAGACACTACGGCGCCCGTATCTTCCCGATCACATTCCGTTTCCCAAGCGTCAGAGGCGGATGCCCACAGTACTAAGTCAGGAGGAAGTGTCGCGGCTCATTGCTTGCGCCTAGAACCTGATGCACCGCGCCATGTTGATGACGCTGTATGCGACCGGCCTGCGACGCGCTGAACTATGTCACCTCAAAGTCTGCGACATCGACAGCCAACGCATGGTCATTCATGTTCGCCAAGGCAAGGGTGGCCGTGACCGCGACGTCCTGTTGCCCCCGATCCTGCCGCGACCTGTTGGCCGAAGAACCCGGTAACGTCAACACTACAACTGTCTCCTGTCACAAGGCCGCACTGCACGACCTGAATAGATAAATTGACGTTGGCATCAAACAAAGCAAACCCATTCTGGCCGCATCCAACGGCTCCCGTTACTCCCTTGCAGGGTACTGAAAGGGTAATACTTTGGCCGGGCTGGAGCACTACTTCTTGGTTCTTAGACTTGATGGCCGTGGAGGCCGCATTTGCTGGATCGACGCCCGCGAGCAAAGATACGACCATGAGTGAAAAAAACGTGCATAACCAAACGCTAGTGCGAACCATAGAACCTCCTTGAAGTTAGTTTGCTAACCATTTCTTTGAACTGAGTTTACGTTGAGATTCGCGAGACAGCCGCAGGAGAGAGAGTGTGGACGGCATCACCGGACCCGGTGCCTGTTAAGATGCAGAAAATTGCACACTTTTAGGGTTGTTCCTGCCAGGCTTGCCAACGACAAGGATCCAACTACGACACAACCGATGTCGATGCTTCACGGGAGTATCTCCTTTTTGAGAATTTGCGAACGTTGGATGGGCCGCCATCTGATCCAAACTCGGCCTCTATCTAGTAACGCGAAGAAGTCGCGGAAAAAGGTCCAAATTTTTGGGGAGTATTCTGGCTTGCTGCACCCGTGAACCCCAAATGCAGTTATAGCCCTGTCAATCTGCAAATAGTTGCGGTGTGGGCATGCAAGGGCAAGTCACTGAAAGCCGTGGAGCTGGTCGAACTTCTAGAAGAGGGCTTCACAGACTACATCCTCGACGGTCAGACGTTTGACCTCGAGGGCGTACGCTCCATCGCCAGCAATCCGCGTCACGTGGCGACCTCTCCGTTCACTTCGTACAACTACAACGGCAAAGGAAACTTCGCATCCATAGTGGACGCAGTTGTGCTGGGGGCAACCGAGGTCGATACGAACTTCAATGCGAACGTCGCATCTCATTCCGACGGACGACTTCTGCACGGTATCGGCGGCTGGCAGAACTGCCTGGCCGCAGGATGCACCATTCTGGCTGTGCCTTCGTTCCGCGACCGCATACCCGTCATTGTGGATGAGGTGACCACGCTCTGCGGGCCCGGGGAGTTGATCGATGTGGTCGTGACTGAGCGTGGCATTGCCATCAACCCGCGCCGCCAGGATCTGCTTGATGCGGTTAGAGGCTCGAGGCTTCCCGTTCGTCCGCTGCAAGAGATCCAGGCGGAGGTCGAGCGTATCTGTGGCGGCAAGCCGCAACGACCCAAGCGCGGTGACCGCCCTGTCGCTATTGTGAAGTGGGTGGACGGAACTGTGCTCGACAGCGTCTGGCAGGTTGGGTAAAAAGACCTCTTTCGTCGGCTCTATTTCGATTGAATTCCGGCTAAGAACTGCCACGCCATGTCGGCAAAATCCAGTGCGGTGGCTGGCGACTGTTGCTTGCTTCCGGAGGAATCCCGGCTGCCGGCCCACTCGTGGCCAAAATTCGCAACGAAGTCGGCCACCACGGGTACGCCGTTCTTACAACCCTGCCACGACAACTGCACGCCCCAATTCATCCTGTCAGCCGTCTGAATCCGACAGCCGTTGAGGTATCCCCAAGTTACCCAGTTGCCATGAGGCGTGGTGGCGAAATGCGGGCTGTTGGCTTCGAAGCCGGAAAACTGCTCGTCATTGTCGCCGTGTATATAGAGGATAGGAACGGGGCGAGCGAGTTTCAGCGGCGGATCCATGAGCGGCGTGGCTACGGCGACAATTCCACGGATTTCCTGGGAATGACGCGATGCGAGCAATTGCACCGCTCCCGATCCGCTCGAGAAGCCGGCAAAGAAAACTCGCTTTCGGTCCGCGTGTTCTCGCTGAAGCACATCGTGAAGAACCGCCATCAAATACCCTTCGTCATCGACGGGTAGCGCGCCGGGGGCCAGACGATGGGTACGGGAGCCCTTCATTTCCCAGAAAGTAATGTTATTGTGCCCAATCGGTAGATCGGTCTGTGTAGGCACAGGTTCCGGGAACACAATCAGAAATCCGTTGCGATCCGCCTCGCTGATCCAGTTGAAGTCTTCTGATGCAGATTTTGCCGTGCTTCGGATGCCGCCCAGCATAAACACCACCGCAGGATGGGCTGCGAGATGAGCAGGCCGATGAATAATGTAGGGACGACTGTAGCCATTGTGGACGAATGGCGTAGTCTCGGTCTGCGCAGCCAGTGTCTGTGCGACAACCATCACCAGCGTGGCTATGAAAAGGAGAAATGAGTTTCGGGGGATCATGGATTCAGTGACCAATCTTACGAATTTGGATGCGAATTTGAAAGGATTCATTCGTGACCTAGCCGCGGTATTACGGCTTCATTCAATGTCCGCTGGACTTTATCTTTGAAACGTTTTAATCTGACGGCGATTCCGACCCGTAGCAGATTTCTCCGCCAAAAATTCTGGACTGATCGGCAGCGATCGAGGGTTCCGTGATACGAGAAAATGGTCATAAACACGTTGTCGGATCGAGCCTTCTGGCTCTTGTACTCCTTGCAGTCTGGGCGCCGGCCCAGACAACTCATTACCCTCCGGACGGAGATCAGATTCCCGGACCAGATTGCCTCAATCCGATCAAGCCCTCGGCGGGCCAACCGAAGATATGCTCGCCGGAAGATTACAAAGCTTGGCTGGAGGACATCACCCATTGGCGGATGGAGGCATGGGTCCGGGCAGGTTATTCCGGGCGAGAATATGAACGACCGGAACTCAAGTGGACACAGTCCAGTTTCATCCAGCCGCAGATGATGGTCGAAGACCGTTACTTCTACGACCCCGGCACGGGAAATTACACCGTTGATAAATACCTGGACGATCTGGAGAAGCGTTACGGTGGCATTGACTCCGTGCTCATCTGGCCGGTGTATCCGAATATTGGCATTGACAACCGCAACCAGTACGACATGGTTCGAGCCATGCCCGGTGGCGTAACTGGGGTCAAGCAGATGGTCGCGGATTTCCACCGCCGCGGGGTCAAGGTTTTCTTCCCTTTCATGGCTTGGGACCAAGGTACGCGCGACGTTGGCGCCGCCGACTGGGACGCGACCGCGAAACTCATGGCGGACGTGGGAGCAGACGGCATCAACGGCGACACCCTGCGGGGGATTCCGCGCGCATTCCGCACTGCTTCGGATGCCATAGGGCATCCGCTCGCGCTCGAGCCCGAACACGCGTTCCCCTCTCCTTTTGAAGCGCTGGCTTGGAACAACATGGAGTGGGGGTATTGGCAGTATCCCAATCCACCGATGGTGAGCGCATTCAAGTGGCTTGAGCCCAGGCACATGGTGAATGTTTGCGACCGCTGGAACCACAGCAAAGTCGACAATTTGCAATTCGCCTTTTTCAATGGCGTCGGCTACGAGAGTTGGGAAAACATCTGGGGCATTTGGAACCAGATCGCTCCCCGCGATGCAGAGGTCCTGCGGCGCGTCGCGACGATCGAGCGTGCGATGGCAAATTTCCTGGTGAGTCCAGAGTGGCAGCCTTACGCCGAGACAGAGCAGGCAGGCATCTTCGCCAGTCGCTGGCCTCAGGGAAACAGTGCCCTCTGGACCATTGTGAACCGCACTCAATACGACGTGGAAGGCCGCCAGTTACGTCTTCCAGTTCAAGCTGGCATGCACTACTTCGACCTTTGGCATGGAGTTGAACTCACTCCCGAAGCCGATGAAGGACGCATTTTCCTGAGTTTTTCGATTGAGGCGCACGGCTTCGGCACGGTCTTGGCCACACCGGACCAACCCGACACCCTGAAGAAGCTGCTGGTCGAGATGAAGCAACTCTCCGCTCAGCCGTTAAGCAGCTATTCGGCGGATTGGAAGTTCGCGCCCCAGCAAATCGTGCCCATCGACAAGACACGCCCTGCTTCAAGCACCCCTGATGGCATGGTTCGAATTCCAGAAGGCGAGTTTACGTTCAAGGTCGTCGGCATCGAACTGGAAGGATTCAACGACGTCGGGGTGGATGTCCAATATCCATGGGAAGACTCGCCGCGCAGGCACCACCTTCACAAGTTGCACATGGACGCGTTCTGGATCGACCGTTACCCGGTTACCAACGCGCAGTTCAAGAAATTCCTGGAAGCCACACACTACCATCCCAAAGATCACTTGAACTTCCTTCGCGACTGGTCGAACGGTACGTACCAGGCAGGATGGGACAACAAGCCGGTGACTTGGGTTTCGTTGGAGGATGCTCGCGCGTACGCAGCCTGGGCGGGAAAGCGGCTTCCGCATGAGTGGGAATGGCAGTACGCCAGCCAAGGCGCCGACGGCAGGCTGTATCCGTGGGGAAACAACTGGGATGTGGCGGCGGTCCCTGTGCCAGATAAGGGCCGCAAATTAAAAGCTCCCGACCCAGTAGACGCTCATCCCAAAGGAGCCAGCCAATTCGGCGTCGAGGATTTAGTCGGAAATGTCTGGCAATGGACCGATGAATTCAGGGACGAACACACTCGCGGAGGCGTTGTGCGCGGTGGCAGCTACTACCAACCGCAAGGGTCGGTATGGTATTTTCCGCCAGCCTACCGGCTCGACCAGCACGGCAAGCTCCTGTTGATGGCGCCGAGCAAGGATCGCGCCGGCACTCTTGGCTTCCGGTGCGTGAAGGACATGGAAAGCACGCCAGCTTCAACGAACTAATATTCGGACGAAGTCTGGAGCCGGTGCCAACATGCCGGATAAAACGCTCGGCGGGACAACATCTGAATGCCTCTCGATCCTTCTCACGAACCGACGACGTCCGGATGGCAATATGCCGTTTCCGCTGGAATTCTGGGATGGGTGTTGGATGCCTTTGACTTCTTCGTCGTAATTCTTCTCGTAGACACGCTCGCCGCTAACTTCCACGTCGAAAAGAGAGCCATCGTCTGGACCATCTCGATCGCTCTGGCAATGCGGCCGGTAGGCGCGCTGATTTTCGGCTCGCTGGCCGATCGTTTCGGCCGCCGCCTTCCTCTGGTCGCCTGCGTCCTGTACTTCTCCCTATGCACGATGTTGAGCGCATTCGCTCCAAACTACGCCACGTTCGTGATTCTGAGGGCGATGTACGGCATCGGCATGGGAGGTTATTGGGGCGTAGGTGCCTCTCTGGCCGTGGAAAGTGCGCCCCGTCGCCACCGCGGACTGATTTCCGGCTTAATGCAGAGCGGCTATCCTCTCGGATACCTGCTCGCCGCTGTCGCCATGGAAAACGTATTGCCTCACTTTGGCTGGCGGGCAATGTTCTGTGTGGGATTCGCGATTGCGGTGCTGATCTCTGTGCTCGCACTCCGAGCTCCAGAATCGAGCGCATGGCAGCAACATCATCAGCGCTCTATCACCACTATGTTTCGTGTTCTGTGGGAGAACCGAACTGGATTTGCGTATCTGTTGCTCGTCATGACTGTCATGTCCTGCTTATCGCACGGGACGCAGGACCTGTATCCGGACTTCCTGAAATCGGCACATGGATTCGCGAGGTCTACCGTGTCCAGGATCGCAATCCTTTACAACATTTGCGCGATTGCTTCGTCCACATTCTTTGGGCAGCTTTCGGAATCCCTGGGACGGAGGCATACGATTATGCTCGCGCTCGGAGTCGCTGCCCTCGCGCTCTACCCGTGGGCATTCGGCGTGTTACCCACCACTCTGATGATCGGCGCATGTTTGATGCAGACGGGAGTGCAGGGCACATTCGGAATCATTCCAGCGCACCTGAACGAACTGGCGCCGAACGCAGTGCGTAGCCTCTTTCCAGGGTTCGTCTACCAACTGGGAGTTCTGATTGCGTCGCCGGCGGTGTCCGTCCAGTACGCTCTGCAGAAGCGTCTGGGCTATCCTTGGGCGCTCACACTTTTCGAAGGTGCCGTAATCGGTTCGCTCATCATCATCTTTGGCCTCGGGCCGGAGCGGAAAGGACGAGACTTTCACGCGGCAGACCAATCTGCGTAAGAGACGTGGCACGGAATTGGTGCGCCGCAAGAGTCGAAAGCCAGCCCGGGTTAATGTGTTTTCAGATCTTCTGGGGAACCACACTTAGAGCGAAAACACGTGCAGTGGCACTGGGCCAGGATGCCTGAAGTTTGATGGTAACGCGGTCCAGCGATGCAACAAGCTTCGCGGGGATACGATACGTCTTAACATAGCGGACCGGCAGATCGAAGTTCTTGAGATTTTCTTCGGCACAAAGACGCTGTCCGTTGATGAGAATTGTGAACTGGTTCGGGCCGAATTCCGCGCCATGATATTCAATCCCAAGTTCGTGATCCATGTCGGCTTGAATCGCCAGTTGATAGCTCATCCATCCACCGGCGGTAGCGCGCCTCCAAGTTTGCTCTTCTTCGACGCCAACCTTCGTGCTTACGCCTTCAAACTTGTGCGAATCTTCGGATGCCGTATCTCCAGCAATCACCATATCCGTAGCACGAGTGCGACTCTCTATTCTCTTGGCTTCCGAACTAGTCAATGCGTCGCGTAGCTGCTGGCGGGAAGTATCGTCCGGAAGCATCCGCCAGTAAACGATGTAGCGCTGGAAATGAACCCGAAACAAAGGTGAGAGCGAAATGGTCGTGCTCTGATCGGGACAGCTCAACGAAAAAGCCAGGTGATTCTCGTCCTTCTGCTGTATGCTCCCGAGAATCTTCGCCTTAGTTCCTGACAATAGCGGGGTCTCTGAGAAAGATATGGAACGGTGAGGTACCTGATCCATTGTTTTGTAAAAGTCTTCCATCCTCAGGTTCTTCGTGCCGAGTTCCCCGGCGAGGATCATGGGACCGCGCAGGATCGCAGAATACTCGCTTGAACCACGCAGCGGTTCCAGGTGCAGGTCCATGGGCAATTTCACATCGACCTGATCACCGTTCTTCCATATTCGAGTCAACTCAAGATAGGAGCTCGGGTTTGAAGCAAGCCTCTGGGTTTGCCCGTTAATACTTACCGTGACGGTTTGAGCCTTCAACCAGCCTGGGTGCCGCAAGAATAAGGAGAACCGGCGACTCTTGGGGGTAGAAATATGGAGCGTCGAGTGGGCATCATCCGGGAAAGAAGTCTCCTGGCGGACGGTGACGTTGGCTTCTTGCCACCGGACTTCAGAAGGGATGAAAAGATTTACGTAAAGGGCGCTCTCGCCCTTCGCGTAGATGAAACGTCCGTAGCGACTGGCTGACTGAATACCTGTTCCGACACAGCACCAAAAAGAGTCCAACTCACTGCTATAAAGGCGGTAGTGGCCGGGTCTCATCGACATGAAATATGCGCACATGCCGCGATGCGGCTCGTGAACTGGCAACACATGATTGTAGAGAGCGCGTTCATAGTAGTCGGCAAGTTCGGCGCTCGCTGATTCTTCGAACAGCGTCTCGGTTAACCGGAGCATGTTCACCGTGTTGCAGCTCTCTGGTCCTACCGTGGCGAGCATTCGCTCAGTCGTCTGTTCGGCGGGAAAGAAGCGCTCGCCGCTACTGTTGCCTCCGTTCACCCAGGACCGATTTCGGGTCACGATGGTCCAGAAGTTGACGGCAGCATCTTTGAACCGTGCTTCGCCCGTCTGCCGATAGACTGCGTGAAACCCCGTGAATTTCGGGATTTGTGTGTTGGCGTGCCACCCATCCAGAATATCTGTCCCTGCCGAAAGGGGATCGAGCATGTCGTGGTCGTTCAGACGCTTCGCCCAGGCGAGATACCTCTTGTCCCTGGTAATCAAGAAGCAATCCACAAACGACTCGTTGAGGGAGCCGTGCTCGCATACTAGCAAGCTCTGAACCTGTTCGTCATTGAGTCGGTCGAGCACCTTGCTTCCGAACCAGTCGGCAACCAGGAGCAGAACCGTCCGTGCTTGCTCGATGCCCAGACTCATCCAGACATCGTAGAGCCCGAGCATGATCTTGTTAAGAACATACGTGGGCTCCCATACTCCGTTAATCAGCGGATTTGAGGTTACGATCTCACCACTGGATACTCGTTCAAAGAGCTGGTGGCCGTTTTTGGTGGGTAGAAGATATCCGTCTCCGAAAGCCTGTTGGCACTCCTCGAGTCCCGCGACCATAGAGATCAGGCGTTCTCGAATTCGAGGATCGTGAGTATTGTCATAGCAGTTCGCCATCGACGAAAGGTAGAAGCCGGCTATAGCGCCGGGCAGGCTTTGGTTGGGTCCCGCGACCTCTTCAGACTCCCAGCCGCCGTATACGGGAGCCTTCTGCGTTAGTCCCGCCTCTCGCCGAAACCATGCGAGTAAACGGTCTGGATCGAGAGAAAGAAGGTATTCCTGATTCCGATCCTGCGACTGCCGAAAGGGACTCTCGAGAAGCGTGACATCTGAGAGTCTAAATAGGTGGGATTTTATCTGTACCTCAGTATCTTGATGTACTGATTGATCGAGCCATGCCGCTGACTCTCCAAACCCGCCGCAAAGGGACCCGGACGCCGTTGCCAATCCGATAAGCCGAAGCGCATCCCGTCGGCTTAGCTCCATATGATGCTCCTGAGATCAGCAAAACTTCGCCACATTGCCTCGCACGCATCCGCCAGTCCAAGCAACGCTTCGCCGAAGTCGCTACTTCCGGCTCAAACGCGAGTGGACTTGGAGCAGTGGCTGTCTTCGAGGAAACGAGCGACCTCCGAGGCGGTTGGCATCGACGCTTGGGCACCGGGGCGTGTAACGGAGATTGCAGCAACGGCTGCCGCCCATGAAGCGCTCTCGAGAGGCTCTAGCCCGTTCATAAGTGCGACGGCAAAAGCGCCGTTAAAAGCATCGCCCGCCGCGGTGGTATCGACAGCCTTCACCGCATAGGCTGGCAACAGCTGCCGGGTTCCGTCCGCGAGCGCAACGTAACAGCCCCGGTCGCCGAGCTTCAGAATGACATTCCGGCTTCCGCAATCGAGCAGAGCATTCGCCGCATCCTGGGTCAGATTTTCGGATAGTTCTTGCGGTCCGCGCCCAAGCAGGATGCAGGTTTCCGTCTCGTTCGGCGTTAGCCAGTCGACAGACTTCAGAAGGGACGGCGGCAAGAAGCGCGCGGGTGCAGGATCCAAGATCAGAGGGATTCGTTCCTGAGCAGCTATCGCAGCCAGGTAGTCCACGGTTGCGAGCGGGATCTCGAGTTGCGTGAGCAGAATGCCAGCGCTGCGGATCAGATCGATATTCGCATCAATATCCGCCGGAGAGAGTTGAGCATTCGCACCCGCGACGACAGTGATGGCGTTTTGTCCTTTCGGATCAGTCGTAATGAGGGCAACGCCTGAGGATCCGGGTACGACTTCGACTGCCTCTGTGTTCACATTCGATTCTTCCAGGCTCTCCCTCAGTTGAACGCCGAAAGCGTCCGCTCCGAGCTTCCCAACCATACTCACTGCTCCACCAACGCGCGCAGCGGCGACAGCCTGGTTCGCACCTTTCCCGCCAGGAAAAGTTCGAAAAGAGAGTCCGGCTACGGTTTCGCCAGCAATCGGAATTCGCGGGGTTGCGGCTACGAGATCAAGATTGATGCTGCCGACGACTACGATCCGCTTAGACATATAGATTCCCAGCTCAGTTTCCAGCCTCGTCGACCCAGGGTCCGGGTCTCCTCGGTGGTTGCGGCGCAGCTCACCGTGGAAATACCGGCGCCACCGCTACTGCGCCCAACCCGACGAGGAAAAATAGGAACATCAGTGGTATCAGCTTTCGCGCACCCGGAGGCGCACTGGCAAATTCTTTCCACACAAACACTCCCCATATCGCGGAAATCATGGTCGCGCCCTGGCCGATCGCGTAGGAGACGGCGGGACCGATGATGTGGGCATGCGACGCAACAAAGTTCAACACTGCGCCCGTGCACCAGATCATTCCGCCGAGAATTCCCCAGCCATGCCACGCAGCACGACCTTTCCCGTAGTCAGCCATGCTCACGGGTTGGCCTCCGGTGAGCGGCCTGCGCATCAGGAAGTAATTCACCGGCACCGCACACACAGCGGTACCGAGGGCAAAGAAAAAGGCCACGCTGTAGGGACCGAGTGAATGATTTCCCGTAATTGCCTTGGCAACGAGTGGGTAGAAGACGCCCATCAGCACGCCGCAGGCGAGACTGATCTGAATGCCACGCGCGCTTAGAGTCTTTTGCGTAGTCTCGCGTCGGCGATAGGCCAGCGCGTCCACCACAATAGCGAGGACGACCAGGAGTACCCCGCCAAACAGCAACAGGGGACTTCCCTGAGGCGCGATGAAGTAGTTCAGCAGCACTCCTACTACGAGGGCTAATCCAATGCCGATGGGGAACGCGACGGCCAGTCCAGCAATGTCAATTGCGGCGACAAGCAGGAGGTTTGCAACATTGAATACAGCTCCGCCGAGCAGGGCGAAGATGATATGCGTTGCATCGGCAGTGCCGATATTGGTGAGGAAGGAGAGTTCTCCCCCACCAATACTGCCGAGCGTGAGTCCCCACAATAGGCTAGCCGCGATGATGCCGATTACGTAGTCCCAATAAAAGAGCTGAAAAGCCCAGCCTGGGGTGAGCTTCATGGTGTTGGCCCACGAACCCCAGCACAGCATGCTTCCGATCATGAATAACAGCGCGATTGCATACGCTTCCGGTTGATACATGGCCCTCCCGCTGAATTGAGTCCACGCAAACAAAGGTGGCACAACCTGGCGGCGCGAGCGAGACGGGGAAAATCGCTCGCGCCGGCCCCCTCAACCTCTAGAACACGAACCTCATGTTCAACTGCATGCGGCGACCCGGGCGGCCAGCCGTGATCGATCCAAACTCGCTTCCGGGGTTGGTTTGACGGTCGTCAAGGACGTAGTTGGCACTTGGCACACCGGGGTTCGTGTTGATGCTGGCCCACTGAGTGTGGTTGAAGACGTTGAACGAGTCCGCACGGAACTGCAACTCCCGGCCTTCGCCGAAGAGGTGGAATGACTTTTGCAGTCCCATATCCCAGTTGTTGATTCCAGGCTGGGTAAGGTTGTTCCGGTGTTCGTTCCCTCGAGTCACCGCGTAATTGAAGATGCTTTGGCTGGTGTAGTAGGGGTCCGTGCTGGCAGCGGGCTCCACGTAGCACCCCGTATTGAAATAGTTGGTAAACGTTCTGCTGCCTCGCGAGATATTGGCGTTGCAAGTCTGGTTGGGAACGTCCCCCATGCCATCATACGACTGAGTGTAGCCGTTGAATATGGTTGTGGGCGCCCCTGACTCGAAGGTGGTGATGGAGTTGATCTGCCAGCCTCCGATCGCCTCTCGTACCCAGCGGTTTCCCAGCGTCTTTCCGGGCAGTTCGTAGGTGAAGGCAGCGACGAAACGGTTGGTATGGTTGGCATCCGAGGGGCCATAACTCCAATTGGGATGCCACTGTCCGCCGATGGCGTGTTGCCCGCCTTCCCCGCTCTCGCCGAAGAATGTATCCATCTGCTTGGACCATGTGTAGGAAACCTGGCTCGTGAGGCCATGCCATCCGCGTGTCTTTAATTGGGCGTTCATGGCGTTGTAGTTGCTACTCTGATTCGGGCGGACCGAATTAATGCCGCTCCAGCGGCCCGGAGCGACCGCCGTGAGCGGACGTACTGCGTCACAAGTGAGACATTGCGACTGGTAAATGTCCGGGTAGAAGCCTTGTGGATAGAGGTTCAAGTCATATTGAATCGGCAGATGCGTGCCCTCAGAACCCACATAGCCGAGGGTCGCCACCACGGTTTTCCCCAGTTCGCGTTGGACGTCCAGACTCCAGCGCTGGCTGTAGGGGGTTACCCAAGTCTTCGGATCAACGGTCGACGTGGGGTATGCGCTGCTGGGGTTGGTAATCGGCCACATCAAGCCTCCGTCAGTACCGAGTGGGGTCGGGTATGTGCCTCGGGTAACGGTAACGGGAGCTTGGAATGTATCGGCGAATGTATAGTACGGCAGTCCCGGATCGGCGACCTGATTCGTGGAGTAGTAAGAAGTTCCTCCATAGCCAGGACCGTTCCAGGTCACCTGATCGAGGAATTTGAAGCGGCCTGTCTCATAGAAGATTCCATAACCACTGCGGATTACGGTTTTTTCTCCAAGCCGATATGCAAGCCCAAGACGGGGCGCGAAATCCTTCTTGGGAGCGGAGAAGGGATGAGCTTGGGTGCCTGGAGTTAACCCCGGCATGACAAATCGCCACCCGGGATACGTCTGGTCGAGCACGGACCAGTAATTGTCGACGGAATATGCGGGGATGGGCAGGTCGTAACGCAGGCCCAAGGTCACAGTGAGGTTTCGAGTCGCGTTCCAGTTGTCCCCAATAAAGGCGCTGTACTCCGGCATGCCGTAATAAAGGCTGGCATCGCCACTGGCCACCGGCGTGCGCTGACCCATAGCGCTCACATCGCCAAGTTCGAAGTCGGCGATTCCGTTGCCTGAACCATCATTGATGTAGGACCCTTTGCTGGTGTAGTTCCCATTGAAATTCACTGAGCGAATGATGTCATTGTCACGCTCATAACGATGGGCCATGTAAAAGCCAGCCTTTAGAGTGTGCCGCCCAATGGTTTTCGCAACGTTGTCCGACAACTGGAATACCGGCACCCACTGATACCAATACTCCGTTGCTCCGAGGTTCAAACTGCTTCCCATGGCATTGCCGGGACTGGAAGGCAGGTTCCCGCCCAGTCCCACGGAGAACGTGGCGTCATTGCTTATGTTGAACAGGTTCTTGTCATACGACGTAAACCCGGCCATGTTCGACGACGAGTTCTGGAAGAGAGACGGGACCCACGAGTTGGCGAACGCATTGGCTTGCGAAGGATCGTCACTGAAGTTGTAGCCGTTATACCAGCTCACATTGAATTCGTTGTTGAAAGTGGCGCTGAAGGAATGTACGTAGTGGGCCTGATAGGTATTTGAGCGGTGATAGGGGCCGCTGTTCATGGACAACGAAGGAAGGAGGCAACACTGATTGATGACGCTGCCGGAGTCGTGCAGGTATCTGAAATAAACGGAATCGCGGCTGCTGATGTTGTAGTCCCCGCGCGCGCTGTAATTATTGTTGTTGATGCCGGCGCTATAGGACCCCGCATAGTTGTTGAAGTTGTCGGCCGCGGGCGACGAGTATCCGTTTGGCTGCGGGAAATGTGAAAGGTACGTCGTAGCCTGGGTAGCCACCGCGTTCGGATTGATCACGTTGTACACGCCGTTGTACTGGAAGGGCTGCCGCAGACTGGTACTCAGGTTCAGCGTGCTTGGGTCGTAGATCACATAACGGCAGTTGGCGGGCTCATTCGCCGACCCATCGCATTGCGTCGGGTCCACGGGAAACCGAGTAAGCCACGCACTGAAGTCTCCCTTGCGCTCGTCCGCGGTGGGGACGTAGGTGGTGAATTGGCTCTCGCCGCGGTTGCGCAAGCGCTCGAACGACCCGAAGAAGAATAGCTTATTCCTCCCGTTAAATACCTTGGGAATGATCACCGGACCGCCCACGGTGAAGCCGTACTGGTTCTGGTGATACGCGTTGCGCGGTATCCCCTGAAAGTTACTGTAGGGATTGTTGGCGTTCATGCCCGAATTCTGCAAAGTGTCGTATACCGACCCGTGCAAGGAATTGGTCCCCGACTTCGAAGTCACGCTGATTTGGCCTACATCGCGGCCATACTCGGCCGAATAGTTGGACACCTCCGCTTTGACTTCCTGGATCGTGTCCTGGTTCACGTTCACGAGCGGACCTTCCACCCAATTGTCGTTATTGTTTAGACCGTCGACGTAATAGCCGACTCCATATTCCGTGCCACCTACGTTCAACTGCATAGCGCCGGGCATGGTCGCCGAAGCCAGACCCCAAGCCATGCGGGAAGTATCACCAGTGCCGCTGTTGAAGTTGGGCAGGATTTGGGCGAAGTTCAGGTAGTTGCGGCCCTCCATGGGCAGGTCGCGGACAAATTTGTTCTCGATGACCTCCGACACGTTGGCATCATCGGTCTTAACCAGCGCGGCCGCGCTGGACACTTCCACGGTCTCGTTGGCTTTTCCCACCTTCAGAGCGAGGTTAATGCGCAGAGTCGTGCCGTTTTCGAGAGACACAGCGGTCGAAACAGTATGCGTGAAGCCTTCTTTGACGACCTCGACCTTGTAGGTGCCGGCGATGAGGTGGGCAAATTGATAGTCACCGTTTGAGCTCGTGGTCATCTTCCACTGAACACCAGTGTCGATGTTCGTAAGTGTGATTTTCGCGCCTTCGATGACGGCGCCTTGTGGGTCGGTGATGGTACCCACGATGTTGCTGGTGATCACGACTTGCGCGAATAACGCGGCAGCGAGCACGCAGAAGGCTAATAAAGACAGACCAAGGTTGCGACGCATACGGTTCCTCCTCCACGCCCCGTGCCGCGCCGGCGCAAAGTTGCTGCAGGGCAGGCAGAAAGCGGGCTGTTTGAAACGTTTCAATCGACAACGCGTGAGTTTATTCCCCTTGTAAAACCGTTGTCAAGCAGAAATAAAACGAATGTCGGTAGCACATGATATGTCCGGTTGAGATAGCAGATGATATGTCCGCTTTGCGGGCGGTGAGGATAGGAGACCATGCGGAGCATGGAAGCTTATCCGAGGGCCGCGATGGAGCGGGCGATGAAAGTACAGGACGTGATGTTGCAGGCGATGGCGAAGAAGATCACGTGGTGGCAGGCGGCGGAGATACTGGGCATCAGCGACCGGCACATGCGGCGGATTCGGGAGCGCTACGAGGAAGAGGGTTACAACGGGTTGCTGGACCGGCGGCGGGGCCAGCCCTCGCGCCGCCGGGTGCCGGTGGCGACGGTGGAGAAGGTATTCGCGCTGTACCGGGAAAAATATTTCGATCTGAACGTGCAACACTTCCACGAGAAGTTGCAAGCCGGGCACGGGATCGAACTGAGTTACACCTGGGTGAAGCAGGCGCTGCAGGGAGCGGGCCTGGTGGCGCGTGGACGCAAGCGCGGGGCGCATCGCAAGCGGCGTGAGCGGCGGCCGTTGCCGGGGATGCTGTTGCATATCGACGGCAGCCGCCACCCGTGGTTTCAGGATGAACGCTGGTACGACCTGATCGTGATTCTGGACGATGCCACCAGCGAGATTTACTACGCACAACTGGTGGAGGAAGAATCGACGGCGACGGTGATGGCGGGACTGCAGGAGGTGATCGAGCGCAAAGGCGTATTCTGCGCGCTGTACAGCGATCGGGGGAGCCATTTCTGGTTGACGCCGAAGGTGGGAGGGAAAGTGGATCCGCATCGACTCACGCAGGTGGGACGGGCGTTGCGCGAACTGGGGATCCAGATGATTCCCGCCTACTCGCCCCAGGCACGGGGACGGAGCGAGCGCAACTTCTCGACCTGGCAGGGCCGGCTGCCGCAGGAGTTGCGGCTGCGCCAGCTGCGGACGCTGGAGGCGGCGAACCGGTTTCTGCGGGAAGATTGCATCGCCGAGTTCAACCGCCGTTTTCAGGTCGCGCCCAGGCAGCGGGGAAATGCTTTCGTGCCCTGCCGGAGTCGTGATCTGGAGCGGATTTTCTCGCTGCAGTTCGAACGCAGCGTGAACCGCGACAACACGGTGAGCTTTCAGAATCTGAGCTTGCAGATCGAGCGCGTGCGCTGGCGGGCGACGTTGGCGGGCTGCCAGGTGGTGGTGCACCTACACCTGAACGGAACCTTGAGTCTCACCCACGGACCGCATTGTCTGGGTCGCTATGACGCCGCCGGTGCTCCCCTCACTGCACAGGCTTCTGCAGAGCTGAGCAGGGGAAGGGGAACCGCCCCCTTCCCCTGCAACCCCATCCCCAAAACCAACCCAACCCAATCGGCGAGGGCACAACTTTGAAACCGGACATTTCACTTGCTACAAAAACCGGACATTTTAACTTGCTACCGACAGATGAAGAGTTTTTCACACTGTGGATTACTCATCGCAGACGCTATCGCTAAGCGGGGAATTCCACTCACGGTCCCGGCGGTTTCCGCATCTCCGATTCCTCCGCCCGGTGGCTTTCCACCGACAACTTCCGCAGAGACAACCGCTCATGGTGCGCCAGCACCAACCCCAGCGGCACAACCGCCGCAAACGTCACCAGCCAGAGCAGAATCCCGCAACTGGCCGCCATCTCCGCTGGCACATCAAACACACTCGACAAGATCGCGACCGTGGCGATCTGCGAACCACCACCCACGGCCGGCAACTGCAGCAGCGAACCGACCATGCTGGCGAAGATCAGAATCAGCAACTGCGAGACTGGAATTTCCAGCGCGTCCACGCCGTAAGAATGCGTCACTTCCTTGTACGCCAGAGCAATCAGATACCACATTCCCACCGATACCATTGCCAGCCACAGCATCGACAACGGTCCGTGAATCGTGTTGAGCCCCATCCCGAACTCTCTCACCTTCTGGCCCAGCCGATGTCCCAGGTTCGAAGAGAGATGCGCAAACCGCTGTTCCACCCATTGCGCCGCGACCTCCACGTTGCGGCGGATCAGGAATGCCGCCACCGCGGTCCCCGCGACGATGGCAATCAGAAGAAAGCTCGCTTCCCGGAAGCTTCTGTAGAACTCAGGATGTGGAATGGAAGGCAACGCGCTCGGCAGAAAAATGGCCAGCGCTACCAGTACCGCGAACGCTCCAATGTCAAAGATCCGTTCCACGGCCCAAACGGCCAGTTGCGACGAAAAGGGAAGCTCTGTCCGTCGTGCGATCAGGTACGGACGAATGAATTCCCCTGCCCGCCCCAGCAGTGCGATCCCCGCGAACCCAACCAGCGTCGGCGATACCAACTCCGCCACGGTTGTCTTCGGCCGAACCGGCTTCAGGAAAATCTTCCAGCGCAACGCCCGCATCACATAGGCGATGTAAATGTACGCAATCCCGTACAGCACACGGATCTTCTTGATGCGATGCGTCTGGCTCCAGAACGTCCCCCAGTCAAAGCTCCGCCAGTGCCGGTATTGCAGGTAAACCAGAACGGCCAGGATGAGGAACACCACGACGCTGGCCAGAATTCGCTTCTTATCCATGAAGAGGGAGGTCTCCGCGCCGCGGCGCTCGCAACGCGTAGCGGGAAACGGCACCACCCAAGGTAAATGACTGAGCCCAAGGGGTCAAACAAACATGTGGCGACAGCCGCCTTCGGCTGTCGGTCGAGCAAAACGAGACACGGGCCTTAGATTGGCTTTGACTGACCGTAGGTCAGAATGTCCTACTGCCTTGTCTGCGGGGAACTCGTGTGGGCCGAACCAGCCTTCGCTTGAACCAGGCTGGAATCTTGCGCGTCGCTGCTAGTTGGACTCTTCGCGCTGACGTGCTTGGAAGCGCCAGTCTTCGCCGTCGAGCCGGCAGCCGCCTTTTCCTGCGCGGCCTTCTTCTTATTAAAGTCCCGTACTATCCGCGCCACATACGCCCGCGTCTCATAATACGGAGGCACGCCCCCGAACTGCTCTACCCGCTGCGGCCCAGCATTGTAGGCCGCCAGCGCCTTCACCAGATCAAAGTTGTAGCGCTCCAGAAGTTCCCGCAGATACTTCGTTCCGCCCTCGACATTGGCCTGCGGATCGAACGCATTCGGCAGACCCAACTGCGACGCCGTCCCCGGCATCAACTGCATCAGCCCCTGCGCACCCTTCGGCGATACCGCCCGCACGTTGAATCCGCTCTCCGCCTTGATCACGCTGTTCACGAGATCCGGATCCAGCCGGTACCTCCCGCTAGCCGAATTCACCACCTCATTCAGATCTAACGGACCCGCACTGGCTGTACTGGGTGCCCCATTTCTCGCGTATTTTGCGAGAAGTGGGGATTTTGCTCCGGAAGCGGGCACCTCCGGCGCAGCCTCAAAATGTTCAATCTCCGCCGTAGGCACATCCACAAAGCTCGCCCCATCCGCGGTCACATACAGCCGCGTCACTTCCCCGACAATCTCCCGTCGCTCATGCCGAATGGAAAACCCATTCTTCAGCACAGCAACCTCGCCGGCAAAGCAGGGAAGCGCCCCCACCGCCAGCACCGCGATGATCGCCAAACGCACCCGAGTTGGACCCAACCAATTCATCCCAGCCTTGAAACTCGAAGCTCGTAGCTCGAAGCTTACGACCGAAGCCCCGCGGCGTCCAGCTTGCCTTCCAGCGCCAAATCCACCGCGGCCGCAATCCCGCACGCATCGTTGCCCAGCGTCACTGTCCAGCCGCGGCTGCGCAACTCCTCGCACGCATTCCCCATGATAACCGGATGCCCCGCAAACTCAAGCATCTCAACATCATTATGGTTGTCACCGACGGCCATGACCTCTTCGCGCCGGTACCCGCGATGCCCAGCCCACCGCTCCAGCGCATGTCCCTTCGAGCATCCCGCATTCAGCACGTCGATCATCGACAAATCCCGCTCCGGATATTCCGTGCGCAACACGGTTACCGTCCCATCCATGCCCGCCCCTTCCAGCGCCCGCAGCGTCCGGCTCATCCGCGCCATCGTCCCACAGAACATCGCCTGCACCGGATTGTTCACCAGCGCATCTTCGATCGGCACCACAAAGTCGATGTACTCCATATTTTTCTCAAGCCAGCGCCGGATGCTCACGCCCAACTCATCCATCCTCTCCAGAACAATCGCGCCCTTGGTTTCCTTATCAAACGTCAGAACGGTATTCCCCCGGAACTCTTGCATCGCCCCGCACAGCCTCCGGCAAGTCTCCGCCGGCATCAGGTCGCGATGAAACGTCTCCCCCGCCAGCGACCGCGTCACCGCCCCGTTCGAACTGATGAGCCACAGATCGAACCCTAACTGCTTCGCGATGGGCAAGGCAAACGTGTGCCTGCGCCCGGTCACGAGCACAATCTCGATCCCGGCCGCGTGCGCCCGCCGCAGCGCCATCAGATCGCACTTAGAAACCTGAAATTGTGGATTAAGCAGCGTGCCGTCGATATCAGTCGCCAGCAGCCGTATGGAGGTTTTGGAAATCGTCACTCACTCGATTTTACCATCCGGACATGCCCGTAAACCGCGAGCAAGCGAGTGCAAGGTCTTCCTTCGTGAACCTTAGTGTCCTTAGTGGTTAAAGATTTTTCTGCCCACCTTGGAAGACTCGCTGCTAGCTGGACCGCGCCGGCAAGCGTCCCAGCAGCGCGCTGGCTTTGCGGAACCACGGCCGCTCCCGCCGCCGCAGATATCTCGGCATGGTCGGCTTCTTGTCGAGAATCTTCTGCGACCACACGCGGGCCTCAGCGGCGCGCCCCTGCGCCTGCAGAAACAGCGCGTAGTGATAGTACGTTTCGGAGATTGTAGAAATCCGTGTCGCCTCGCGGAACATCGCATCTGCCTTCTCAATCTGTCCCGTCTGAGCATACGCCCAAGCCAGCAATCCCTTGGCCCGGTGAAAGTCGTAATCGGGATCGGAACTGACAGCGCGCTCTAAGTCCGGCACCGCCGCCGCAAACTCGACCAGTTCGATCTCCGCGACGCCGCGTCTGTAGAACGGATCGACATGATCCGTCCGCGAAGAAATCGCCTTGTCGTACGAATCCTTAGCCCGCGCGTAGTTCCCGTCGTCAATGTACAGCAACCCAAGCTCTTCGTAATTTCCGGCCGAAGGATTATCGAGGATCGTCCGCTCCAACTCCTGGATCCGCCTCCGCCGCGGGAAGACTTGAAACGAACCCCGCAGCAGCCCCGCATCCGGAATCACTTCCACCACGATATAGACCAACGCCCCGATCGGGTGAATCAGGATCACCCATATCCAGAAATAATCCGGTCGCCGCCGGATGAAGTGGACCAGAGCCACAATCCTGAGCAGGATTCCCCACCACGAAAACGCAAAGAAAAGAAAGGATCCCATTGGTTGAAATCGCACTATAGCATGCGCCACCCACCTTTTTCGGTGACGCCTCAATAACCAAAGTGTATTCAGGGTGCCCCACCCTTCTCGCGCCTTTCGCGAGAGGGTGGGGTTTTTGACTCCCTAAGTACTGATCCATCACATCCTGAGTGCAGCCGCTTTTCGGGCGGAGCGAATAGCCTGCCCTGAAACGAAGTCGAAGGGATCTCGCGCGCACCCCACGCGCCGGAGGTCCCGGAGGGACCAATGAAAATAGCCCGCCAGTTTACTGGCGGGGGCGGCTATGATAACGAAGCGTGTCCCGTAGGGACACTTGAAACTGCGGCAGATCTCATTCTCCGCTCCCGCTTCGGAATCAAAACACTCGTCCCATCTGCTGAAACGCTTTCCCGCAGCCCGCCACTATACGAATACCAGCCTCTTAGCGGGGCACTCCCCTCAAATCGAAACACAATCACTCTGACGATGTGCGCACTGCGGACGCCCAAGTCAATCAAGGAGAAACTATGCCCACCAAGAAGAACCCCATTCCCCTCGCCAAGCTCCCTCCGGAGCAGGCGCGAGGCAACTTTCACATGTTGCTGCTCGCGAACCCCAACTATTTCGGCAACCTGACGGAAAGCGAATTCGAACCTGTCCTCTCCATCAGCGGCGACACCTCGTTCGAAGAGATCGGCTGTGTCGGATTTTCTGACGCACTCAGCCGTCTCGAAGCGGTCGTCTCCATCAAGCAAGACTCCGGCTACGGCGGGGACCTATGCACACCCGGCTCGCAGGAATACGTGCGCTTCTATCTCTCCTTCGACGGTGGAGCCACCTGGCAAGACCAGGGTGTCACCGGTTACAACGCCCACGACATCGCCGGTCCCAAGCCGCTCGAATACAGCATGGCCCAGCCCATTTCCGTGGCCGAGGACTTCTGCTTCTTCGAGAACCTCCCGCAGGTGCGCGCCATCCTCTCCTGGAACTTCGTGCCCCCTGCCAACACTCCGGATTTCACTCCGGTCTTTGGCAACGTCGTCAACGTCACCATCCAGATTCCGGCATTTGAATTCATCATCCTCTCGGGATTGCTGGAGAAAGCCAAAGTTCAGCTGCCGGCCAACTTCAAGAACGCCGTCAATCTGCAGCAGGAGATCCCGGCCGCTCCCAAGAAAGCCCTGAGCGCCGCCGAGATCGCACAGTCGTACAAAGGCAAACCGGTCACGCCCGCGCGCTATCTCTATCCCGAGATTCAGAAGAGCAGTCAGAATCTCACTGCGGTCGCCGCCTCGGCGGTCGCTTTTTCCGCCCCGTCGACGAAGAAGGCGAAGAAGGCGAAGAAGGCCTCGTTCATCCCAATCGACGTGAATCTCGCAGACGTCATCGCCGCGATTCTCGCGACCAGCGGTGATACCACCTACGAGGAACTGGATTGTGTCGGCCTCGACATCAATCGCGACACGCTCGTCGGCGTTGTCAAAGTCAAACTCCCTTACGGATTCAACGGTGGCCTCTGCACCGCGGGCAGCGAGGAATACGTCGCCTTCTGGGTCGACTGGGGCTCGGGCTACGAATACGCCGGCACGGTCACGCAGAACGTTCATGACATCGCTGGCGTCCCTGCCGGTGGTCTCGAGTACGCCGTCGTTCTGCCGGTCGATGTCGCCAGCCACCAGCAGCCCTGCAGCAGCGGGCCGCAGATCGTAAAGGTGCGCGCCATATTATCGTGGCAGACTCCGCCCTCAACCACCGATCCCAACTACGTTCCAGTTTGGGGCAACCAGTCCGACGCATTAGTGCAGCTCCCGGCCGGCCCTACGTTCGTCCCCGGCACTCCCAACATCGCCATCATCGGCGGAATCGGCGTCGATCAAATCGACACCGTATTCACCGGAATGACCAACCCGTTCGCCGTGTTCGCCCTGACCGGCACCAACGCCGATCCGTGGATCAGCAGCCGGCAATGTCCCTTCGGCGGCCAGATCGTGATTCAGGGATTGCCCTCCGTGGGCAACCGCTACCGCGTCTGGGTGCAGAAAGTCGGATCGCCTCTGCCCGTCGCGTTAACCGACCCGATCGTCACCACCGACCTGTTCGGCACGCCCACCCCGCGCACTCCCGATGGCAGCGGCTTCTTCTCCTACCTCGACAGCAGTCAGAACATCGACGACGTCCTCGCCTACTGGTATTCCTCGGGCGACGACCAGTGGTTCGTCTGGCTGGAACTGGCGGATGGAAGCGACACCGTGCTCGCGTCGACGACGAAGTACCTCATTCAACTCGACAACACAGCGCCCACGGTGGCCATCCACATCGACAGCGCCGGAGACTGCAAGCAGTTCACCCCGGGAACCGTCATCAACGGTCACTTCGTGGCGCAGGACCTGCACTTCGGCATCTTCGGCATGGCAACGTTGCCCGCGTCGATGTCGCCGAACGAACCAACGACAGCGACTCCGTCAACCTCGCAAACTGCTCCGCCGCCCGGAGACATCTGGCAACTCGATACCACCGGCATGAGCACTTGCGGCTATGTCGTCGAGGTCGATGTCTGGGACAACACCATCGTCGGTAGCGGACCCGGCGGTCACAACTTCAACAGCGCCCAGGTAGGCTTCTGCCTGGTGTCTGGAAGTTAGCAGGACGGTGTTGTGCGGGATGCAACCTCATCCCGCTCCAACATCCGATGGTGCCCACCCTTGTCCCAGCGTAGTTTGCAGGGACAGGGTGGGGATTTTGACTTAGATGTGCGTGCAGCCAGCGCTTCGAGTATCCGGATACCAACGTTTTATTTCCCAGCCGCGTGATGGTCGTAGCTGATCACGCGCGTCACCTTCCACGCTCCATCTTTGTACTGCCAAAGATGAACGAACTGCCCTTCACCCACTCCTTCGGTGTCGTCGTGCCCGGGATGATGGAATCGATGCACCCCCATCTCGACAAAGCCGTAACCCTCCATGTGGTAGACCTTCAGCGATCCGGGAACGAGCTGGCGCGTGACCTTGCCACAGATGTTCTTCTTGACGCTCTCGGTCAAGGCCGCTCTGCCTAGAGTGACGCCGCCCTGATCGTGATAAAACTCGACGTTCTCGTCCATGAACGAAGCAAACTTCTCGAGATCGCAGTGGTTGTAGGAATCAAACAGCGCCGCATCGAGCGCAGCGCCGGCGCGGTCCAGTTCCTCCTGATTCTGAATCTTGTCGAGCGCCGGAACACTTTGTGCAGGCGCGTTCTGTGCCCCCGCGTTGCCGAGGAATAAGAGAGGAATTGCCAGGAGCAACAGGATCGGAGACAGAGCCAGCCGTTGTTTCATGAGATCTCGCTTTCGAAAAAGATGGTGGGGCAACAGGAGGTACGGAAGGGAACAGGAGAATGTTCCGCGTACCCCAGTGCGAAGATGCCCCAAGGCCCCGAAAGCGACGCCCTGACGCGGGCCAGGTCCCGGAGGGACCAATGACAGTAGCCCGCCAGTTCCACTGGCGGGAAGGTGCGATCGCAAGCTCAACCGTGTCCCGGAGGGACACCTGAACCCGATAACGCAAGGCCCATTTTGAAACGCCACTCACCCTTTATTTACGGCCTCGGTTCTCGCCATCCACGTTGACGCGTTACGCTGGGAAACGGCGCGTCCCGCGCATCAACTCCCATGTCACACACTTACGTCTGCGAACTCGTCCACTGCGTCTTCTCCACAAAAAACTGCCGCCCGCTGATCCGTCCCGAATGTCAGATGGACCTGTGGCACTTCCTCGGAGGCATCGCCCGCAAGAACGGATTCAAAGCTCTCATTGTCGGCGGCACCGAGAACCACGTGCATATTCTTCTGTCGCTCCCTGCAACCATCGCGCTCGCCAAAGCTGTGCAGTTGGTCAAAGGCGCATCGTCGCGATGGATGAATGAAACCCACGCCAAAGACTTCGCCTGGCAGGAAGGATATGGCGCATTCACCCTGAGCATCTCGAAAAAGGGACACACCATCGCCTACATCCAGGCACAACCCGAACATCACCGCAAACGAAGTTTCGAGGAAGAGTTCATCGCGTTCTTGAAAAGACACGGCGTGGAATACGATCCCCGACACGTGTGGGGGTAGGCTCAGGCGTCCCTCGGGGACGCGGTTCCAGGCGGGTGCGGACCACCCGGCGTTGCAAACGCCGGGCTATTTTCAGAGGACCCTCCGGGACCGGGCAGAAGAGGCGCCGACATTCGCAGGTCCCGGAGGGACCGATGACAATAGCCCGCCAGTTCCACTGGCGGGTAGCCTCGAAACAAAAATCAACCGTGTCCCGGAGGGACACCTGAATCGGGACAGACGGGACGTCCCCCTATCTTTGCTCACATAACAAAGCCCCGCCTCGCAGCGGGGCTCATCTTCGCTGATAGCTCCCAGCTATCTCACAATCCCCCAGTTCTCCCGAAACTTCTCAAGCTTCGACAACCTCCTCCGGCTGCCAGGAAACAAGCTCATGGCTTTGTATTTCCGGAACTCCTCCACCGGAAACAAGTACCACGCATCCGCTGGGACCACATACGCCGCCAGCAAATCGATCTCACTCGCGTCGTACGGCCGCATCGCGTGTCCGTACGCATGAAACGTATACGCCCCATCTTTCCCGGCCCGATGCGAAGACTTGACTTGCACCCGCAGCAGCCTCCTCCCGTTGTCCACAATCAGGTCGTACCGCGAACTCTCGCCCCAGGGCTTTGATACCAGCAGCCCCAACGCCGCCGCCCTCGCCAGAAACGCCGCCTCCGCCATCTCCCCGCGCTGCTTCCGTGTCATCGCCACCCGTGTTCGCGGTTTGGGATGCCCCATCCTTCTTTCGCGCCCGTTGCGAAAGAGGGTGGGGATTCTGACTTCCCCAACCACTTCCTGATTCCCGTGCCGAACCGACTTCACTCCCATACGTCACCATTTCTCCCCGATCCCAACCACCGAAGATTCCCTTCATTAAGAATTTGTCCCGCCATATTTCAAACAAGCTCCGCCCACCCCGCCCCTCGTCGTGAAAACGAAGAGCAGGGCCGTTTCCCGCCAACCGGATTGTCAAAGATCATGTTCCGGGTCGGAGTTTTGAGATCTCGCCGCCCAAAACAAAGCCCCCGCGGACCCTAGGTCCGTGGAGGCCAAGCCACACAAGTGGCTAAATTAAACTCTCAGAAAATCACGCGGCCCGTCGATGCTCCCGATCACATCTCAACGTGACCCCACGCACACGCCTCAGGTCCCTCGTGTCGGCGGCCATGCGCCCGCAACCGAAAAGGTCCCGGAGGGACCAATGAAGATAGCCCGCCAGTTCCACTGGCTGGAACGCGCAACCCAAGAAACAACCGTGTCCCGTAGGGGACACCGGAACCTGCGCGACCTCGCCACAAGGACTTGGGAGAATCAGAGAACCTCCTTTCTGCTGTCCCCGGATTTATTCGTCATCTACCAGTCGCCGCGCAATCCTTCCGAGCGCCAGCGCGGAATTCTCACCCTGCTCGCCGAAGGACTCACGCAGCGCCAAGCCGCCGCCCATCTCGGTGTCAAGCTCCGATGCGTCACCAGCGCCCTCGCCAACATGCGCGAACGCTACACCACCACAACCAACGAAGCCCTCATCGCCCTAGCCATCCGCCTACAGTGGATCGAGATCGCCATCGACATCCACCAGGACGAGGCCTCGCCGGATCCGAGACACCGAGCTGACCTATAATCGATGACACGATGACAAGATTCTCGGACTGGCCTCCGACTGCAGATGCGAATTTACATCGATGAAGCCGGAAACTTTGTACCGCCGAACCCGCCACGCTCCTCGTTCTCGCTCGTCCTCGCCCTGATCATTCCAACCGCAATCGAGAAGGACCTTTTCTACGAATTCCTGCGCCTTCGAGATACCTGGCCGAACCAGAGCGTCGAGATTAAGGGCACAAGCTTGGATGAATCGCAGGCTGCCCAAGTCATCGATCTCCTCCTGAGATACGACACGCTCGTCCAGTTTGTCGCGCTAGATGCCAACACCCATCCGGATCCCGTGGTCGAGGATTTCAAGAACCGCCAGGCAGACGGCGTGACGGCAAACATCACCCGTGAACATCACCCCGGTCCTATTCCCCACATGCATCAACTCGGCGAAGCGCTTCGTGCGACGCCGAATCAGCTATTTCTCCAAGCGTTTGCCACGTGGGAACTGATCATCAGAGCGATTCGCGAACTAACGCTCTACTTCGCCCAACGCCAGCCTCATGAGCTGGGCGATATCGCTTGGGTCATAGATCGCAAGGATCGAACGACCACCCAGATGGAGGATACGTGGAGCACGCTGATCCTTCCATTAAGTGAAAGTGCCTTCGCGAGAGAGCCGCTGATCTCCATCATCGAAGAGGACTATTCGCATTTCGACGCCCGATACGGCATCACGAAAGCGACGGCCGATCCGGAGACCCTGCGGCACATCCGGTGGTTGAATTCAGTCCACGGAAAGCCGACAAGCTCGAATGAGTCTGTAGGCATCAATGCAAAACGGCTGCTAACCGAACAGTTGACGTTTCAAGACTCGTGCGCCTCGCTCGGCCTCCAACTCACCGACATGCTTTCCGCCATCCTGCGGCGCGCTCTCAACGGTAACCTTCAAATCTCGGGCTGGAAGGATTTCGGAGGTCTGCTCGTTCGCCACCCGCAGCCTGGAGAGAGGTTCATCCAGCTGGGTCCGGGACGTGATGAGATCCCCATGTTGGGTCGAGCTAGGAAAGTCTGCCAAGTGCTCGACGCCAGAGCGAAGGGCATGATTGCCGAGCGAAACAGGTAATCGAGCAGAAGGTGAACGACCTCAGATCCAGGGAGCCAGAAACCGCCGAGGACCGTGGTGATCAGCGATCTTTCGTCTTGCCGTCCTGCCCTTTTGTAAGTGGACACGGTGCAACGGCCTGCCGAATAAATCCCATGCCCGTCACAGGGATGCGTGTGTAGGAGTCACCTTGTCCCCAGTACTCCAGGTAACCAGTGACTGGAAATGTATTCAGAGTGCCCGCTGTGGTTTGCATTACGTTTGCCAACATCCCGTCGGAGTTGCTGAAGAACGCGGCCTCAGTGCAGGGATCGCCCGTGGACGCCTTGATCATCAGCTTCTCAAAGTCATCAGCGGAGAGTCCCTTGACAAAAGTGCCGGAATTAACTCTTGCAGTCGGAAAGGCGCGTCTCAGAAATTGTCCCGGCTCTAATCTCTCATCTATCGTGAGAACCGGGGCAACCCAGGGGCGGTTGTCACGACCAGCCATCGAGAGCATTAGGTGTGAAATGAACACCTCTTTGTCGCCACGGTTTACGATCACTGCGCCTGTGTCCAAAGTGTTGCAAGCTACAAGCACCACGTTTTCGTGCGAGAAGAATGCGCTGCGGCCTTTCTCGACGACCCAGAACAAAGCTGAAATAGTGAGCGCAAGCAGAGTAGCGATTCCAGCGAAGTATTGCACGTGGTTCTTCCACGAACGCTGGTAGCTCTTGCATACGGAGCACAGGGACGACCCAGAGGGTATTTGTTGCTTGCACGCGACACAAGGCTTCGTGTGCTCCATAGATAAGGGATTTTACCAGCAAGTCGCGCAGGGAAATCCGGGAGGGAAATCCGGGGACAGACGGGACGTTCCCACCGACAAATAGAAAGGGCGGCCTCGTCGGCCGCCCTAAACTCAGCCTAGTCGAATGACCAGGTTCGCACCTTACAATCAGAGTTTCGCGCCCACTTCTGCTGACATCAAGAAGAATCCTCTCTTCGACCAGGTTTTAAGTGTGGCTTTGGGGCGACTCCTGATTCGGGAATCAGCGAGCCTTACCGCGGCGAATCCGCGTGCAAGCTGCATTAGATTCCGCTTAGGCCGAACTGTGGGCCTGTGGTGTAGCGGAAGCACAGCACCCCGTCAAGGTCGCAGGTGCGGGTTCGAATCCTGTCAGGTCCATTCCTCGGGAGGTATCCGGAGGAGTTCAGCATGAAACCGCGCAGGCGGGGGCGCGGTTCTTATGACCCTAAAGTTTCTTGATTGCGAGCGGAAGACCGGCGATAATGAAGTTGACCTTGACGGGGTGCTAAGCACCTGAGACGGCCTCAGCTTTGGGGCCGTTTTTCTTTTCCGCCAAAGTTCTGAATTCTCCGCGAGACGCAAGAGGTGACACGCCCGCTTCGCTCGGCGTAGGGGGACGTGTCAGTCCTTATGCAAGCAAAAGCCCCGCTCGCGAGAGCGGGGCCTTTGTTTCCTCGTAGCTCAGAGCTCAAAGCTCGAAGCTGTTTAGTACATGTCTCCCATACCGCCGCCACCGCCGTGTCCGCCGCCGGCGGGAGCTTCCTTCTTTTCAGGAATCTCCGCGACCAGGGCTTCGGTCGTCAGCATCAAGCTGGCGATGGAGCCGGCGTTCTGCAGGGCAGTGCGCACGACCTTTGTCGGATCGAGCACGCCAGCCTTAACCAGGTCCTCGTACTCGTTGGTGAAGGCGTTGAATCCGAAATTGGTCTCCTTGGATTCGAGCACCTTGCCCAGGATGACTGCACCTTCTTCGCCGGCGTTCTCGACGATCTGGCGCAGGGGCTCGGTGATGGCGCGCTTCACGATGTTGATGCCAATCTGCTCATCGCCGTCGGCTTTTACTTTTTCGAGTGAGGCCGCGCAACGGGCCAGAGCTACTCCGCCGCCTGGGACAATACCTTCTTCCACGGCTGCGCGGGTAGCGTGCATCGCGTCTTCCACACGGGCTTTCTTTTCCTTCATTTCGGTTTCGGTTGCGGCGCCGACTTTGATAACGGCTACGCCACCGACCAGCTTCGCCAACCGCTCCTGCAACTTCTCGCGGTCGTAGTCGCTGGTGGTCTTGTCGATCTGGCTGCGAATTTCTTTTACGCGGCCTTCGATCTCGGTGTGCTTGCCCTTGCCTTCGACGATGGTCGTGTTGTCCTTGTCGATGGTGAGCTTCTTGGCCTGGCCGAGATCCTGGACCTGAACGTTCTCAAGCTTGATGCCCAGATCTTCGGTGATGGCCTTGCCACCGGTGAGGATGGCGATATCCTGCAACATGGCCTTGCGGCGATCGCCGAAGCCGGGCGCCTTGACGGCGCAGACTTGCAGCGTGCCCCGCAGCTTGTTGACGACCAGAGTCGCCAGCGCTTCGCCTTCCACGTCTTCAGCTACGATCAGGAGCGGCTTGCCGCTCTTGGCGATCTGCTCGAGCAGCGGGAGCAGATCTTTCATCGAGCTGATTTTCTTTTCGTGGATGAGGATGTAGGCGTTCTCCTGAATCGCTTCCATCCGCTCCGGATCGGTAACGAAGTACGGAGAGAGATAGCCGCGATCGAACTGCATGCCCTCGACGACGTCGAGCTGAGTTTCCAGCGTCTTCGCTTCTTCGACGGTGATGACGCCATCCTTGCCGACCTTCTTCATGGCTTCGGCAATGATCTTGCCGATGGTCTCATCGTTGTTGGCCGAGATGGTGCCGACCTGGGCGATGTGGTCTCCCTGGATCTGCTTGGAGAACTTGTCGAGTTCACCCGGCTTGCGGTTGCCTTCCTTGTCGAGGCTGCCACAAATGGCGGTGATGGCCTTCTCAATGCCGCGCTTCAGGGCCATTGGATTGGCGCCGGCAGCGACGGTCTTGACGCCTTCGCGGTAGATCGCCTGGGCCAGGACGGTGGCGGTGGTGGTGCCGTCGCCAGCGATGTCGCTGGTTTTGGAGGCCACTTCACGAACCATCTGCGCGCCCATGTTTTCCTGCGCGTCCTGCAGATCGATTTCCTTGGCTACGGTGACGCCGTCCTTGGTGATGGTCGGCGAACCGAATTTCTTTTCGATGACTACGTTGCGGCCGCGGGGGCCGAGAGTGACTTTCACAGCATCAGCCAGAAGGTTGACGCCGCGAAGAATGGCCTGGCGGGACTGTTCTCCATGAATAATTTGTTTTGCCATTGGTGTTTGCTCCTATTCGAATTTGTGCAGGCTGGAGGCCTGCGGAAACTGAGCTGCTAGCTACTAGCAATCTCTGACTTGCTGATCCTGCGGGGCGCGGGAGAGTTCAAAATGCAGATCCCTCGCTTCGCTCGGGATGACAAATTTGCTTGGGACGCGTCTTTCATTTATGTGTCGATACCGGTATCTGTCGACTGCGGCCCATAGGTGGACTACCGACGCGAGCCGGCGGTTTCCTTCTTGGCGGCGCCGCTTAGGACGCCTAGAACTTCTTCTTCACGCATGATGATGAAATCTTCACCATCGATCTTGATCTCGGTGCCGGAATACTTGCCGAACAGAATGCGATCGCCGTCTTTGACATCGAGGGGACGAACCTTGCCCTCTTCGCTGATCTTGCCTTTACCGACGGAGATGACTTCGCCTTCCTGTGGCTTGTCCTTGGCGGAATCCGGAATGATGATGCCACCACGAGTGGTGTCAGCCTCTTCCACGCGCCGGACCAGGATGCGGTCATGCAGGGGAGTAAACTTGGTTGCCATGGGTAGTGCTCCTTTCAAGAGTTATATGGGTTTGGTGCGGTTGTTAGCACTTGGACTCAATGAGTGCTAATTGTAGAGATATGAGCGAGCGATTGTCAAGTTGGAAAGGAGCCATGGCTCTGAAGAGCTCCACATTTGGAGGGATACCGATGAGAAAGGTAGTGTATATGTCATTGATATACATTGGTTTATCTATTGTTTCTGGATGCGGACCGAAGGGTGACACCATTTCTCAGGAGGAGTTGGTGCGGCGGACCCAGGAGTTGGTCGATTCGGTGGCGGGAGGAGATCAGGGTCCTTGGAAGAAGTACTTTGCCGACGACTGCAGGTACTTTGACGAGAGGGGGCGGAAGATGAATAAGGAGGCGCTGGTGGCCGACATGACGGGGCTGCCGCCGGGTTCTTCGGGGACGATCAAGGTGAAGAACCCGTGGAGCCATATTGAGGGCAATGTGGCCATCCTTGGCTATGACCTGGATGAGACTGAAATCATCTTTGGGCAGGTGGAGAAGGCGCGCT
>OCTA010000352.1_pt1 | contig 42561 bp, 38 predicted proteins | sample 1538991 | NCBI WGS metagenome assembly OCTA01 (sample SAMEA3539302, study PRJEB22396) | soil metagenome | biome: tundra; feature: field; material: soil | place: USA | collected 2010-05 | depth 0.15 m | reverse complement strand
CAATTTTCTTACTGATAAGAGAATATGAGGAACGGCCATGCAATACAAATTCCATAAGCAATGCGTTTTCTTTAGCATTGGTAGTTGGAAAATATTTTTTGACGATGCCGTACAAACCGTCAACCTTATATAATAATTGAATTTTTTCTTCATCTTTTAACCCAAATAAAATACTCAAATGATTGCCGGAATCAAACCACCTGGTGATAGCCTTATAAGGATTTTCATCGGTTGCTTCCTTATTTCTTTTCTTCTTAAAAGTTTCAGGGTTAGGAAAATAAGCCGCAAATTGTGTGCGGATTGCTTTCTCCATTAAATTATAGGCAACCTGGTAAGGCCCTTCCTGTTCGCCCTCATATACTAATTCAATTTTTCCGGTAATGGATGGAATAATCCCTGCAAGATCACTGATCCATACTTGCGTTTCTTTTTCCTTGTTCATAATAGCGCGCCTTTCTGCGGAGCTTATGGCGTTTTCATAAGCTGCGATTGTGAGCCGTGCAGATACACCGCTTTTTTTATCTACATATTCGCTGGCACGGGCTTCAAAAGAAACCTGCTCAATCAGCCTCTTTACCAGGTCGCTCACCTGTATCTTTTTTAATTGATCTTCATGAACACCGGCTTCCTGTTCTGTAATGGATAATGATGTTTCGATGGTAGTCGGGTAATGGGTAAGTATCTGGCTTTCTATCCTGTCTTTTAATGGTGTTACGATGGCTCCCCGATTCGTATAGTCTTCAGGGTTAGCAGTAAACACAAACATAATATCAAGTGGTAATCTTAATTTAAATCCCCTTATTTGCAAATCCCCTTCCTCTAAAATATTAAATAAGGAAACCTGGATGCGGGCCTGCAAATCCGGTAATTCATTAATTACAAATATACCCCGGTTGCTTCTGGGGATAATGCCATAGTGAATTACTCTTTCGTCCGCATAGCTTAATTTAAGGTTGGCTGCCTTTTATAGGGTCAATATCACCAATAAGGTCTGCTACACTTACATCCGGCGTGGCCAGTTTTTCTCCATATCTTTTGCTTCTGTGGAGCCATTCAATTGGAGTTTCATTTCCTTTCTCTTCAACCAGGTCTTTGGCATATTTACTCAAAGGCTTAAAAGGATCATCGTTTACCTCACTTCCTGAAATTACAGGAATATATTCATCGAGCAGGTCGGTCATTTGTCTCGCCATTCGTGTTTTTGCCTGACCACGCAGCCCTAAAAACAAAATATTGTGCCTTGAAAGAAGGGCCCTTTCCGTATCAGGAATGACAGAATCTTCATATCCAATGATACCGGGAAATGTGATTTCTTTTTTACTGATTTTCTTTATCAGATTTTCGCGCAACTCTTCTTTTATTGATCTTGGTTTGTAATTGCTTTCTTTTAGTTGCCCTAAATTTTTGACCTTCTGGATGTCCATTGATTATTTTATGTTTTAACTTTTATTTTTTTAGCCTTCAGGAATTTAATACACCGTTTTTCTCTTGCCGCTTTCAAAATCTTTGAAAATAAAGGCCCCAAGCCTGTCGAGTGATGCGAAGAAAGCTTTACCATTATTTGTCTCTGTAAATTCGGTAACAAATTTTTGAAGGTAAGGGTCGCTTGCTATCATAAATGTAGTGATGGGGATTTTTATTTTTTTACATTGCGCAGCAAGATTCATGCAGCGGTTCAGGATCCTTCTGTCAACGCCAAAACTGTTTTTATAATATCGCTTTCCAACCTTCAAACATGTGGGCTTGCCATCGGTAATCATAAATACCTGTTTGTTAGGGTTTTTTCTTTTTCTCAAAATATCTATGGCAAGTTCAAGACCGGCAACTGTATTGGTATGATAAGGACCTACCTGCAGGTAAGGAAGATCTTTTATTTCCACGGTCCATGCGTCATTGCCGAATACAACAATGTCTAAAGTGTCCTTAGGATATTTTGTTGTTATCAATTCGCTCAATGCCATCGCTACTTTTTTGGCAGGAGTTATCCTGTCTTCGCCATACAAAATCATACTGTGTGAAATATCTATCATTAGCACGGTAGAAGTTTGTGCCTTGAAATCTGTTTCGCGGATTTCAAGATCCTTCTCATGCATGGTAAAACTGTCTATGCCATGGTTGATCTGGGCATTACGAATCGATTCTGTAAAATCTATTTGCTCCAGGGTATCTCCAAACTGGAAAGGCCTGGTTTCAGGATTGATCTCATCCCCGCCGCCTGGTTTAAATGTATTGTGATTGCCCTGTTTGGTTTTCTTAAGCTTCCCGAAAATTTCTTCAAGGCTGCGTTTTCTAATTCCCTGTTCAGACTTGGCGGTAATTTTTAATGTTCCATTCCTCCGGTTCTCATCAATATATCCTTTATCTTTAAGGTCTTCAATAAAATCTCCCATTCCATAGTCATCATCAGTAAGCTTGTATTCTTTGTCAAGCTCTGTTAACCAACTTAAAGCCTCTGCAACGTCTCCACTGGTGTAGGTCAGCAACTGCATGAAAATATCCAATAGCTTTTCAAAAGATGATTTGGAATTTTGATTTGGATCGTATTTTGAAAAATTGTGGCCTAACATGAATTTCTTTATTAATTAAATCAAATGATTGAAATTTTTACTTAGGATTGGGAATTGGATATTTAAGATTAAATAAGAATTCTATTTGCAAAAATACAGATAGAAACCCAATGAAATACTTTGAAACTGATCGACCAAATTTACCTATTGTAAAAACAATGAATTTTACTCTTTGGTTCGATATTAAATAAAAAAAACAGGGTTATCACCCACCAATAAAGGGATAACCCAGTATTTTCTTAATATTCTACAATTTATTGTGTTTTATCATTAGGTTGTTTTTCTATCTTAGGCACCGCCATCTTATTTATAACCGGGTTTTGTGTTTCAGGATTTGCCACAGGATTACTTCTAAAATATTGTTCCATTCCCTGGACCTGCTGTAATAATTGCTGGACAATTTGATTCTCGTAAGCAAGGGCAGCTTGTTTATTTTCGTCGAGGCTGTTAAAGTAGCTTACCTGTTGTTCAAGGTCTTTACGTAATGCATCAGACACTTTTTTCGCAAGAACAGTGTCGCCGGCCTTATAAGCAGCTAATAAAAATTGCCCTGAAATCTGGTCCTGCTGTTGTCGACGTGATACAAGGCCATACGGGAAATTTTGCTGCAGCATCATATTGTCACACCTCTCCAGTAATCTTTTTGCATCCTCTTTTCTTCCATGATCAGCAAGGTTGTTTGCCACCTGGGCAAATTGCATCCTGATTGTATTTAAATGCCTCCTGTTTTCTTCATCATAATAAACTCCGGGTTTGTCACAATTTCCAAAAACAAATTTATTCATCATTATATTGTAGCACCAATCCCTGTTTACCTCCCCGTTTTTCACAGGAACAAACCTATAAGTTAAACCGTCTGTCCTTAGGTATTGCTGAAATCCCAGTTCATCATATGGCGACGTAAAATATATAGGTCTTTTCCATTTATTAGCGGCCATTATGTTTAAGATTGCGCTTTCGTTTTTACCCAGAGCATTCTTTGGGATGTCAAATTGTACCTCACTAACAACACTATCTCCCGGATTAACGGTTCCATTTTGCCTTACAAGGTTTGTATCAACAGGAATTTCAATTTTTTTGGTTGGAAATATATTAAGATTATCATCCCCATTTTGTACCATTCTGTTTGGTTCATCACTTCCGGCATAGTCCTTCATCATCGTATAAAGATCCATAGGCTTTGTTTGGTCTACTTTGGCGCCAGGAGCATCAGGATAATAATAAACAGCATCCCTGGTACTTCCAATAATCTGCTGCGGAGTCCAGATAACATCAATCGGGGCGCTCTGATTTACTTTATACCGTAGTTGGTTTAAGTACCAGTCTGTTCCCATAAGGCTGGAATTAATTACCCTGATATCTCTTCGGATACCGAGTACTTCCTGGGCAAACCATAATGGGTAGGTATCATTATCACCAAATGTAATAAGTATCGCATTTGGAGCACAGCTTTGAAGATAGTCAATAGCCAGGTCACGAGCGATAGTCTTATTGCCGCGATCGTGATCATCCCATTCCTGAGCTCCCATAATTACCGGAACGGCTAACATGCATAGCCCTGCTGAAGCATAATTAGCCATTTTGCTATTTGTAAATTTTTCAAATAATTCCTTTACATACATGACGCCTATCCCTATCCAAACAGCAAACGCATAAAATGAACCTACGTAAGCATAATCCCTTTCCCGAGGCTGATTGCCGGCCTGGTTGAGATATACTACAATAGCCATACCTGTAAAAAAGAAAAGCAATCCAACGACAAGGGTATCACTCTTGTCCTTTTGATACTGGTATATTAATCCGAGTATCCCCAAAAGAAGTGGCAGGGCGAATAGTGTATTATGGGATTTATTATGTTTTATGGTATCCGGCATTTTGCTTTGATCACCCAGCCGTGCAGTATCCCAAAAAGATATGCCTGTCAGCCAGTTCCCATCTCTTACATTGCCCATATCTATTGCTTCAATATCATTTTGTTTTCCTGCAAAATTCCACATGAAATACCGCCAATACATAAAGTTAAACTGGTAGCTTATAAAAAATCCTATATTATCCGCCATAGTAGGCTTATCAGTATAGGCGCCTGTTTTCTGATCTTTCCCAATGCCCGCATAACTTGCATAATAATCTGCGTGGCCCTGGTCATTGCTATTATCCCACATCCTGGGGAAAAAGTGCTTATCTTCCGGTGCATATTCAGTCACATATTTTTTCCCCGTTTTTTCATATTTCTTTTCTCCTTTAACGTAAGTATCGACAGCAGTTGTAGAAATTGGCTGTGCAGTAAAATCCTGACCATACATAATAGGCCAATCGCCATATTGCTCGCGACTAAGGTATCCAACAAGACTAACAGGGTTATCAACATTAAACATGTCAACAGCAGGATCTGCCAGTGAGCGGATCATCGTGGTAAAATAGGTGGAAAATCCCAAAATAATGAATGCAAAACTCCACATGGCAAGTTTTAAGAAATGCCAGTTCTTTTTATTGGAAAGCCTGATCAAATAAAAAATGGCAGCGCCTAGAAAAACAAAAAAGAAACAAAACCCGGTGAAAAAAGGAAGGCCCAAAGTATTCTTGAAAAATATATCAAAATCGCCAGCAAATTTAATCGACCATTGAATCATGGGAACCTGCACGATACCCGTGATAACACAAGCGAATATGAATGCCAGGAAAGTTTTCCATTTGGTAGCTTCATAACGCTTAAAATAATAAACCATCACAATGGCCGGGATAGTTAGAATAGGCAGCAAATGCACTCCTACAGCCAGTCCTATCGTATAAAATATCAATATTAACCACCGGTCTGCTCGTGTAAATTGTCCCTTAACACCGCTTAATTGTTCTTTAGTTACATCCTGTTCCCACTTCAAAACCAACCAAAAAACAATTGCCGTAAAAAATGATGAGCTGGCATAAACTTCAGATTCTACGGCGCTATACCAAAATGAATCGCTGAACATATAAGCCAGTGCGCCCACAGCGCCGGCAGCCATAATTGAAAAAATCTGGTTTCCGGTAAGAGGATTCGGATCATTTTTTTCAATAAGTTTTCTCGCAAAGTGGGTAATAGTCCAGAATAAAAATAAGATGGTGAATCCGCTCATTAAAGCACTCATCGTGTTCAACCCAAGAATAGCATGATTAGGATTTGAAAAGGGGATCATAAACAATCTCCCTATTAATATGAATAATGGGGCTCCGGGTGGGTGGGGAATCTGGAGTTTGTAAGCACTCGATGCAAATTCACCGCAATCCCAGAAACTGCCCGTAGCTTCCATGGTTAATAAATAGACTATGCTGGCGATAACGAATATTGCCCAACCGGTAATGTTGTTAACCCGTTTGAAGTTCATATTGAAGTTTTAAATAAACAGGAGCAAATATAAAACTATGAGTGGTACATTTCCCAAGAGGGGATTTTTTTTATGCAAAGGAATGTTAATTTAGTGTTCATTAGGTTCGGAATCAGAATCAAGCTAAAATTATATTTCATTGTCCGGATGATAACTGAAGACAAAGAAAATCTTCACCACCAAGCCAATTTATCCCCTCTATTTTTCTAAAAACACCGATTAACCATTCTACATTTGGTTATGAAAAGAGCTTTTCTTCAGCTTCATGCAGCGGTTTTGCTTGCTGGATTTACAGCTATTTTCGGAAGGCTTATTGATCTGAATGAAGGTATGATCGTTTGGTACAGGATGCTGATAAGCGCTGCGACACTTGCTTCTATTCTTATTTTAAGAAAAGAATTCATCCTGCTATCCTGGAGAAAGAGCTTAGGCCTTTTCACTGTCGGGGCTGTCATTGCGCTTCATTGGGTGACATTTTATGGAAGTATAAAATATTCAAATGTGTCAGTCTCTGTAACCTGTTTATCGGCTATTGGTTTTTTTACTTCCATATTTGAACCATTGATCCGGAAAAGAAAAATTGATAAAATAGAAATTTTACTCGGATTACTTGTTATAGCAGGAGTTTACCTCATATTTAATTTTTATCCGGAATACAAAACAGGAATTATTTTCGGAATTATTTCTGCAATGCTGGCAAGCCTTTTTCCAATTTACAATAAGAAATTGTTGGAAAATTTTACACCGGGAATAGTGACTGTTTATGAAATGACCGGTGGATTTATTGCTTTGTGTTTTATCCTGCCTTTTTACTTTCGATTTTTCCCTGCTGCTTATTTTATACCAACCAGGAGTGACCTATTTTGGTTGCTCATCCTGGCATGGATTTGTACGGTATTTGCTTTTATCCTTAGCTTAAATTCGTTAAGGAAAATTTCCGCTTTTACAGTTAACCTTTCCTTTAATCTTGAACCAGTTTATTCGATTATCCTTGCATTCATAATTTTTAAAGAGAATAAATTCCTTGGCCCGGGATTTTACCTTGGATTTAGCCTGATCTTACTGGCAGTTTTAATACAAATGAAAAGGGTTTGGAACGAAAGAAAATTGCAAAAGAGAATTCAAATTTTATAGTATAAATCAGCCGAGAAATTCAATCTTATGTGAAAGATTGGAAAAAGCCCTGAACATTTCACTTACCCCGCAATATTTGTCCTGCGACAGGGTTACAGCCCTCTCCACTTTTGATCGGTCTTTTTCCTTCACCCTGATGGTATAAGTGATGGCTACTTTATCATAAATTTTCGGCTCAGTTTCCGTCAGGTGCGCATGGACGTTTATCGATAAGTCGGAAAAATTAACTTTCATCTTATTTAGGATACCTACCACATCAATACCAGTGCAACCTGCCAAGGATACGAGCATTAAGATTTTAGGGCTGGTACCAAGGTTATTCCCTCCGTGGTCTTTATCTAAATCAATTATCACATTGTGCCCTCTGATGGCACTAAAAAAACTCATGCCTCCCTGGTAAACAGAATCAATGGTATTAGAAGCCATGTATTTTTAATGAATTAATTAATAATTAAAAGGTTATAATTTAGATTTGACGGCATTTGAAATTTGTTGGGCACTCATGGCCCCGGATTGCCTCCACAAAACTTTCCCCTTTTTAAACAAAATAAGTGTAGGTACCCCCTGAATATTAAAATGACTCGCTGTGGCCTGGTTTTTGTCAATATCAACTTTTAAAACTCTTACTGTTTCTTTATTATTTTCCGCAAAACGCTTCAGCTCGGGGGCCATCATTTTACAAGGCCCGCACCATTCAGCATGAAAATCAACTAAAACCGGTTTATCGTTATTAATTATTTTACTAAATGTTTCCATCAATTTTTTTTAGAATAATCAGCATAAAACGTGCCTGTGGTTGTTCTCCGGAATTTTAGTCCAAAATGGCAGTTTCCCGGCAATTCTTAAAAAGTAATTTAATTATTTTTCAGGTATTCATTTTCTTTGTTACCTTTGCCGTCCGAAAAAAAGTTCATTATGGCCAGAGTTTGTCAGGTTACGGGTAAAAGACCAATCACAGGAAATAAAGTATCGCATTCAAATATTAAGACCCGCAGAAGATTTTTGCCCAATCTTCAGAAGAAACGATATTTCCTTGCAGAAGAAGGAAAATGGATTACGCTTAAATTATCTTCTGAAGCTATTCGCACTATTAATAAAAATGGCCTTTATACAGTGGTAAAGGAAATGAGGGCTAACGGGGCCAAAATTTGATCAATATAATTTTGTAAACATTTTTTATGGCAAAGAAAGGAAACAGGGTACAGGTAATTTTGGAATGTACCGAGCATAAAACTTCCGGCCTGGCAGGCACCAGTCGTTATATTACCAAAAAGAATAAAAAGAATACACCGGAAAGGCTAGAATTAAAAAAATTCAACCCGATTTTGAAAAAGGTAACTCTTCATAAAGAAATTAAATAAAGTGGAAGTGGCTGGCGGGTAATTTACCCGGAACTTTAATAATTAACAAATCATCAAAATGGCAAAAGCAGCTAAAACCGCTATTAAGACAAAGGACCAGAAAGCGGCCGCAGAAGCAAAAAACTGGACTAAGGTTGTTCGCACAGTTCGAAGTCCAAAATCAGGGTCTTACACTTTTAAAGAAAGTATTGTTCATAAAGATCAGATTAAGGAGTTCCTGAAAAGCTGATTTTGGCTTAAACATTTTTGTGATAAGGCTATCCGGCATCTTAAGCGGATAGCTTTATTCATTATTACCCTTTACTAAATTTTATATAATGGGAATTTTTGATAAAATTTTCGGGAAAAAGGAACAGAAGGAAACATTGGATCAGGGCTTGCAAAAGACTAAAGAAGGTTTTTTTGATAAGATCACCAAAGTAATTGCTGGCAAAAGCACTGTAGATGAAGAAGTGCTTGACAACCTTGAAAATGCGCTAGTAAGTGCAGACGTGGGCGTGGATACCACTGTGAAAGTGATTGACAGAATTGAAAAAAGAGTGGCAAAAGATAAATATATAAATACTGCAGACCTAAACAGGATATTAAAAGAGGAAATACAATCAGTACTTGTTGATGCTCCCCAGGAAACTACCTACAAAAGTTATGAACTACCGGCAAATCATAAGCCACACGTTATATTAATTGTAGGTGTTAACGGAGCTGGTAAAACAACCACCATTGGTAAACTGGCTCATAATTTTTCGTTGGCCGGCAAGTCTGTATTGTTAGGCGCTGCCGATACATTCAGGGCCGCAGCAGTTGAACAACTGCATATCTGGAGCCAGAGAGCCAACGTGCCAATTGTGAAACATTCGATGGGCGCTGACCCAAGTGCGGTAGCATTTGATGCAGTGCAAAGTGCAATCGCAAAAAATATTGATGTTGTATTAATTGATACAGCAGGAAGATTGCATAATAAAATTCACCTGATGGATGAATTGAGCAAGATCAAGCGGTCAATTAACAAGGCGCTGCCGGGAGCCCCGCACGAAGTGCTTTTAGTGCTGGATGGCAGCACCGGCCAGAATGCACTTGAACAGGCCAGGCATTTTACTGCCTCAACTGAAGTGACAGCTATCGCAATCACCAAACTGGATGGAACTGCCAAAGGAGGCGTTGTGCTGGCAATTGCAGACCAATTTAAGATTCCTGTAAAATTTATTGGCGTTGGGGAAAAGGCAACGGACCTTTTGGTCTTTGACAAAAAAGAATTTGTGGAAAGCCTTTTTGAAGGTACAAAGATGTGATTACCTTATTGAAAGTTTAAGGGTATTAGTATTTAATATTTTATTATTCGTGTAAATCCGGGTAATGAATGGCAAAACAAAATGAAAACAAAACTTAAAAAAGATAAAGTAAATATTATAACCCTGGGCTGCAGCAAGAACCTTGTGGATAGTGAAGTGCTGAGCGGCCAGTTGGTAGCCGCTGAAATAAATGTATTGCATGAAAGCAAGAAACTGGATCATAATATTGTAATAGTAAATACCTGCGGCTTTATTGATAAAGCAAAGGAAGAAAGTATCAATACCATATTGGAACAGGTTGAATTGAAAAAACAGGGTAAGCTGGATAAAGTATATGTGACCGGCTGCCTGAGTGAACGGTACAGGCAAAATCTCGAAGATGAAATTCCGGAAGTAGATGCCTTTTTTGGAACAATGGAATTACTTTTTTTACTGAAAAAATTTAATGTAGATTATAAAGCTGAGTTGCTCGGAGAAAGATTTTTAAGTACACCTAAACATTATGCTTACCTGAAAATAAGCGAAGGATGCAACCGCTCTTGCGCATTTTGCGCTATACCATTAATGAGAGGAAAACATGTGAGCCGCTCTATAGAATCTTTGGTTGAGGAAGCAAAGAACCTGGTTAAAATGGGCGTGAAAGAAATTATGCTAATCGCCCAGGAACTAACTTACTACGGCCTGGATATTTATAAAAAAAGAGAATTACCCCGTTTGCTTCATGCACTCGCAGATATTCCCGGGCTGGAGTGGATTCGGTTGCACTACGCCTATCCATCAAAGTTCCCAATGGAAATTATTGATGCCATGAGAGAAAGGGAAAATATCTGTAATTATCTTGATATCCCATTGCAACATGCAAGCAATAAAATGTTGCAGGCTATGAAAAGACAAATCACAAAAGAAGAAATGGAAGATATTATTGGTGAGATAAAATTTAAGATTCCTGGCATCTGTCTGAGAACTACACTCATTGCCGGTTTTCCAGGTGAAACGCAGGAAGATGTGGAAGAATTGAAAACTTTTTTGAAGAAAATTGAATTTGACAGGGTCGGCATTTTCACCTATTCTCATGAAGAAAATACTGCTGCCTATAAATTACCAGATAATATTCCTGCCTTAATAAAAGAAAAAAGAGCCCGGGAAATTATGGAAATACAGCAGGAAATTTCTTTCGGGAAAAACGAAGAAAAAATTGGCAAAATATTCAAAGTTATTATTGATAAAAAGGAAGCCGGCAGGTATCTTGGCCGTACAGAATTTGACAGTGTTGAAGTCGATAATGAAGTAATTGTTCATTCGCCAAAAAAACTGTTACCAGGTGATTTTGTACATGTAAAAATTACCAGCTCTTTCGATTACGACCTTGAGGGAGAAGTAGTGGGTTGAATTAATCAGATTCTTTTAATAAAAAATGCTGGAAAATCAAATAATACTTAAAGTGCCTGCAGATGAAATGCAGGAATTATTTACCCGCATTTTATTGAAATACGGTTTTACAAATTTGCGGGCTTTAGAATGTGCTTCCATTTTTACAGACAGCAGTTTAGACGGAATCTACACGCATGGCGTGAACCGCTTCCCAAGGTTTATTCAATATGTAAAAGAAGGGTATGTGGATCCTAATGCGACCCAATCACTGGAAAATAAATTTGGCGGTATCCAACAATGGAATGGCAATCTCGGACCGGGGATTACCAATGCAATTCATGCCACTGACCAGGCTATGAAAATTGCCAAAGAACACGGTATCGGTTGTGTTGCTTTAAGAAATACAAATCACTGGATGCGTGGCGGAACTTATGGCTGGCATGCCGCTAAGGCAGGATTTATTTTTATCGGGTGGACAAATACTATTGCTAATATGCCAGCATGGGGAGCAAGGGATGCAAAGCTTGGTAATAACCCATTGGTTGTTGGCCTGCCTTTTAAAGATGAGGCAATTGTGCTTGACATGGCGATGTCACAGTATTCTTATGGCGCATTGGAGTTAACGGCTATGAAAAATGAAACGCTTTCTGTTTACGGTGGTTTTGATAAAAATGGTAAACTTTCCAGGGATCCCAAAGAGATCCTTGAATCAGAGTCTCCTTTGCCAATTGGCTATTGGAAGGGTGCAGGCTTGTCGTTATTACTTGATTTGCTGGCAACTATTTTGTCCGGTGGATTGGCAACCTGGGAAATAAGTAAAAAGGAAGTTGAATTTGGTTTGTCGCAAGTGTTTATTGCCATAGATGTTACCATGCTTAAGAATCAATCTTCTATAAAAACAGTAATTGAAAGTATATTATTCGATTATCATCAGTCGGTGCCAAATGATGAATTACACCAAATCATTTACCCCGGAGAGAGAGTTTTGAAAACCAGGAAAAATAATCTCGCCAATGGAATTCCGGTTCTTAAAAAAGTTTGGGATCAAATAACTGTTCTATAAAAATACAATTGGATATAGATTTTATTTCATTTTTGCAAAATCATCTGCATGTTTATCGAGTTCTTTTTCGCTAAGAGTTTTAATATCAGCATCAATCACAATCCTGTATCTGAAAGTAACTGATTCATCTTTATCCAGATGCAGGTTTTTGGAGGATTTACCATTGGTAAATACTTTTTCTCCAAGGGGATTGGCCGCAAATAGTCCATAACCTCTTGCATGCCAAAATGTAGGATAATTAGAGTTTCCCGGGTAATCAATAAGGGCTATACTAATTGAATCGTTGCCTATTTTCCCATAAACTTTGCACCACCTTCCTCTGGTGCTCCAGGCATCATCGCCTTGCTTACCTTCGCTGGTAATATAATTGCCATTTGCAATGGAATCTTTCATGCCTTTGATTATGGTAGTATTTCCCTTATCATCCTTGAATTCCTGGTCTTTGTTATAAGGAATCTGTAAGGCGTGGGCCAGCCTGATGCCATACAAGCCATCTTTGGCATCATTAAAACGGACTGTGGTATCTGCTTTTAAAACAGTATTTCTGTCAATGATTCGAAGATGTTCGGTCCCGCTGAATTCCAGGGTAGTTGTCTCTTCTAGCAGGGTATCATTTTGTTGATTGACCCAATAAGCATGATAATAAATAGTTCCTGTTTTATTACCACTGATAGTAAGCACGCTGTCAGTTTTTATCCATCCATATAAATATTTTTTTTCTTTGGGGATGGCGTAAGAATTATTCCAGAAATCAAGCCCGTTTACATTTTCATAAGTTAACCAGACCCCAACCTGATGCGGGTGATCAGTAGACTCGCCGGATTGCGGATTGATCGGAAAACCCCTGGTGACCATAGTTTCGTTAGATGCATATACAGGGTATAAAACAGGTTTTTCAAGACTATCCGGATACAAAAAGGTAGTGAATAATTTTTTTCCTATATAAACATCAATCTTATTTGCTGTTCCAGATTTTACAACCTGCACCATTTCATTCTTTTGGGCGAATGAATTTGACAGATAAAGAAATGTAAAGAAAATCAGGGGGATAATTCGGGAAAGATTTTTACAATAATTTTTTTTCATACTTATAACTTAAGGGAACAAAATTTTGAAACCAAACCAGGAAGATTTTTTGCAGTCTTCAATTCAAAAGGGCGCTTTTCATAAACCTTCCTGGTTTTTTATTCAGTTTTCAGACAGGATATTGCGCCAAAGCGCGCCAAATATTATTCGAAGTATTTAATACTGAAATGGTTTTCCTCCTACCATCACTTCCTGCGTCTCCTCATCAAAAGTTGCTTTTAAACCGCTGTGGGAGGCGGCGGTAGTCATAATGTTTGCAATTGAATGGCTATAGCCTGCTTCAACAGGAGCATGCGGTTGTTTGCGGCTCCGGACACATTCCATCCAGTTACGAACATGGTTTGACGTTAGAATATCCCCACCTGTATTTGCAGATGCTACTACCTTTTCAACCAGTGATAAGCTTAATTCGGGAAGCAGATTTGGTTGCATATGCATTTCATCGGCAAAATGCTTCGTTAAGCCCCCTTTGGGGGAAACCATATTGGTAATAAGATTTAATTCACCACCATTGGAGTAATAAATTTCTGAAGGATTTTCATCGCCGTTATCCATTCTTGCCTGGAACGATACCTGGAAGCCGGTTGAAGGATCATCCGCGGGTCCATAATCAAAAGCGACCGTAATCGTATCCCAGTTTTTTCGGCCGTCTTTCCACATGTAAATTCCTCCGTTAGCAACGGCGCTTCGCGGATGTTTGAGCCCGCTGAACCAATGCACTGTATCAATCTGGTGGCTCATCCATTGCCCCGGGAGGCCAGATGAATATGGCCAGAACAAACGAAACTCCAGATATTTTCTTGGGTCGTAGGTATCGGCAGGCCTGTTCAGCAAAAACCTGTTCCAGTCTGTATCTTCCTCTCTTAATTGTGCCACCAACTCCGGCCGGCGCCAGCGCCCGGGCTGGTTTACATTCCAGGTGAGTTCGACCATTTTTATCGGGCCAAACTTCCCTGATTGAATAAACTTCGCTGCCGCCATATAATTAGCGCCACTTCTTCTTTGGGAACCAATCTGTACGATCCTGTCAGAAGCTTTTATTGTTTTAAGAGCAGCACGGTTATCAGCCATTGTTTCGGCAAAGGGTTTTTCGCAATAGGCATCACAGCCGGCGTTTACAGCTTCTATCGCATGCAGCGCATGTTGAAAATCTGCTGTGCTTATAAAAACCGCATCTACGAGTTTATTATTATACAACTCCTCATTGTTACGGCAGGCGATTATTTCGTGTTGTAATTTAGACTTCCAAATGGCAGCGCCCTCCTCTCTTCGTTTATTCCAGATATCAGAAACAGCTACGATATCAAAATTTAATTCTTTATAAAAATTCAGGAAGGATGGCATATGCGAACTTCTATGCCTGTCAGAAAAGCCTACTACACCTACTCTTATCCGGTCATTAGAACCTACAATCCTCCGATAGCTTGAAGCGCTGAATGCAGAGGCACCAGTATAAAAACCTGCAGTAGTAATGGCTGTTTTTTTAATAAAATCACGACGGGAAGTGGACATGTTGCAATCGTTTTAGAAGTGTTAAAAAAGCAAATCCTCAATTTAATAAAGCTATAATTTTTTTTGGGTTTATAAATATTTCTCAGGGAAAGTTTTATTTCTTTTCACTTGAATAGTTAAGCAACCATGCTTTTTTCATGCCAGCTTAAATCTCATTTAGTTTATACCTGGTATAATTTGAGTCAGTAATGCCCCCCGTATTTAAGGTCGTTTCAGGTTCAAAGAGCATTACATGAACTTCTTGTAATGCAACCGGCCTGTGTTCTGTACCTTTTGGGATAATTATGAAATCTCCTTTGGTTAAAAAAATCTTTTTGTCCTTCAATTCCATATTGAATTCACCTTCAATAACCAAAAACATTTCATCTTCCTGGTCATGTTTATGCCAGATAAATTCTCCTTTGAATTTTACCAGTTTAATTAATTGCCCATTTAATTTTCCTGCTACCTTCGGATTCCAGTAATCATTAAAAGAATCCAGTTTTTCCCTGATATTTATCTTTTCAATCTCCATTTTGTAATAAAATTTATTTACAGTTGAAGTTACTCCTATTTATCAGGACTTCTTTTTTCAAATTAATTATTCAAGTACCATTCAATATTCTTTTTTAGTGAATGTTTCAAGGGTCTTTGAAGGTGGCTTTCGGATTGCCCTGAAATTTTTCCTTATATCTTTGCTCCTCAAAAAAAGTTAGTTCAGGCATCTAAAATTTAAAGATGGGCAAGTCATTTACATCTTCTTATATACCTTATTCTGAAACCGGGAGGTTCACTAAGATTATACTGGATTATGTGAAGGAATCCCTTTTTATAAGGGACTTTTATGAACATCCTGTGAATATAGAAGGCATAAAAGCAGCTATTGAAAGTAGAAGGAATTTTCAGACTAACAGGAGGTTATTGGTGGAAAAGTTACAAATTCAATATGAGGAGATAAAAGATGCTGAACTTGCTAAAGCGAACATTGCATCGCTTTTAAGTGAAGATACTTTTACTGTCTGTACTGCACATCAGCCAAATATTTTTACCGGGCATTTATATTTTATTTATAAGATTCTGCATACCTTAAAACTTGCTGACGAATTAAAAAAACAAATACGTCAATACAATTTTGTTCCGGTTTTTTTTATGGGTAGTGAAGATGCTGACCTGCAAGAATTGAATCATGTGGTGGTAGATGGAAAAAAATATGTGTGGCATACAAAGCAAAAAGGCGCGGTTGGAAGAATGAAAGTGGACGATCTTTTATTGAAACTGATCGACGAAATAGCCGGAAGAATAACGGTTGAGAAATATGGAAAGGAATTCATTAAAGTATTAAAAGAATGTTTTCTGAAAAATAGTACCATTGAACGTGCTACCCTTTTATTAGTGCATGAACTATTTAAAAAGCATGGTCTTGTTGTTTTTTTACCGGGTAATGCCGCATTAAAGAAGGAAATGGCTTCGGTATTTGCTGAAGATATTTTTAAGAATACTTCATCACAAATTGTAGATAAGACTTCAGAAAAATTATCCAGGCATTATAAAGTTCAGGCCCATCCGAGGGAGATCAATGTATTTTATTTGAAAGATGATATTCGAAATAGAATTGTCCAGGTAAAAGATCATTTTATTGTTCATGATACGGATATTGTTTTTACAGCGCAGGAATTGAACAATGAATTGACGATGCACCCCGAAAGATTTAGCCCTAACGTTATATTAAGAGGCCTTTTCCAGGAAATGGCGTTGCCTAACCTTGCATTTATAGGCGGAGGCGGCGAACTTGCATATTGGCTTGAATTGAAGGATTTATTCAATCATTATAAGGTGCCCTTTCCCATGCTGATTGTACGGAATTCATTTTTGATCGTGGATGAAAAATATCAAAAACTTCTTTCAAAAATGAGTATTATGCCGGCTGACCTTTTTAAAGGGGAGCAAATATTATTGAATGATATTGTGAAAAGAAAAACCCCTCGCCGGTTACAACTTGATGAAGAAATATTCCAGTTAAAACAGACGTATGACTCCATAAAGAAGCTGGTTAAGGAGATAGATGTAACGCTGGAAAAACATGCGGAAGCTCTGGAAACGGTTAGCATCAAAAAATTAGCAGCTTTGGAAAAGAAAATGCTTCGTGCGGAGAAGAGAAAATTTGCTGACATTAAAAATCAACTTTCAAAAATATTAGGATCCCTGTTTCCCGAAGATGAACTGCAGGAGCGAACAGAAAATTTTATGATGTATTACTCAAAATATGGGAATCACTTTTTAGAAGTTCTTTATGATCATTCATTAACGTTTAACCAGGAGTTCTGTATCCTGAAGTAAGTTAGTTGGAAATTATATTTCCAGCTTGCCGGCCTTTTTCTCAACTTCTTCCTTCATATTATTTTTAAAGGCAACCAGTTTTTTCGTAAGGCCTTCATCATAGGTAGCTAAAATTTCGGCAGCCAGAATTCCTGCATTCTTTGCGGCATTTAAAGCAACCGTAGCCACAGGAACCCCATTGGGCATTTGCAGAATGGAAAGTATGGAATCCCATCCGTCAATAGAATTGGAAGATTTGATAGGCACTCCTATTACAGGCAGCGTAGTGAGTGAAGCGACCATGCCGGGCAAATGAGCGGCGCCTCCGGCGCCGGCTATAATTACTTTTAAACCCCTTTTATAAGCAGAGGAAGCATAATCAACCATCCGGTTAGGTGTCCGGTGGGCTGATACAATCGATAATTCGAAAGGAATTTCAAATTGCCTCAAAATCTCTGCAGCGGATTCCATCGTTTTCAGATCGCTGTCACTTCCCATTATTATTCCTACTAAAGGATTCATAGTAAGTATTTAAACAAAGAAACACCTTTTTCTGTTACCTTTTTTCTCTAGTTCATATAATCAAAATAAAAATATAATATAAGAGCGAAGTATATTAATTTTTTGAGCGTCTAATTCAATTATTTTGCAGGAAATTTACTTAGAGATATTTCTCATAATTATTAATTCTATAATTCTATATTTGATTTTTTTTCAAAAAGCCATTCATGTCCCTGATTAGTTTTCGGTCTCCTCCTTTTGTATACCTGATTTTTATATCGATTGCTGCTTTTTCATGCAAGAGCGAAGATTCCAATAAATTGAAGAAAAATGATTCCCCCGTTGTGGTGGATGTAATCGTAGCAAACCTGCAAAAAATTGATAATACCATTGAAGCAAATGGAACTGTAATTGCAAATGAAAATGTGGATATACACCCTGAAGTAAGTGGCAGGTTAACTTATTTAAATATTCCTGAAGGCAAATATGTTACAAAAGGAACAGTTTTAGCAAGAGTAAACAGTGCAGACCTTGAAGCTCAATATGAAAAAAGCAAGGTGCAACTGGAACTCCAACATACAACAGAAGAGCGCCTGAGAAAATTATTGGCAGTAAATGGCATTAACCAAAGCGATTATGATGCTGCATTAAATGCCGTCAACGGCACCAAAGCGGATATGGATTATACCCAAACACTTATTGATAAAACGATCATTCGTGCCCCTTTTGATGGCACATTAGGCTTGAGGCAGGTGAGCCCGGGAGCTTATGTTACTCCCACCACTGTTTTGGTAACTCTTCAGCAACTGGGGACATTAAAAGTAGACTTTACGATTCCGGAACAATACGCAAGCCTCGTAAGGGTTGGAGGACTTGTGGATGTAGAAGTGGATGCAGCAAAAGAAACCAGGCTAAAAGCAAAGATTATTGCAATAGAACCGCAGGTGAACAGCCAAACCCGAAACCTTTTGGCGCGGGCTGTGCTTGATGGTAAAAATTCAAACCCGGGTGCATTTGTGAAAGTTTATGTGGGGGCTGAGGGTTCGGGAAAGATGGCCGTGATGGTACCTACGAATGCCATTATTCCAAATGATATTAATAATCAGTTGGTGGTGATAAAAAATGGTAAATCAGAATTTGTGAATATTAGTACCGGTGTTCGTTTGGCCAATAATGTGGAAATTACAAATGGGGTGGAGAGGGGGGATACTGTGGTAGTTACTGGTGTCTTATTTGTAAGGCCTAATAGCGATGTGAGTGTTAGAAGCGTAAAGACTCTGGCAAATTTGGATAAACAGCAATGATATTTGCATTCTGGGGAATTCAAAAAAAATAAATCCAGCTTTAAATAAATGAATTAGCTGTCTGAAGAACAGAATTTTTCTTCTGCAGCTTAACTTGTTCCGCAGAAAATATGAATATTTCCGAATTTTCCCTAAGGCATCCGGTATTTGCCACAGTGATGAACCTGGCAATTATATTATTCGGAATTATAGGGCTTACATTTCTTGCTGTACGTGATTATCCTGCAATTGATCCACCTATTATCACCGTCAGCACATCTTATACGGGCGCTAATGCAGACATAATTGAAAACCAGGTTACAGAGCCAATAGAAAAACAAATAAACGGCATACCGGGTATTCGCACCATAACTTCTACAAGTTCATTAGGCAGCAGTAATATCACCATTGAATTCAACCTTGGGGTGGATTTGGAAGCCGCGGCAAGTGATGTAAGAGATAAAGTTGGGCAAGCAGCCCGAACACTTCCTCAGGATATCGATGCGCCACCGGTCGTTAGCAAGCAGGACGCTAATGCGGATTGGATATTAATCCTGGCTGTACAAAGCAGGACCAAAAATTTACTGGAACTAAGTGATTATGCGGAAAATGTTTTGCAACAACAACTACAAACTATTAACCAGGTCAGCGCTATAAATATTTTTGGGCAAAAGAGATATGCCATGCGTATTTGGCTCAATCCGGATAAGATGAATGCCTACGGGGTTGCTTATAACGAGGTAACCAATTCAATTAATACAGAAAATGTTGAACTGCCTCCTGGAAAAATTTATGGAAACAATACTGAGTTAACCATTCGTGTATTGGGCAGGTTAACCACGGAAAAACAATTCAGGGATCTAATTATTAAAGAGGATAGTGCTGGCATAGTAAGATTGGGAGACGTAGCCAGGATCGAATTAGGCCCCGAAAATTTGGAACAGAGCTGGAAGTACAATGGCGTAAATGCAGTTGGGTTGGCTATAATTCCGCAGCCGGGAGCCAATAATATAGAGATTGCCAATGAATTTTATAAACGTATTGCTCAAATAGAAAAGGATACTAAATCTGATATACAATTAAAAGTACTGATAGATGATACCACTTACATCCGGCATTCGCTTGCAGAAGTAGAGGAAACATTAGCTATTTCGTTTGGCCTTGTTGTAATTGTTATCTTTCTTTTTTTCCGTGATTGGCTGATCGCATTAAGGCCCCTGATAGATATCCCGATTTCTCTTATTTCCACGTTTTTCATCATGTACCTGGCTGGTTTTACGATCAATATTCTAACCTTGCTTGCCATTGTTTTGGCGACCGGCCTGGTGGTTGATGACGGAATTGTAGTCACTGAAAATATTTTTAGGAAACTGGAAAGCGGAATACCTATTAAGCGGGCAGCTTTGCTTGGGAGTAAAGAAATATTTTTTGCAGTTATTTCTACTTCCATCACTTTGGCTATCGTATTTCTACCGGTAATATTTTTGCAGGGATTTGTCGGAAGGCTTTTCCGTGAGTTTGGTGTTACTTTGGCGGCTGCGGTATTGGTATCAGCATTCGTATCGCTTACTATTACGCCGGTCTTAAATGTTTATCTAAACAGGAAGAAAGCAGGCCATGGCTGGTTTTATGTTAAAACTGAGCCATTCTTCCGCGGAATGGAAAATGGTTATCACAGCCTTTTGCAATCATTTATGAAGGTCCGCTGGATGGCATGGGTTATTATAGGTGTATGTGCCATTTTGATTATAGTATTTTTCAACAGATTGAAAAGCGAACTTGCGCCTATTGAAGACAGAAGCAGCGTTCGTTTTACTGTTACAGCTCCGGAAGGAACCAGCTTTAATGCTATGAGCAATATTACTGATCAGATTGCAAATTATTTGTATGATTCGGTTCCTGAACGTGATTTCGTATTTGCCCGAACACCAGCAGGCAATAGTACAAATACTGCCCAGCCGAGAATCGGACTGGTTCCTTCCGATGAACGCAAAAGAACACAAGATCAGATTGCGTACGACCTGCAAAGAAAATTAATGCGATTTAACGACGCAAGGATATTTGCTGCCCAGGAACAAACCATATCAGCCGGGGGTAACCGGGGAGCATTGCCGGTACAATTTATTATTGAAAACCAAAACCTGGATAAACTGAGAATCATGATTCCAAAATTCCTGGAAGAGGCTAAAAAGGACAAAACTTTCTCTAATGTGGACGTAGATCTCAAATTCAATACACCCGAGCTCCAATTAACTGTTGACAGGATGAAAATTAAGGACCTCGGGTTATCTACGCAGGATGTTATATCGGCCTTGCAAGCGGCATTCAGTGGGGGAAGACTAGCTTATTTTATTCAAAACGGATTTCAATATTCGGTAATAGCCCAGGTGGAAAGAAATGATCGGAATAAACCTGATGATATTTCAAGATTATATGTGAAGAATAACCTCGGACAGAGTATCCCTTTATCATCTATCGTGCAAACAAAGGAAAGTTCGAACCCCGCTACCTTATACCATTTTAACCGGTATAAGGCTTCTACAATTTCGGCATCTTTATCGCAAGGGTATACAATAGGTGATGGGATTAAAGCAATGCAAAGAATATCTGACAAGTTACTGGATCAAAGTTATCAAACAGCTTTAACAGGACCTTCCAGGGATTATGCCGAAAGTTCATCAAACATTATGTTTGCCTTTGTCCTTGCTCTTATTTTGATTTTCCTGGTATTATCTGCACAATTCGAAAGCTTCCTGGATCCTTTTACCATAATGCTTACCGTACCTCTTGCACTTGCCGGCGCATTGCTAAGTTTGTGGATATTCAGGCAAACCCTGAATATATTCAGTGAAATAGGAATGATCATGCTGATTGGGCTTGTCACTAAAAACGGGATATTAATTGTAGAATTTGCTAACCAGCGAAGGAGGCAGGGCATGGAAAAAATGGAAGCAGTAGTAAATGCCTCCACCTACCGGCTGCGGCCCATTTTAATGACAAGTCTTGCTACATCTTTAGGTGCCTTGCCGATAGCGCTTGGGCTTGGAGCTTCTTCGGCAAGCCGCGTTCCTCTGGGAATTGTGGTAGTAGGTGGAATTTTGTTCTCCCTGATATTTACTTTATTCGTGATCCCTGCTGTTTATACATACATTTCCGGAAGACATATTACTGAAGCAGAAAAAGATAAACAATTTGCAGATCCCGATCCCGGTAAAATCTGATAAAAATTATTAATGAAAAAAATATTTTTTATACTAAGTATTCTTGCCTCACATCTCCCAGTATATTGCCAGTCACTTTCATTGCAGGATGCAGTTAATATTGCCCTGAAAAAAAGCCTTGATCTGCAACTGGTAAAAAACAACGTTGAAATAGGCAGGATCAATAACAACATAGGAGTAGCAGGAGGCTTACCTGTTGTTACAGCTTCTGCCTCAGATATAGAGCAAACCACTAATGTAAACCAGGAATTAAATACAGGAACCATCATAAAAAGAAATGGGGCAGTCGGCAATATTTATACTTCAAATATTACTGCCGGTATTCTTTTGTATAACGGTTTAAGAGTGATGGCCACCAAAAAGAGACTGGAAGAACTGGAACAGCAAAGCGAACAATATCTCAATTCCCAGGTTCAGAATACCATGGCTTCCGTGATGGTAAGTTATTATGATATAGTGAGGCAACAGGCATATGTAAAATCTTTGGATAAATCCATCGCAGTTGCCCAACAACAATTGAATATTGTGAAAACCCAGCAAAGTGTTGGAATGGCCAATAATGCCGATCTTTTTCAATCCCAGATAAATTTGAATGCATTGATTCAGCAAAAACAGGCTCAATTACTGGTGGTTGACCAGGCAAAAACCGGGTTATTATTGCTAATGAATCTGAGGCCTGATTCATCTGTTACCGTCGATGATTCTATCACTATTGATAAATCAATCATTTTAGGGGATATTCTTGATAATTTAAACCGTAATGCTGATATTTTAGCTGCCGAAGATCAAATAAAGATTAATGAACTCATAGTGAAAGAGACTGCTGCGCAACGCTATCCATCCCTTGAAGGAACCGGAGGTTATAATTTCAACCGCTCCCAAACTTCAGCGGGAAATGTATTATTAAACCGGAGCAACGGGCCATTTGTGGGATTAGCCCTTGGGATACCGATATACAATGGATCTGCTTATAAAAGGGAACAGCAGGTTGCAAAGATTAACGTGCAAAATGCCAATCTGCAGAAAGATATCGTAATGCGGAATTATACCGCACATGCTGTGCAAACCTACCAGTCTTACATATCTTCCATTCAGCAACTGGATTCACAAAAAGTAAATGTGGAACTGGCATCAAAATTAATAGACCTCGTTTTGCAACGATTTCAGTTGCGCAATGCTACCATTATAGATTTGATACAGGCCGAGCAGAGTTATCAGAACGCAACCTATACTTTAATTAACCTGAGCTATGCAGTGAAATCTTCGGAAATTGAACTGAAACGCCTGATTAATCAATTAAAGTTTTAAAAATAATTCTGGTTAAGTTCTTGATACCAGGGTTCTGTTTATAATATTGGCTTTGTGGATAAGGTCCTGTGTGCTGTCGCTGATAATAGTTACGTGGCCCATTTTCCTGCCGGGGCGTGTTTGTTTTTTCCCATAAAGGTGGACAAATGCATTATCGATGGTAAGAACCTCTTCAAGTCCCTCATATTTTACATCTCCTGAAAAACCTTCTGCACCAATCAGGTTTACCATTGCAGAAGACATGATGGCCCTTGTATTACCCAGCGGATAATTTAATAATATCCTCCAGAGCATATCAAATTGAGAACAATAATTAGCTTCAATGGTATGATGACCGCTGTTATGAACCCTTGGGGCTGTTTCATTTACCCAAACATAATCTTCAAAGTCTATAAACATTTCCACTGCAAAAATTCCAGGGCTATTCAGATTCTTCACTACTGTTAATGCAATAGCTTCCGCTTTCCATAAAGCTTTTTCACTTATAGATGCAGGGCAAAGCTGGTATTGAAGTAAATTGAAATCTTTATTAAAAATCATTTCAACTGTAGGGTAAAAGGCAGTTTCACCCGCTTCGTTGATGGCAACAATAAGAGAAATCTCTTTTTTAATATTTATAAGTTTTTCCAAAACTGATGGCGTATCAAATCCATTCATGATTTCCTTGGGATCTTTTATGATTGCTACTCCGCGACCATCATATCCGCCCATGGCAATTTTATGTATTGCAGGTAAAAGATGAAGATGATGATCAATTTCTGCTTTGCTGTCAGTAACTGCGAAGGAAGAAGTTGGGACCTCTATAGAAGCATAAAATTGCTTCTGTAAAATTTTATTTTTGATGATTGCCAATGCTGAAGGTCGAGGGAATACTTTTTTTCCTTCATCTTCGAGTTTTTGGAGTGCTTCAACATTTACAGATTCAATTTCTATAGTAAGTGCGTCTAAATTTTTACCAAAATTATATACGTCTTCAAAATCCGTAATATTTCCGTTTATAAAATGATGGCACAAATGCGCAGCCGGGCATTCTGCATCATTTTCCATTACAAAAGTTTCAGCAGGGTAATTTGCTCCGGCCTGTAATAGCATTCTTCCCAGTTGCCCCCCACCTAGAATACCAATTTTCAACATCGGAATATTTTATGCAAGATAATTGTTCCTTATTTATAAAGCTTTTTTCAAACTTAACCTGGATTTGGCAAAGCACCTTTGAGGAAAATGCGATGGTTAAATTTTTTACCTTTGTATAAAACCAAATTATCATGAAAACATCAACAGTTGCTCTTTTGAAAAAAGATAAAGTTCAGGAGGATTTCCTGCCTTTGCATGGAACGGATTATGTGGAATTTTATGTAGGAAATGCAAAGCAGGCAGCTCATTATTATAAAACTGCATTTGGCTTCCAGTCTCTTGCTTATGCAGGCCCGGAAACCGGACTAAAAGATAAGGCAAGTTATGTTTTGAGACAAAATAAACTCACATTTGTTTTGACAACTCCTTTACAAAAAGGTAATGAAATTGCTGATCATATTAATAAGCATGGCGATGGTGTAAAAATTCTTGCATTAAAAGTGGATGATGCTAAAAATGCTTGGAATGAAACCACCAAAAGAGGAGGAAAGAGCTACCTGGAACCGGTAACATTAAAAGATGAGTTTGGTGAAGTAATAATGAGTGGTATTCATATTTACGGCGAAACGGTTCATTTATTTATTGAAAGAAAAAATTACAAGGGAACTTTCATGCCCGGCTATCGCAAATGGGAAAGCGCCTACAATCCTGCCGAAACAGGGCTTTTATATGTGGACCATTGTGTAGGAAATGTAGGATGGAACCAGATGAATAAATGGGTGAAATTTTATGAGGAAGTTATGGGGTTTAGAAATATCCTCAGCTTTGATGATAAGGATATTTCTACAGAATATTCGGCACTTATGAGTAAGGTAATGAGTAATGGCAATGGTTATGTTAAGTTTCCCATAAATGAACCCGCTGAAGGAAAGAAGAAAAGCCAGGTGGAAGAATACCTGGATTTCTATAATGGAGAAGGTTGCCAGCACATTGCCATCGCAACCAATAATATCATCGATACGGTTACCCAATTAAAGGATAGAGGAGTTGAATTTTTGAAAATTCCTGCCAGTTATTATGCTGATGTTTTGGATAGGGTAGGCCACATTGACGAGGATCTCAAGCCATTGAGTGAACTTGGAATTCTGATAGACAGGGATAATGAAGGGTATCTTTTGCAAATATTCTCGAAGACCGTTGAGGACAGGCCTACTTTATTTTTTGAGATTATTCAACGAAAAGGGGCTCAAAGTTTTGGAAAGGGAAATTTTAAAGCATTGTTTGAGGCAATTGAACGGGAGCAGGCTGAAAGAGGGAATTTATAATTAGAAATTTGATTAGTAACCTCTTATATATTTCTTTTGGGCGGATAATAATTAGTTAAACAACCAATCCCTTTTCCAATTATTCAATAAAAAATATATTTTTACGTTTCATAGCAACCTCAAAATAGATCTATGAGCTTAAAAATCCAAGGTATTTTTCTTTTAATTTCATTCATTTTTCTTGAGCCTGCCATTTCAACCGCGCAGACCAACTATAAAATGGAGAGCAAGTCTTATTTTAAAATTGCCGGAGTTCCCATAAATAAGGAAGATACCCTCGCTAAGGAATTTGCCTCCAGGGGATTACAATGGCCCGCAAAATATGTTTACATACGCAGCTTTAAATACGATGCCCAACTTGAAGTTTGGGTAAAAAATTCATTAAAGGAGAAATATAAACTATTCAAGACCTATAAGATTTGTATGCAAAGCGGTACGATGGGGCCAAAAAGATTCCAGGGAGATTACCAGGTGCCGGAAGGCTTTTATTACATTGACGAGTTTAATCCACGCAGCAATTACCACCTTTCATTAGGTTTAAATTATCCCAATGCTTCGGATAAAATATTAAGCGATTCCCTTCGTCCCGGGAATGCAATATATATTCATGGAAGTTGCGTATCAGTTGGATGTATTCCCGTTACAGATGACGAAATTGAGGAAATTTATACAATAGCAAGTTATGCGAAAGCAAGCGGGGAAGATTTTATTCCAGTTCACGTATTTCCAATAAGATTTAACTCCAGGAAATCCATGGAATATTTTAAAGTGACTGCCAAAAATAATATGCTTCTTCAGAAGTTTGCAATGCCTTTAAAAGATGCCTATGAAAAATTTGAAGAAACGCACCAACTACCGGTTGTTCTTATAGATTCCAAAGGTGAATACGTAATCAATTAATTATCTCTCATGAGCGTCTGTATGGTATCAGATGTCCTTTGCTGAAGTGCAATATTTTTATCTCTTGTTAGCTTATCAAGAAATTCTCCTGTATAATGCCTGATCGTTAGTAGCGTAAGATTCTTTTCTAACCTGACATCAAATATTGAATCTGCAAGCTCAGCTACTACTGCAATCTTTTCAGGAATATCGTCTAAACAAATGAAAAGGCTTATGGCTGTATTTTGAGTGAGATTAGGTTTAATTTTTACTTGCTCCAGGATTTCATTAAGCCTGTTTGCCGGGGCTCCTTCAACAAAAGAAAAATCCTTTGATTCAAAAGTTACCAGCACCTGGCTCCGCTTATATACAATTATCGGAGGCAGGTTATGAGGGTTCCTGGCTGTAATAATAGTGCCCGGCAATTTCTCATCCAAAAAACATTTTACATAAAGAGGAATATTCTTGTTCTGAAGAGGTTTTATCGTTTTAGGGTGTATTACCTGTGCTCCGTAATAAGCCATTTCTATAACTTCCTTATAGCTGAGTTCGGGTAATATAATAGCGTCCTTCAGGTCTTTAGGATCGGCATTCATTACTCCTTCAACGTCTTTCCATATTGTTACATCTGCTGCATTCAACATATTGGCAAAAAGGGATGCTGTATAATCACTTCCTTCGCGACCTAAAGTGGTGCTTTCATTCTGATCTGTGCTTCCAATAAAACCTTGCGTAATTACCAGGTCATTTTCCCGGAAAAGGGGAAGAATCCTTTCTTCTACTTTATTCAGGGAATCCTCCCAATTAACAATTGCATCCCGGAAGGTATTGTCAGTCCGGAGCACATCTCTAACATCAATCCATCTGTTAGGTATTTTTTCCTCATTGAGGTAATGGCTTACTATTGTGCTTGACAGCATCTCACCGGTGCTCACAATCTGGTCATAATAATAATTATAGTCCTTAACAGGCTTGTCATGCAGCAACCATTCCACTTCAATAAAAAAACTGAAAAGATCATTGGTAGCGGTTTGCCATTGTTGTGTTACCGCAAATTTTAAAATGGTTAAATGATTTTTTTTGATATTTTCAAACAGGCTAAGCGCCTCATCCTTTTTCCCGGAATAAAAAGCTTCACAAACCTTTTCAAGAGCATTGGTGGTCTTGCCCATTGCTGAAATGACGATCAATATTTTTTCGCCTTTGCTTTTCGCCAGTATTTTCCCGATTTTTTGTATTCGTTCAAAACTATTTATACTGGCCCCTCCAAATTTAAATATCTTCATAAGAACTATAATTTCATTTATTGAGCAAAGTAAATTGATTTATCAAATCCAAATACCAATTTCTTAAGGGACCAGGAAAACAACAAAGTTCATAAGTCTTACTTTTATTGAGAGCCTAAACGAAAAACGCAAGTCCAATTCCTCATTTAAGAAAGCACAAATTAATTTATTGGACTACTTTTGTTTTCTTTAAAACAAAGACTCAAACAGAATCTTGGTCATGGTTAACCGGCAGGTATTAACACTCGATGAATTTACAATACGCGAAATGCGGGCATTTCCAAAAGCAACCGGGGAACTTGCGGGGCTTCTGAGAGATATCGGTCTCGCTTCAAAGCGCGTAAATGTTGAAGTTAATAAGGCGGGTCTTGTTGATATTTTAGGTGATACCGGTGATGTAAATATTCAGGGTGAAATGGTTAAAAAGCTTGACGACTATGCAAATAGCCAGTTTACCGGCGCATTAATGCATGGTATAAGTTGCGCCGGAATTGCCAGTGAAGAACTGGATGATATGGTTATTTTCGATAACGAGATCAGCCGCAATTCAAAATACATCTGCATGTTTGATCCTTTGGATGGAAGCAGCAATATTGATGTAAATGTTTCAATCGGCACTATATTTAGCGTTTACCGAAGGGTTACTGAACCGGGAAGTCCTGTAACCATTAATGATTTTTTGCAACCGGGTATGAGGCAGGTAGCTGCTGGATATATAATTTACGGTTCTTCAACGATATTGGTTTATGCCACAAAAAGAGGAGTTAATGGCTTTACATTAGATCAGTCAATTGGTGAATTTTGCCTGAGCCATCCGGGGATAAAATGCCCTCAAAGCGGCAAGATTTATTCTGTAAATCATGGAAACTTTTTTCAATATAGCGCCCCTGTAAAAAAATATATTGACATTTGCCAGAAAAAAAATAAGTCGAACGGGGGACCATATACGCAAAGGTATATAGGTAGCATGGTTTCTGATGTACATCGTAATTTGATTAAGGGCGGGATTTTTATGTATCCGGGAACAGTTGATAAACCAAAAGGTAAATTAAGGTTATTGTATGAATGTAATCCGCTCGCATATATGGTGGAAGTTGCAGGCGGAAAGGCAACTGACGGAACACAAAGGATTCTTGAAAAACAGCCTTCCGAATTACATGAGCGCACGCCTCTTTTCATAGGCAGTTTAAATATGATGGCTGAACTGGAAGACTGCCTCGGTGTTACAATTTAGAAGAATACAGTTAATTATAGAAAATCGGACAAAATGAATCAAATAATTATTTCAGTTAAAGATCTTAAGAAAAATTATGGAAAATTTGAGGCTGTGAAAGGAATTTCCTTTGATGTATATGAGGGAGAAATTTTCGGTTTGCTGGGCCCAAATGGAGCCGGAAAATCTACAACACTTGAAATTATTGAAACACTTCGCGACAAAACCTCGGGAAAAATTATAGTAGACGGTTTGGATCTGGATAAGTCTCCGGAAAAAATCAAAAAAATTATAGGAGTCCAGTTGCAAACTTCCGGTTTTTATCCTGGACTCAATCTTCTTGAATTGATTGATCTCTTTTGTGGATTGTATAATACAAAAACTGATGCTGTCGAATTGCTGGAAATGGTTAACCTTAAAGAGAAAGCAAAAAGTAAGTATAAAGAAATGAGTGGTGGCCAGAAGCAGCGATTTTCTATTGCAACGACTTTGATCAATAAGCCCAAAATAATCTTTCTGGACGAACCCACCACCGGCCTTGATCCGCAGGCGCGAAGAAATTTATGGGAGTTGATCAAGAATATTAGAGCCAAAGGTACTACGGTGATCATAACTACCCATTACATGGACGAAGCCGAGCAACTTTGCGAGCGCGTTGCAATAATGGATGAAGGAAAAATAATTGCTCTGCAATCACCGGATAAATTGATTGATGACCTCGTTGCTTCTGGTTTTGAGCGGCCAAAAGTTACCAAATCTGCCAATCTTGAAGATGTGTTTATTCATCTTACAGGTAAAGATTTTAGAGAAGATTAGCAAATATTATGACAACTTATCCGTTATTTGCGCAAATTAAAAACAATATAATAACTCCCCATGAAAAAATTACTCTTTATTTTACCCGTACTATTTTCAATTTCGTACGCTCAAACGAAAAAACCTTCAGCAAAACCTGTTGAAAAAAAGGATACTAAAAAAATTGTTCTATCACCGATGGATAGTCTGAGCTATGCTATGGGTGTTCAATTTGCAGAATATTACAAGTCTCAGGGAGCCAGGGAAATCAATGCTGAATTGGTTAAGAAAGCCTGTGATGATGTTTATAATAATAGGACACTTATCATGTCACCAGAAGTAGCAGATCTGACCATTCAAAAGAAAATACAAGAATATATGTTAGAAAAATTAAAAATTGAAAAAGAAGCCGGAGCAAAATTCTTAGAAGAAAACAAGAAAAAATCCGGCGTTGTTACCTTACCTGATGGATTACAGTATGAAATAATTACTCCGGGTACAGGTCCGATCCCTAAGGCTACAGATACCGTAAAAGCAAATTATATGGGGTCCCTTATAAACGGGAAAGAATTTGATAATTCTTATAAGCGCGGCCAAGCGCTCACCATTCCTGTGTCAGGCGTTATTCGCGGCTGGGTAGAGGCATTGCAGTTGATGCCTGTTGGGAGCAAATGGAAATTATTTGTTCCTTCTGATTTGGGATATGGAGATCGTGGAGCGGGGGGCGGAGCCATTCCGGGAGGGTCGACTTTAATATTTGAGATTGAACTTTTGGATATCTTACATAAACCCTAAAAAAGTGTAATGAAAAAAGATGAAGAACTGCTTCGTTTTCCCATCGGCAGGCCTGAAGAAAGTGACCTTCATGGCAAAATTTACGATGATACACTGAAATTCGAATTGCTGAATGATATTAAAATGTTGCCAGCTATGCTGGAAATTGCAGTGCAGGATTTAAATGAAGAGCAACTCCAAACTCCATACAGGCCCGGAGGATGGACAGTTCATCAACTAATTCATCATATTGCTGACAGTCATATGAACGCCTATATTCGGTTTAAACTCGGACTTACAGAAGTCAACCCGGTGATCAAACCTTATGACCAGGATGCATGGGCTGAATTATCCGATACTAAATTTTTGCCGATAAACATTTCGCTCACTTTGCTTCACTCATTACATGCAAGATGGTTGGAACTGATGAATAATATGGCTTTAGAAGAATGGCAGCGCACTATATATCATCCGGAAAGGCAGCGAAAATTTTCTCTATGGGAGATGTTAAAAACGTATTCCTGGCATAGCCTTCATCATACAGCACACATTACCAGACTAAGGGAAAGAATGAAATGGATTTGATATGAAATGGAGAAAATTATCATCAGAATATATTTCCAATCATAAATATTTTACTGCAAGAAAAGATAAATGTGTGACTCCGAATGGGAAAGTGATTGAAGAATATTTTGTGGTGGAATTACCCAAGACTGCCTGTGCACTTGCCATTACAGAAGATGGGAAAGTTTTGATGGTGAAGCAATACAGGCATCCTGTAGAAGAAGTGTTGCTGGAATTACCGGGCGGATTCATTGATAAAAATGAATCTCCGCAAAAAGCAATGGCAAGGGAATTACTGGAAGAAACGGGTTACGAATTTTCAGATATTGAACAGGTAGGACTAATTGCAGCCAACCCAGGAGTTTTAAATAATTATACAGCATTGTTTCTTGCAAGAAGAGGCAAGAAAACCAGCAAGCAGCAATTAGACCATAATGAGGAAATTGAAGTTATTACTATTTCACTGGAAGAATTAAAAAAACTGTTTCTGGAAAACAAAATAGTCCAGTCGCTCCACGCAATTTGTATTTTTTACGCGCTAAAGAGATTGGGAGAAATGTAGTTTTCAGCCAATATTGAAATGAAGCATTTTCCACCAGGGCGCAACGTACACTTGGCATATTTTTTTTCGACATTCGTTTCCCTTTTTGCCTGCAGGCAGGCTTGCGGGAAAATTTGTGAAGAGGTAATAGAACTGTCACGGCATTCTATTGGATAAAATCACTCGATAATAAAGAAGATCAATCAGGGTTATTTTCTAGTGATATGAAATAGTATAGAATTATTTTTTTAAGTTTAATGCTACTTCCCCAACAACAAACACGCTTCCGCAAACGAGAATCAGATCTTCATCTGAAGCCTTATTCATAGCGGCTTTTAGCGCTTCATTCACTTCACTAAAGGCAGTTCCCCGGAGATTATATTTTTGTGCCATGGCCAGTAATTCGCTCTCCGGCAACGCTCTTGGAATTTGAGCCTTTGTAAAATAATAAGTTGCTTTTGCAGGAAGTATTTCAAGAACTTTTTCTATTTCCTTGTCTTTGACCATTCCAAATATTATATGAAGTTCCTTAAAGGAACTCCTGCTAATTTGATCCACCAATTGGCGCATCCCATCTATATTATGCGCCACGTCAAGTATGACCAGGGGCTTTTGGTTTATTACTTCCCAACGGCCATGCAGGTGATTTAAAGTTTTTACAAGGCTTAATGCTGTTCTGACTTTGCCCTCTTCCAAATGAAAATTATCTCTCAGTTGATCGATGGATTCAATGACTGTAACCAGGTTTTTAAGCTGGTAAATACCAGTAAGATCTAAATGGTAATTATTTTTTTCTTTTGTTTTGGTATTAATTATTTCCACATCAAATGTTTCATTGCAGTTTTTGGAAGAGATTATCTGGTACGTCTGTTCAGCAAAAAATATGGGTGCATTTTTGCGCTTTGCATATTCCTTGAAAACAGTTTTCGTTTCCGGTAAACTTTCTCCAATCACAACCGGCACTCCACTCTTAATAATTCCGGCCTTTTCACCCGCAATTTTTTCAAGAGTGTTACCCAAAATATCCATGTGGTCGTACCCGATATTGGTGATAACAGAAAGTAATGGCTTAATAATATTGGTGCTGTCCAGCCTGCCTCCTAGACCAGTTTCGATGATTGCTACATCTACCTTTTTTTCTGCGAAATACTGAAGCGCCATTACAAAAGTGAGTTCAAAGAACGAAGGACTAATTTCTTCCGAAATTTTTTTCGTTTTTTCCACAAAGTCTATCACAAATTCCTTCTTGATCATTTCGCCATTGAACCTGATCCTTTCCCGGAAATCCCTGAGATGAGGAGACGTGTATAAACCTGTTTGATAACCGCATTCCTGGAAAACAGCTGAAAGCATATGGCTTGTCGATCCTTTACCATTCGTGCCGGCTACATGAATTGTTTTTATTTTATCCTGTGGATTTCCCAGGTATTTCGTCAGGGCAATAGTATTTTTTAGATCCGGCTTATATGCTTTTATGCCAAGGTTGCTGAATAAAGGTAATTTTTGATACAGGTAATGTATTGTTTCCTCGTAATTCATGGGGAGCAAATATAGGCTGATAACCAATACAGGCTACCTGCTGAAAGGCAAAGCGCCAGCCGGGTGCTCTGCTAACTTTTTAATACAAAAACAAACAGGATAGTGCCGCTTTCCATATCATTCTGGCTCGGAGGAAATTTCAACTCTTTTGCCTTTTCTATAGCAATACTTCTCAGAGAACTATTGGAGGTAGTGGTGCCACGAGCTATTCCGGCGTCGGTTACTTTGCCACTGCCATTCACTTTAATGTCGACATATACTTTAGCATTCTCATTAAATTCATCTTGCATGTTTGGAAAATGGATAATTTTGCGGCCTGACAATCCACGTACAACGCTTACACCACTTCTTCCGCCAGGCGAGCTACCATATGCATCAGGACTCCCATCAGGGCTTCCCGCATCGCCATTACCAGGCTTATACCCCTGGTTCCTGTACCCATTATCTTCTGTCGCTCCGTTGCCGCCATTACCATTTCCTCCTTTGTATAATGGAATTTTTGGTTTTGGAGGTGCGGGATTAGGATTGATTACCGGTGAAGGATTAATTTTTTTTGCGGGTTTATTTACACTCGGTTTATTAATTTCTTTTGCATCTTCCCGTGGTTTTTCCACTTTCACAACCGGCGCAGATTCTTTATCATTATTCGTTTCATCTGCCTGCACATTCCTCATAGGGGTTTCTGCAACTTTACTGGCTTTCTGGTTGGATTCCGTGCTTTGATTATCCGGTGCCCTTTCCCCTTTCACCATGGGTTGCACTGTGCCCATCCCTTCCTGTTCATTACCAAGATTAACATCAATTATGTCCTGAACTGTAGGAATCGGCGGAATCAGAAGTGGCCAGGTATAAAAAATTGCAACAATAAGAAAGATGGCAACAATACATGCAGTATACAGAAATGCTTTCCTGTTTTTTTCGGCCTCAAAAGAATGGTCTATTATTGTGCTCTCCACTTTACATTATTAATTTAACATCAAATTTATACCATTATAAAAAAAGATCATATACTTAATTGTTAAAACGTTAGCCACAACATATTTACTCATAATTCAGCGATTACCAAATAGCAAACTGCCGATCCTAACCATATTGCTACCTTCCTCTATCGCTATTTTGTAATCGGCACTCATGCCCATACTGAGAATGGAGAACTGGGATTTGAATGCAAAGGGCTTGAGCATTGAATATTTATCAAATAATGATTTCAATGTTTTAAATTCATTTCTGACCTTATTCATATCTTTTGTAAAAGAGGCCATTCCCATCAATCCGCAAATTCGAACGTTATTTAAGCCCGGCAAATTCAGGGAATTTGAATTAAATAATTCCGCCAGTTCTTTTTCATCAAAACCAAATTTTGTTTCTTCATCAGAAATATGAACCTGCAGCAGGCAATCAATTACCTTATTCAATTTTTTTCCCTGCTTATTAATTTCTGAGAGCAATTTTTTACTATCAACTCCCTGTATAAGGGAAATGAAGGGGGCTATATATTTAACCTTGTTCGATTGAAGATGCCCGATAAAATGCCAGCGAATGTCATGGGGAAGATGTTCATGTTTATCGCTTAGTTCCTGCACGTAATTTTCCCCAAAATCCCTTTGCCCGAGGTTATATAATTCTAAAATTTCCTCAATAGGCTTTGTCTTGGAAACTGCTACCAATGTTATATTTCTAGGAAGCAGTTCTTCGGTAATCTTCTTATATAATGCAGAATCTGCAGGCATGAAAAAAAGTTCAGGATTCTGGTAAGTATTTTTAAAAAAATCTTTTCAGCTCATTTTAAGATTGCCCTGCTTATTACAATTCGCTGCACTTCACTAGTGCCTTCATAGATCTGTGTAATTTTAGCATCCCTCATCATTCTTTCCACATGATATTCTTTCACATATCCATAACCTCCATGAATTTGAACCGCTTCAGTTGTTGTCCACATGGCTGTCTCGCTGGCAAATACTTTTGCCATTGCAGCACTTTCGGTATAATCTTCTCCCTTATCTTTTTGCCAGGCTGCCCTGAAACAAAGTAACCGGGCCGCTTCAATCCTTGTTGCCATATCCGCAATCTTAAACTGGATGATCTGGTGATTCTTGATTGGTGTTCCAAACGCCTTCCTATCTTTTGAATAGGCAATCGATCTTTCCATAGCTCCCGAAGCAAGCCCCAGTGCCTGTGATGCAATTCCAATGCGGCCTCCCGCCAAAGTCATCATGGCAAATTTAAATCCAAAACCATCCTTTCCTATTCGGTTTTCCTTCGGTACTTTCACATCCGTGAATGAAATACTATGTGTATCACTTCCACGAATTCCTAATTTATTTTCCTTTGGCCCAACAGTAATTCCCGCCCAGCTTTTTTCAACTATAAAAACATTTATGCCCCTGCTTCCTTTTGATGCATCTGTTTGCGCAAATACCAGGTAGCAGGATGCGCTGTTTCCATTGGTAATCCAGTTTTTCACCCCGTTAATGACATAATGATCATCCTTTTCAACGGCTGTTGTATGTTGGGAAGTGGCATCGCTGCCCGCTTCTGGTTCACTCAATAAAAATGCACCTATATATAATTTTCCATCCTTTCGCCCCTGCGCAAGTGGCGTTAAATATTTTTTCTTTTGCTCCTCAGTTCCAAAAGCTTCTAACCCGTAGCAGACAAGGCTATTATTCACACTCATACATACACTTGTGCTCGCATCAACTTTGCTTATTTCTTCCATTGCCAGCACATAACTGATTGCATCCAGTCCGGAGCCCCCGTTGTCAGGACTGATCATCATCCCCATAAAACCCAATTCGGCGAGTTTCATCGCCTGTTCGTAGGGGAATTTTTGTTTTTCATCCCTTTCTATTACGCCTGGGAGGCATTCATTATTAGCAAAATCGCGTGCTGCCTGACGAATCATTAATTGTTCTTCTGTTAATTCGAATTGCATAATAATTTTTTTACAGATGTAAAATTACGTCAATTAAATAATTAGCAGTTTGAAGGAAATATATCCCCTTTACTAAAAAACCAATATTTCTCTTTCTTTTAAAGGGAAATATTATATTCTAAGGCATTATTGGATTATTGATCGCAGAAACGCGAAACAGTTATTCATTGCGTACCTTCGCGACCAAAATTTTTTAGGCAAATAATTTATGCAGACTGAAGTAAGTTCAAAATTTATTCATGAAATTCAAAAGCGAAGAACCTTTGCGATCATTTCCCACCCTGATGCAGGAAAGACAACATTAACAGAAAAGTTTCTATTATTTGGCGGCGCTATTCAAACGGCAGGAGCTGTTAAGAGTAATAAGATAAAAAAGCACGCCACTTCTGATTTTATGGAAATAGAGAGGCAACGGGGCATATCAGTGGCCACTTCTGTCATGAGTTTCGAGTATAAAAACACTTTGGTAAACCTATTGGACACACCTGGTCACAAAGACTTTGCCGAAGATACCTACAGGACTTTAACCGCTGTTGACAGCGTTGTGCTGGTGATTGATTGCGTAAAAGGAGTAGAGGAGCAAACCAAAAGACTCATGGAGGTATGCCGTATGAGAGATACGCCGGTAATTGTTTTTGTCAATAAACTGGACAGGGACGGTAAAAATCCTTTCGATCTTTTGGATGAAATTGAATCTGAATTAAAGATCAGTTTGCATCCATTGAGCTGGCCCATTAATATGGGCAGGGATTTTAAAGGCGTTTATAATTTGTATGAAAAAAGCCTTTTATTATTTAACCCCAATCAAAAAGCAACTGAGGAAGATTACCTTCCTCTCGAAAATCTGAATGATGATATTTTGCAGAAAAGAATCGGGGAGAAGGATGCTGCTCAATTAAGAGAGGATGTCGAATTGCTGGAAGGCGTTTATGGTGAATTTGACAGGCAGCCCTATTTAGCCGGAAAAGTTGCTCCGGTTTTCTTTGGAAGCGCAATAAATAATTTTGGAGTAAAGGAATTGCTGGAAACATTTATACAAATTGCGCCCTTGCCGCAGCACAGGGAGGTAACAACAAGGGTGGTGGAGCCGGCAGAAAATAAATTCAGCGGATTCATATTTAAAATTCATGCCAACCTGGACCCACGGCACCGCGACCGGATTGCCTTTTTAAGAGTTTGTTCCGGAAAATTTGAGCGGAATAAATATTTTCATCATGTGCGTTTAGATAAAAACGTAAGGTTTAGTAACCCGTACAGTTTTTTAGCCAGGGACAAAGATGTTATAGAAACTGCCTATCCCGGAGATGTGATCGGTTTATTTGATACGGGAAGTTTTAAAATAGGCGATACGCTTACTGAAGGCGAAGATTATTACTACACCGGAATTCCTTCTTTTTCTCCCGAAATATTTAAAGAAGTTGCCAATAAGGATCCGATGAAAACCAAGCAACTGGAAAAAGGATTGTTACAACTTACTGATGAAGGCGTTGCCCAATTGTTTACACAATTTGGTGGAAACAAAAAGATTATTGGTTGCTTGGGCGAACTGCAGTTTGAAGTAATCCAATACCGCCTATTAAATGAATACAGCGCTTCTGTTGATTTGATTTCCCTTCCTTTTTACAAAGCATGCTGGCTTACTTCAAAAGATGCTAAAAAACTTCAGGATTTCATAAAATTCAAATCAGGCAATATTGCCGAAGATAAGGATGGTCATATCGTTTATCTTGCCCAAAGCGAGTGGTTCTTAAACACAGAACGAACCAATAACCCGGAAATTGAATTTCATTTTACCAGTGAAATTCATAAATGAGCGTATTTATAATTAGCCTTTGAATTTCCCTGGCCAAGCCTTTTTAAGGGGGATGCTTTTCAAATCTCCATAAGTGAGAGTAAGCGAAAATTCATCGATTCAGGAATTTCTGCATTTCATTGAATGATTTCTATGGTTGATAAGGGAGCCAAACTAACAATGATAGGAGCCAATAAAATTAAAAGGAGTTATCGATTTTAGTTCTTTCTTAATAGATGACTTTACCTTAAGGGATTCAATAAATTTGTTCAGACTTTCTTTGGTAAGCTTTTCATTATTTCTTGTAAGCTCTTTCAATGCCTCATAAGGTTCCGGATAATTTTCTCTTCTTAAGATAGTCTGAATAGCCTCTGCAACTATAGCCCAGTTATCATCAAGGTCAGCATTTATCTTATCGCGGTTGAGTATTAATTTTTTTAATCCTTTGTTTATAGAATTTATCGAGAGGATGGTATGTGCAATGGGAACACCAATATTTCTGATCACTGTTGAATCTGTTAAATCGCGCTGAAGGCGTGATACGGGCAATTTTGCTGAAAGATGCTCCAGCAGCGCATTAGCAATTCCAAGATTTCCCTCGGCATTTTCAAAATCTATGGGATTTACCTTGTGGGGCATTGCACTGCTTCCAACTTCCCCTTTTTTAATTTGTTGCTTAAAATAATCAAAACTGATATAGGTCCACATATCGCGGCAAAGATCGATGAGTATGGTATTGATCCTTTTTATCGCGTCGAAATGTGCAGCCAGCAAATCGTAATGTTCAATTTGGGTTGTATATTGTTGCCGCTGAATTCCCAGCCTGTCTTCCAAAAATGTATTGACAAAACTTATCCAGTCAGTTTTTGGAAAAGCTGCATAATGTGCGTTAAGGTTCCCGGTTGCGCCGCCAAACTTGCCCGTGAAAGGAATATAGCTAAACTGCTGAACCTGGTCGTCTAACCTTTCCACAAATACCATTATTTCTTTTCCCAGGATGGTGGGGGATGCGGGCTGGCCATGAGTTCTGGCAAGCATAGGAATATCTTTCCAGTTAACAGCCAGATCATATAGATCGAGCTGAAGGTTAATAATGGCGGGTAAATATTCATGCTCAACTGCATCTTTCCACAAAAGAGGAAGGGCCGTATTATTAATATCCTGGGAGGTTAATCCAAAATGAACCCATTCAACCAGTTTTTTTGCACCCGCTTCCTTTAGTTTTTCCTTTAAGAAATATTCAACAGCCTTTACATCATGATTGGTAATTTTCTCTATTGCTTTAATTTTTTCTGCGTCATCAAGAGAAAAATCGTGGTAGATATTCTGGGTTTGTTTTTTTTGAACAGGAGTGATCTTAAAAAATTTCTTTTCTGCCAAAAAGAGAAAATATTCTATCTCCACCTTAACCCGGTATTTTACCAATGCAAACTCTGAAAAATAAATATCGAGGTGTTCCACCTGATTGCGGTATCTGCCATCAAGAGGTGAAATGGCACTAAGGGGATGAAGTTGCATGTGAATTGATTGTTAGAATGCAAAAATTTGATCGTTCAATCATTTTCATTGCATTAATTTTGCCGCAAATTTAAAGTAATAGATTTGCAAACAAAAATAAGGGTTGGGGCGGTTAGTTACCAGAATACGAAGCCCCTGATATACGGATTTGAGCATGGAATGATGAAGGAAGAAATAGAACTAAAAATAGATTTCCCATCAAAAATTGCTTCTATGCTGCTGGAAGACGAGATCGATGTAGGGCTTGTACCGGTAGCGGTGATACCTGAAATGAAAGAGCATCATATTATTTCAGATTATTGTATTGGGTGTGACGGAGAAGTTGCCAGCGTTTGCCTATTTAGCGAGGTACCCATTGAAAATGTTTCAAAAATTTTGTTGGATTACCAAAGCAGGACCTCCGTAGAATTAGTAAGAATTCTTATAAAAGAATTTTGGAAAATTGACCCGGTACTTGAGCAACCAACAGATGAGTATATTTCAAGAATTTCAGGGACCACTGCAGCGTTATTAATAGGCGACAGGGCACTCAGGCAAAGGAAAAATTCAGCATACATTTATGACCTAGGCCTTGAATGGAAAAAATTTGCAGGATTACCATTTGTATTTGCTGCATGGGTGAGCAATAAAAGACTTGGCGATGCATTTATCGAATCTTTTAATAATGCCAATGCATATGGATTGAATAATCTTAACCTTGTTTTAGGTGCAAATCCTTATAATTTCTTTGAATTAAAAGATTATTATACAAGGTATATCAATTATCATATGGATGCCGGTAAGCAGATTGCCCTGAAACGGTTCCTCAAAAAAATGAAGCTTATGCACAAGTCGAATGAGATAAATATTTAATACAGTAATTTTAAACCTAATAAAATACAATGGCAGAAACTCTGGGAATGTTGTGTGATAAACTCACGATTGTTAAATTGAAACAATACCACGTTGAAGATGAAGAACGGTTAGAAAATTTAGGTGAGCAGGCCTCCCAGCTGCAGGGAGAAATAGATATTTTTATTACTGATGCTATAAGCGGGCGCATTCCTCCCGATAAACTTACTTTTAAAGCTAATAAAGTTTATAAAAAAGAAGGAAATGAAACAAGAAATGTTACAGGCGATATTGGAAATATTTTTTCTGAGCTAGCTGATATCAATTGTCGCCTCTGGCATGAAGTAGAAAAGGGTTATGACATAGAAAACGTTCCGGTTGTTGAAAAGGACAAAATTGTAAAAACACTGGCAGTCCTCAACCTGGAAAGAAATAAATGTATAGACGCAATTGATACCCGGTTTTCAAATTTAATTCTTGCAAAGTAAATCCCGATAGTAATATGCATATAAGAAAACGAACAACTTGTCGCGTTTGCGGTTCAGGTTCATTAACTCCGGTAATAGATTTGGGTCCTCAATATCTTCAGGGCTCCTTTGTAAAGCCCGGAAAAGAAATGCCTTCTCACAGGAAAATCAACTGTTCTTTGGTCAGGTGCAATCCCCTGCTTGATGAAAATGCCTGCGGGTTGTTGCAAATGGAGCATAGTGTTCCCCCGGAAATTTTATATGCAGCATATTGGTATAGAAGCGGAACTAACACCACCATGAGAAATCATTTGAAAGGAATCAGTGATGACGCGATGGAATTGATAATGAAAGACAAAGGTAATGTTCTGGATATTGGATGTAATGATGGTACACTTTTAGGTTATTATCCGCAATCCTTTGATAAATATGGTTGTGACCCGAGTGATGTGGCGCAGGAAGTAAAAAATGCGACAGTAGTTCAGGATATTTTCCCCTCTGCTGAGTTATTTACAGCTATTGGAGATAAGAAGATGGACATTATTACTTCCATAGCTATGTTTTATGATTTGGAAAGTCCTGTAGAATTTGTAAAAAGCGTTAAGAGATTGTTGTCCCCTGAAGGAATATGGGTATTTGAAATGAGCTACATGCCTAAGATGCTTGAAATGGACAGCTATGATACCATTTGCCATGAGCATTTGGAATTTTACAGTCTTGCTGTTTTGGAAAAAATAGCTTCAATGGCACAAATGAAAATATTTAAGATATCTTTTAATGATATCAATGGTGGCAGCCTGCGTTGTTTTGCTACTCATAAGGAAAGCAGTTTATATTTTAATCCTGCAAATATGAAACTGATGAACGAAATAAGGCAAAAGGAATTTGATTTGGAGTTGGATACTGATAAGCCTTATGTTGCTTTTCAATACAGGATTGAAAAAGTAAAAAATGATCTTCATGATTTATTGGTCAATCTGAAGCAGGAAGGCAAAAGAGTTCATATTTATGGAGCATCTACTAAAGGCAATACTATTTTACAATGGTGCGATATAAATAATATGCTGGTCGATTATGCAGCAGAAAGAAATCCTGATAAATATGGGGCTCACACATTGGGAACTAATATTCCAATCATCAGTGAAGCTGAAAGCAGGGCTATGAATCCCGATTATTATTTAGTGTTGCCATGGCATTTTAAGAAGGAATTTTTAGAAAGAGAAAAGGAAGCCCTGGAAAAAGGGACCGGGTTTATATTCCCAATTCCTACAATAGATATTTATAAGAAAGACCACAAGAAATAAGCATTGCAAATGACGTTCTTAAAGATTAAGCGGCTCTTTGGATATGGTTAGCAACCACTTGCTGATCAAATGCAATTTCATAACAGCTGCTTTATTCGCGGGTGTAAAAGTTCATTTAAGGATGGGTGATAAGGTGTATACGTTAGTAAATCTGGCGGCCCAATAAGAGTTTAGCAATATGTTATTAATTACCGGTGAAGCAATAAATAAAACATTGTCTGCCAGCTCTTTCTTCTAGTGGGAAAGTTTCAGAATATCTCACGGAGTAGTCTTGGTAGTTTATTTGCTTTGAAAGAATACTCCGTCAGCTTGCTGCGGAGATGAATTTCGATATTGTAATCTTATAATATTGTGTACTACTTCTATAAATA
>OCTA010000351.1_pt1 | contig 42683 bp, 26 predicted proteins | sample 1538991 | NCBI WGS metagenome assembly OCTA01 (sample SAMEA3539302, study PRJEB22396) | soil metagenome | biome: tundra; feature: field; material: soil | place: USA | collected 2010-05 | depth 0.15 m | reverse complement strand
CCGCGCCCCCGGCAGCGGCTACCAGAGGCCCAGCAGGGTACCGAGAACGCGGGCGGCCTGGCCGCCGCTGTCCTCGGCGATCGCAAGAGCGGCCGGCACATCAAGATCGCTGGCGAGTGCCGCGCGAATGGCCGTCACGGCCGTATCGGGCGCTCCGGGCGTGGCCGGGACGGTGCGGCCGGCGGCGGCCTGTAGTCGTTCCAGCCGGGCCGCCGCTGCCTCCAGCCGGCCGCGGTCGTAGTCCCAGTCCTCGTCCCAGCGGCGATCGAGTATCAGCAGCCGGACAGCCGCCGCCGGATAGCCCGCCAGCAGCTCGCGGACGAGTACCAGATTGCCCGCCGACTTCGCCATCTTCGCGCCGCCGACTCTGACCACGCCAACCTGCAGGCGGGCCCGGGCGAACGGCGACACGCCGGTCAGGGTCTGCGCCAGCGCGGCCTGGTAAGCATGGTGCGGGAATCGCAGGTCAGCGCCGCCGGCCTGCACGTCCACCGTCGGGCCGAATGAGTGCAGCGCCATCGCCGCGCACTCCGCATGCCAGCCGGGGTGGCCCGGCCCCCACGGGCTGGCCCAGGCGGGGCCAGCTGCGCCCGACGCCTGCCAGACCGGCACGTCGAACGGGTCATCCTTGGCGGCGTCGTCAGGCCGGTCGCCGTACTCGCCGGCCAGCCGCCGCGCCGTCTGGGCGTCCAGTCCGGCGGCGCGCGGGACGGCCGCACCGCGGAAGTAGACCTGGCCGTCGCGCTCATAGGCCGCCCCCCGCGCGAGCAGGCCCGCTGCGAGCTCGATGACCTGCCCTATGTACGCGTGCGCCCTGGGCTCGATCACGGGCGGCCGGACCCCTAGCGCTGCCATGTCCTGGTCGAAGTAGAACTGCTGGATAGCGGCGAACCGGTCATAGGGCGTTCCGGCCCGGGTCGCGGTCGCCAGCAGTACATCATCGGCGTCCGTCACATTGCGGCACATGATCACCTCAGCGCCGGTGGCGTGCAGCACCCGGGTAAGGGTGTCGACCCAGACGAAGGTGGCTGCGTGGCCGACGTGGGTGACGTCATAGGGCGTGATGCCGCACGCGTACAGCCGGGCCCGCCCGACCAGCGGAAGCGGCTTCCCGCCCAGCGACACCACTAGCGGCAAGTCACTGGCCAGCATCGGATTCATCGGCTGCCTCCCGGCGCGGCGTCCCGCCAACGACTTTCGGTTCCCCGGGCGAGGGTAGCCGAGCTGGCCCCTCCCAGCCAGGAACCGCGGCTGGCCCGGTCGCGTCAGCCAGGCATGTCGCCCGGGCAGTCGGCCGTCCGTGCTGCCCGGCGCAGTCGGCCGGGCTGTGGCCCGGACGGGTCAGCCGGGCCGGCCGGGCGAAGCCTGGCGAATCCGGGTGATCAGGGCCGCGAGCAGCGCGGCCCGTTCGGGCATCAGCCGCACATCGGCGTGCTCGTCGCGGGCATGCGGCCGGCCACCGACGGCGCCCAGCCCGTCCAGCGTGGGAACGCCGAGCGCGGCCGTGAGGTTGCCGTCTGAACCGCCGCCGGAACGCACGCCTTCCAGCGGGCCGATCCCGACATCACCGGCGGCTGCGCGGGCAAGCTCAAATAGCCCGCTGGCCGCGCTTGATTCCAGCGGGTAGCGGTTGATGCCCCCGGTCACCGTCACCGCCGCCTCCGGCAGGCGCGGCGCGGTCAGCCGGATCTGCCTATCGACGCGCTCAAGTTCCGCGCCGGTCCAGGCCCGCACGTCCACCGTCACGCGAGCGACTTCCGGCACGGTGTTCATGGTCGTCCCCGCGGTCAGGATGGTCGGCGTGACCGTTGTCTGTTCGCCCTCGTCCGCGAGCCGGGCCAGCCCGAGTACCTGGTGCGCGAGCTCGACGCTCGCGTTGACGCCGAGCTGGGGCTCGAGCCCGGCGTGCGCCGCGCGGCCGTGGATGCCGATCTGGTAGCCGCCGACACCCTTGCGGGCGATCTTCACCGCGCCGCCGTCCGCCGACGGCTCACACACCAGGACGGCTTCGGCACCGCGGGCGTGATCCTCGATCAGCCTGCGGGACGAGGGTGAGCCGACTTCCTCGTCGCTGGTCAGCAGGAGCGACACCGAGTCCTTGTGATCGAGCAGGGTGACCGCCGTCAGGGCCTGGACAATGCCCGCCTTCATGTCGAACACGCCGGGCCCGGATGCAATGTCGCCCGTCACCGTGAACGGCCAGGCCGCCAGCGTGCCGAGCGGCCACACGGTGTCGAAGTGCCCGAGCACCAGGACCGGCCGCGGCGCGGTGGCCCGCCAGAGCAGGTGCGGGAACCCGTCGGAGACGAGCCGTTCGGCCGGCCGCCCGAAGGTTTCGGTGCCCATGTCGTCCAGCAGCGCGGCGCAGCGCGACAGCGCGGGGACATCTGCGGACGGCGACTCGCAGGCGACCAGTTCGGCCAAGCATTCCCGCATCCAGGACGTGCGCGCGGTCGCGGCGCCCCTTAGCTGGTCAGCTCGCATGACCGGACCACGGCCGGCCCGCTGGCGCGGCCAGGCGGGCGGCCCGGCCTGGCGCCGCTCCGCCTTCGCAGCAGGGCAGGATGAACAAGCAGCGCGGGCAGATCCATTTCGACCCGTTCCCGTAGGGACGCAGGTCGGCCTGCCCGCATTGCGGGCAGTCATCGCCAGGGACCGGGCAGATTGTCACGCTCCCAAGGTAGGCGCTCCCAGGTCAGCGGACTGCTTGCGACTCGCGGCCGCGAAGCTGGGGACGCCGGGAATCTCGCCGGGCCGGACCTGCAAGACTGTGGCCATGGGATTCGACCTAGCAGGCCTTCTCGCCGCCCGGCGCGGGGAGGCACACGAACTGCACGCTCGTTACCTCAATCCCCAGCTGCCCCGCATGCTGCATGCGATCGGCTTCGACAAGGAATACGAGCGGGGGCAGGGCGCCTATCTCTATGATCGCGACGGTAACCGGTACACCGACTTTCTGGCCGGCTTCGGCGTCTTCGCCGCGGGGCGCAATCATCCGGTGGTGCGCAGGGCACTTCAGGACGTGCTCGACGGTGAGCTGGCCGATCTGGTCCAGCTCGATAACGCCCTGCTACCCGGGCTGCTTGCCGAACGGCTGCTGGCAAGGGCGCCCGGGCTCGACCGGGTGTACTTCTGCAACAGCGGCACCGAGGCGGTAGAGGCGGCGCTCAAGTTCGCCCGCTATGCCACCGGCCGCTCGCGGATCATCTACTGCGACCACGCCTACCACGGGCTCACGGTCGGCTCGCTGTCCGTCAACGGCGCCGCGGAGTTCCGGCGCGGCTTTGGCCCGCTGCTGCCCGACGCCATGATCGGTTTCGGTGACCTCGGCGCGCTGGAAGCAGAACTCCGCAAGGGAGACGTCGCGGCATTTATCGTCGAGCCGGTCCAGGGCAAGGGCGTCCATGTCGCGCCGCCCGGGTTCCTTGCTGCTGCCCGCGAGCTGCTGCACGCTCGCGGCGCGCTGCTCATCTGCGATGAGGTGCAGACCGGGCTCGGGCGGACCGGGCGGTTCTTCGGCTACCAGCATGACGATGTCCAGCCGGACATCGTCACGGCCGCCAAGGCGCTGTCGGGCGGGTTCATCCCGGTCGGCGCCACCCTGGCCAAGGACTGGATCTTCGGCAAGGTTTACTCCTCGATGGACAGGGTGCTGGTACACGATTCAACGTTCGGCGGCAATGCCGCCGCGATGGCGGCCGGCCTGGCCTCGCTCGCCGTCATCGACGACGAGCAGCTGGTCAGCAACGCTGAACGGACTGGCAACGCGCTCAGGACGGCGCTCACGCAGCTGGCGGAGGAGTACGAGCTCATCGCCGACGTGCGCGGCCAGGGCCTGATAATCGGCGTGGAATTCGCCAGGCCGCGATCGCTGAAGCTCAAGGCGGGCTGGAACATGCTGCAAGCCGCCAGGCGCGGGCTCTTCGCCCAGATGGTGGTCGGCACATTGTTCCGGCGGCACCGTATCCTCACCCAGGTGGCCGGGGACTACATGGAGGTGATCAAGCTCCTGCCGCCATTGATGATCGGGGACACCGAGGTGGAGCAATTCAGCGCGGCGTTTGCCGATGTGATGAACGAAGCGCACCGCGGCAGCGGCCTCATGTGGGACTTCGGCCGGACGCTGGTCAAGCAGGCGGTGACCCGCTGAGGTGCCCGGCCCGGCCTGCGGCCGCGTACCCGCGCCAGGATCCCTGGCGGCCTGCCGTTAGCGGACGGCTTCGAGGATGACGACGGGTATCTGCCTCGTCGTCTGACGCTCGTAGTCGCCGAAGCCCGGGAAGGCATCCTTCTGCGCGGCAAAGATCCGGTCCCGCTCCTCGGCCTCGGCGACCCGGGCGGTGGCCGCAAGGGTCTCGGTACCGATTTCAGCGCGGACCCGAGGATTGGCGACCAGATTGTAATACCAGTCCGGATTGGTCGGGGCGCCCGCCTTCGAGGCGAACACCGCGAAGCCGTCCCCGACCGTCTGGTACATCACCGGATTCACCCGCTCCTGGCCGCTCTTGGCACCCACCGTGTGCAGGAGCAGCAGCGGAGCTCCTTCGAACTGGCCGCCGACCTTCCCGCCATTGGCGCGGAACTCCGCGATGATTTTGCTGTTCCAGTCAGAGGCTTCAGGCATTCTTTTCTCCTTAGCTTGGCGGTAGCGGCCGCCGCTGGCGGTGCGGGCCGGCCTGTCAGCACGGCGAGCTTTGATGCCGCCGGCTTGCCGCCATAGCCAGTTTGCCAGCGCGGCCAGCCGGTTCCCCGTTCGCGATGATAGCGGCGGGACTCCTCCGGTGGCCTGCGGCACCGCGCCGCGGCCGGCCCGCACGCCGAATCCGAGCACGCGGTCATCGCGGGTGCCCAGGTAGACCCTGCCATTGCTGGAGGCGGGGATGGCGAATTTGCTGGCCGTGCCGATCGGCGCCGACCAGAGCGGCCGCAAAGCGCACGGCCTCGTGCAGGTCGCTGACGGCACGGCGCGGAATGCCTCGAGCCGCCCAGCCGAGCCGCTGATGCCTGCGGCCCGGACCACCCACACCACCGCCGAGCGCGGGTCAGTGCCGTCCGAGGTCACCAGCGGTGACCCGGACGTGAAGCCGAAGGTGACTCTGCTGTCCGCCACGTCAGCCAGGTACGGCCTGCCATGACCATTGGCCCGGAGCCTGAACACGCGCAGATAGTCATTCTTGCCCACGTAATAGAGGTAATCGTCGGAGGAGCGGGAATTGCGGGCGGTCACCGTAGGGGTGCCGCCGAACACCGCGGGATGCCCCCACTGGCCAGCGAACGGGCCGGTCTCGCTCACGTACGCGTTCCCGCCGCTGCGGCCCTGCATCCGGCCGCCCAGGTTGTCGCGGTCGAGCAGGAGGATCCGGCCATCCTTGCCGGCCTGCACCAGCAAGCGCGGGAACTCCCCGGTGCCGAACGGCAGCCCGACCGGCCCTCCGGACCCGAGGTCGCCGTCGCTGGCGTCCAGCGCCGCCGCGTCCCGCGGACTGTAGAAGTCCCGGGCAGCTAGCTTCCCGCCAGGCCGTACTGCCAGGCGCACCACCGATTCCCCGAGTTGGCCCGGCGGTGACGAGCCCTTGCCTGGTGGCGGGGACACTCCGTTGCCGGAGGCGAAGAAGATCCTGCCGCGGCCATCGGACATCAGGCCGCTCCCCGATTGCCAGATTCCGGCCTGGCCGTCGGCTTCCCCCGCCTCGTCGGTCCACAGCCGCACCGCCCTCGTCGAGATGTTCACGCCTGCCACGAAGCCGGCGTAGGGCGTGTCGTCGCAGTGGGAGCCGAAGGCAGCGTAGACGCGCCCGCCCATCAGCAGCAGGCCGGTCCGCTGCCACTGGTAGAACGCATCGAAGCTGACCTGCGGAGCGTTGGCCGGGCTGCCCCCGATGGGCACGCGCTCGGTGATGCGGCCGGTCCGCGCATCGATCCCGAACAGGCGGAAGGCGGGTTCCGCCGCGGATGTCCGGATGGTCTCGGCCACCAGGTAGACCGCGCGGGTCGCCGGGTCGTAGACCGGCGTGCTGGTGATCCCGACCGTCGGAGCCAGGTCAGTGCAACTGCTCGTCGCTGCTGGCCACGGCGTGCCGAGCCGGTCTGACCACTTCACCTTGCCGGTCGCCGCGGTCAGCCCGTACACCCAGTCGTTCTCGGTCGCCACGATGACGATCGCGCCGGCCACCAGGGGCTGCGCGTAGACCTGCCCGCTGACGCGGGTGACGAACAGCCGGCCGAAGGCACCGTCACGCAGCGCTGCCGGGCTCAGGCCCGGCTCATGGCTGTCCCAGCCGGTGCGCAGATTGTCCTGCGAGGCGGTGACGTCGCCGGCGCCGGAAGCGAGGGCCGCCGGGGCCCCCAGAAGTCCAGTGAGCAGCGGGAGGGCCACCAGCGTGATCATGGCGCCTGCCGTGACGGGACCCACCCGCCGGGCCCGCGTGCCGCGGGCCCCTAAACGCTGGTGCATCCCACATCCTTCTCGGTCCGGGGCACAGCACATGTCATCGTTCAATAACAAAATGTCACTGGCCATCTACAAACAGTAGTCAACGCCGAGCGGGGGCACGCTTGATTTGCGGGCTTTCCACGATGCCGGCGAGACCTACCGCGCTCAGCTAGTCCCCGAGGAGTCGTCCGTTGCCGCAGTGCTCGCGGTGGCGGCGGCCACGCTGCTGCTCCGGCTGCCAGCAGCGCGGCCGCTGTGACGGCAGCCCGTCTCGGCGACCGCGAGCGGCGGGCCGCCAGTCAAGGCTGCCCGCTACCCGCGGCCGGCCGTCACCACGTACTTCAGCCAAGTGACATACCAGTTCGCCCGGATCTGGAGCTGCGCCGCGACGAGCGGCACCGACCGGTGGCACACCAGGTCGTGCAGAACGCGGTCGAGCTGGTGTTTCTGGTAGTAGCCGATGCCGCGGAGCGCCGCCGGCCACAGGTTTGCCGCTACCGCTGCGCCGCCCAGATCTGGCGGGATCAGGTAGTCGAGTCCGTACTTGTGCTGCTTTGCTGGCGTCGTGTAGCCGTACTCCCGGTAAATCGCGACCTGGGTGGCGGACGGGATGTTCTGCGACGAAAGGTGGCGGGGCTGCGAACAGACCGTGGTGGTATCTGTGGTGGCGGTGGCACCCGGTGTCAGCGCCAGATTGGGGCGCGACACGGAGCCGCTCACGTTCGGCACCACCGCGGGCAGGTTAGCGCCGGTCAGGCCAGGACCCGAGGTGTCCTGGCCAGGAACGACCGGCGGCTGGGCAACTACCCTGGCGGGACTTCCGGCTGAGGCGCATCCGCCAGCCAGCAGGGCAATGCAGATGCTCAGGCCAATGGCGGCCGTACCTGGGCGGCTCGTGTTCATGGCCTGCCGAGCATCCGGAATGACCAGCCCGCTGATCGCCAGAGCCGCTCGTCGAGACTGGACCGCGCGTCGATCACGTTGCGCTGCGTCACCACGGTACCGAGCTTCAGCGGATCGATCTGACGGTACTCCGCCCACTCGGTGAGGTGCAGCACGACGTCTGCCTCCGCTGCCGCCTCCATGACGGAGGCCGCATACCGCAGGGCCGGCTGAACCGCGGCCGCGTTCTCCATCGCCACCGGATCGTGCACCGAGACGGCGGCGCCTTCACGGGCCATCCGCCCGCACACATCGAGGCTGGCCGAGTCCCGCACGTCATCGCTGTCCGGTTTGAAGGCTGCGCCGAGCACCGCGACGCGGCGCCCGGTCAGCGAGCCACCGACGGCCTGCCTGGCGAGATCGACCGTGCGTGACCTGCGGCGCACGTTCACGGCATCCACCTCTGTGAGGATGGCGGCTACTGACTCGACGCCCAGCGCGCTGGCGGTAGCCCGGAAGGCCCGGATGTCCTTGGGCAGGCACCCGCCGCCGAAGCCGAGGCCGGGGTGCAGGAAGCGCGCGCCGATCCGGCCGTCGTGCCCCAGTGCCCGGGCCAGGCTCAGGACATCGGCGCCAGCGGCCTCACAGACCTCGGCCATCGCGTTGATGAAGGAGATCTTGGTTGCCAGGAAGGCATTCGCCGACACCTTGACCAGTTCGGCCGTCTCCAGATCCGTGACCACTTCGGGCACGCCGCTCGACAGCGGCAGCGCGTAGACCTGGCGCAGCACCTCGGCCGGCCACTGCGACGTCACGCCGAAGACCAGCCGGTCCGGTGCCAGGCTGTCCTGCACGGCGAACCCCTCCCGCAGGAACTCCGGGTTCCATGCGACCTGCGCCCTGCCGTGCCGGGCACCAGCCCGGGCCGGTTCGCGCCCGGCGATACGCGCGGCGAGCTGGCGGGCGGTGCCGACCGGCACCGTGGACTTCCCGGCGATCACGCAGTCCCGGCTGAGATGCGGTGCGAGCGAGTCGGCGGCCGCGTGGACGTAACGAAGATCAGCGGAGCCAGCTGGTCCCTGCGGTGTTCCCACGCACAGGAAATGGACGTCGCCGAAGGCCGCAGCGTCCGCGTAGGAGGTGGTGAAGCGCAGTCGGCCGGCGTCCAGGTTCTTGCGCAGCAGCGGCTCAAGACCGGGCTCGAAGAAGGGCGCCTGTCCCTTGGCGGCACGCGCCAGCTTCTCCTCGTCCACATCGACAGCGAGGACATCGTGGCCGAGCTCGGCCATGCAGACGGCGTGGGTGAGGCCAAGGTATCCCGCGCCGATGACCGTCAGCCTTAGTCGCGGGTGTGGGGTGCTCATATCGGTCTCCTGGTCAGGGTGCCGGGGACTGCGAGATCGCGGCAGCGAGGTCAGCCAGCTACGCAGGCAACATTGGAGAATCCGGCGACTGCGGAGGTGACGACATTGCTGCAGGACACGACCGTTCCCAAGCGCCGGTTCTGGACGTAGATGCCATAGCCTGGCCCGTGGACCGCGGCGTGGTTGTGACTGAAGACGTTGCCGAGTCCCCAGCCTGGGTAGACCTGGTGAACCTGGAAGCCGTCGCCCTCGCTGCTGGTGCCGAAGTTGCCGGTGATGGTCCAGTGGTTGCCCTTGACGTTGACCCAGGCCGTGGCGGCGCTCGTTGCCATCCCGGTGCCGTCGAGATGGTTGCCGACGATGGTTCCGCCGGTGGTGCCTTCCTTGATGTCGATGTTCTCAGCGGTCGTGTCGGCGATGTCGTTGTAGGCGATCACGTTGCGGTCGCTGGTGTCCGGCCGGCACCCGGTGTACTTGCACCAGTTGTGATGGGCCGAGCCCACATAGATGCCCTCACCGAAGAATGCCTTCCGCAAGCCGGTCTGCCGGACCACGCAATGACTCACGACGTTGTCGCTGCTGAACTCCCTCAGGTGGATGCCTTCGTCGCCGATCGAGTGCACCAGCAGGCCGGTGATGAGGTCGTGCGTGACCCCGTCGGCGACGACCCCTTTCTGGCCGTTCTGGACCGTGAAGCCGGACAGCCGCCACCACGACGCCCGGTCGAGATGGACGACGTAACCGTGCCGGACGTCCCCGCCGTCCAGCACAGCGCTGCGGCTGCCGCACAGCGAGATAGGTGCACCGGGCGTACCCGACGTCGTGGCGGTGAAGTTGCCCTGATAGATACCCGGCCGCAGCACGATGGTCTGGCCAGGCCGAGCGTCCGCGAGCGCGCGTCGCAGCTCCGCCGCAGTCGCCACCGGGATCGTCTCGGCTCCCCGGCAGCCGGGGTTCGCCGCCACGGCGGCCGCAGGGGAAGTCTCCGCTGGCGCCGGGGACGGCAGTCCTGAACCTCCCGCGGGACTAGCTCCGCGGGATGCCTGTGCCGAGCCAGGCGCGGCCGCCGAGCATGCCGCCACGGTCAACAGCAGGCACGCCGCCATTGCCCCCGGCCACCCGATGCGCAGCACATGAGCTGCGCAGTGGCCCCACGCGGTCTTCTCGTCAGCGCCTCTACTGAGCTTCATGCCAGCTCACCTGATCCTTGGCAACGGGCGGGTCGCGCTCGGATCCCAGGCCGGATCGTCTCGCGTGCCGGAGAGTTCAGGTGCCCTGGTGGCGGAGCTGCCGCCGGGCCGGTCACGATCTCGCTCAGCGGTGGAACCAACGGCGGCACCGACGAGCGTCGGCGGTAGCGCCGCGGCGTGCGCCCGCGTGGTCTGGATTATCTCGGGCGATGGCGCTGGGGCCCACGGGGCTTGCGACGGCCGCGGTGCTTGCGACGGCCATGGTGCTTGCGACGGCCGCGGCGCTTGCGACGGCCGCGGCGCTTGCGACTGCCAGGCTGGCCCCCGCCCGACGATCTGTTCCCTGGAGACCTGCTCCCTGGCGGCCTCGAGGGCGACGTTCAGCGGGGGGCCGGCTGCTGCCACGGCCTGCCACCGGGTGCTTGCCACGTAGGGATGCACTGGCAGCGGCTTGCGGCGGGACCAGAGAGCGCCAGTCAGCAGGAGCACCAGCACGGAGAGCCAGAGCGCAGCTAGCGGGTGAAACTGGAGGTAGTTCAGCGGACTCAGCGTCACGTGAGTCTGCCAGCCGTCGGTCTCGGTGCCGACGAGGGCCGGCACGCGAGCGTCCGCCCGGGCGTCGACCGCCCGGAAGCCGGTCCCGGAGATCACGTTGTCGACGCCGGACACCTGGGAGGTCGAGCCGCGCACCGTGATGCCGAAGAGGGTGGCCGCGCTGATCACGTTGTTGTCAGCCCGGAGGGTGCTGACGTTGCGGACGAGCATGCCGATCCGGGCGCCGACGACACTGTTGCCCGCCACCACTGTACCTGAGGCGTTGGGCCCGATCTCCAGCCCCACCCGCGGGCCGCAGCGCACATCCTCGCCGGTGAGGATCGTGCCTACCGCCCCGGTGCGAACGACGATCCCGGTAAGCGGCGCGCAGATGGAGTCGGCCCGCAGCACCGTTCCTGCCCCGCCCTCGACCAGGATGCCATCCCGGAGATTCCCCAGGGCCGCAGCGGTCTCGACCCTTGTCCCTGACCCAGGAACGACCGCGTTTCCTGACGCGGAAGCTCCCCTGACCAGTGGCTGGCTGTCAATGAGGAAGCCGTCGCCCCGGTTATGTTCGGCCAGGTCGCCCCGCATGATGGTGCCCTGCGACGCAGGGTCCACGACGAAGCCGTTGCCGCCATTGCGCACGGCCGAGCTTGCGGTGACTGCTGAGTCCACCGTATACCGGTGAATGTGCAATCCGTCGAGCTGGTTGAACTCGAATAGGTCATCGGAGAAGGTCATGTTGTGGCCCCGCTCGATGAACGCGCCGTAGGCGTCGTCGGTGAAAGTCGACGACCTGGCGCCGCCAGTGCTTGACCGCCCTGATATGCCGGTCCACGCCACGCCGCCGGTGCGGCCGCTCCAGAACCCGAGCGAGGAGATCCGGGCGTCGGTGAGTTCCATCCGGCCGCCCACGGCCCGGATGTAAGCACGGCCGCCGCCTCGGTCGGCGGCCGGCGCGTTGAGCTGGTGATCCCAGCCCATGATGGTCAGCGGATGACTAGCCGTCCCGCTGAAGTCAAGCGTGCCGCCCCAGGAGACGATCGACGCGATACCGCTCGCTGTGCTGTCCAGGTAGAGGGCTCGCAGGCGTGGCCAGCCGAGATTGAGCCTGGCGTTGGCGGTCGCGAAGACGTTGTCGATCAGCAGCCCCACGTGATGCGGCCGCATCACCAGTGCCCCGTACTGGACCAGGTCGGCAGCTGTGTAGGCCGCAGCCCCCGGCGGCAGGATCAGCGTGGGCAGCGCGCCCCGGACCGATACGATCTGCGGCTGGAAGATCCGGATCGAGTCGTGGAGCAGGATCCGCACCCGCGAGTCCTCGGCGGCAACGACGGCTGCCTCCTCGGCAGGGTTCACCGCTGGCGCCGCCGCAGGCGGGTCGTTCGCGGCGATTGGCGTCGCGGCCCGTGCCAGCTGGACTGCGGGCAGCGCCTTCGGCGCGGGAAGCAGGCGGACCCCCGCGCTCGACGTCAGCGGGCGTGGCAGGCCGATGTGCAGCTCGGTCCTTATCAGCGGGACCGCTGCAAGCGCGGCGAACAGGAGGACGGCCAGCACGACGGCGTACCGTGCCCGGTGATGGGTGTGGCGCGAGGAGGGCTGGTAGTTGTACCCGGGCATGGTTATCTCCTAGGCCAGCGACGACGCGGACTGCGCCTCGCCGCCGACCATGTCGTCGCTGCGAGTGAGCCAGCCATGCACGTTCATGGTGAGGAAGGCGTAGACCTTGAGCGGCAGCGCGACGATGATCGTCATGATCTCGACGAGCGGGAGGACCCAGATGTCACTGGGCCGCTGGCGCAGATGGGACACGCCGCGGACCGTGCGGCCCGCGAGCAGCCAGCCCACCGCGATCGCGGCGATGTATCGCTGCGGCTGCCATAGCCACGCGCCGAGATAGGTGATGGCGAAGCCCATGGTGACCGGCGTGAGCATGACCTGCAGAACGGTCAGCTGGCACATGAAAGGCCTGCGCCACAGCCAGCCTTTCCAGATGGCAGTGAGGTAGCACCGGTAGGAGTTCCGGCTCCAGCGCAGCCGCTGCTTGATGAACGCCCGCCCGGTGTCGGGGAACATGGACACCGCGCGTGCAGTCGACTGGTAGACGGTCTTGTACCCGGAGGCCAGCACGAGCCAGGTAAGGCGTCCGTCATCGCCGGACACGCAGCGGCGGCCGAGGAAGAACTCGTCCTCCAAGTGCTCGAGCACCGGCATTACGACGTTGCGCCGGTAGGCGACCGTCCGCCCGGACAGGCAGGCGACGGCGCCACCGCGGGACTGCGATGGCACGTAGTCCAGATAGCGCACGTCGATCATCCAGCTGGCGACCCGCCGCCACACACTGGTCTGCGGCAGGTACACGCTCTGCCGGGTACCAACGCCGCCGACCTTGGGGTTTGCGAACGGAGCCTGAACCGCGGCAAGCAGCCCCGGCTCCCACTCGGTGTCGGAGTCGGCCAGCACCAGGACCTCTGCTCTGGCGCGGCGGATGCCCACCCCAAGGGCGGACCGTTTGCCCTGGTGAGCGAAGGGCACCACGTGCAGCCTGGCTTCCGTAGCTGCGCGTTCCCTCAGCAGCATGATCACGTCCACGTCAGCCAGGTCAGGGACGACGATCACCTCGGTCGGCCGCTCCGCCAGCCACGAGTTCAGGCAGCGATCGAGGATGGCGGGATCCTCACGGAACGACGGAACTACGACTGACGTAGTGCAGGTGTACCCGGGCGGCGTCGGCCGGTACAGCCGCGACAGCGTAAACCGGCTGAGCCACACCGACCACGAGATGAGCCCGACGACACCGATCGGGATCAGGTGCCTTACCTGCAGCCACGCCGACTGGTGCACTGCGGGCACGGCAGCAGCACCAGCCAGAACCTGCGAATACATACACCCGCCCCTCCTCGCGCCCTGAGGCGCGCCTGCGGGGCAAGCCCGCGCAAACCCCTCCATCACTCAACGGACACGGGGCGTCACAAAAGCACCAGTTTGCCCGCCCCGCATCCATGACGCCGTTGTCAGCAGCATGGAGGACAGTTCGGCCGGATTGTTCAGTTAAATCTAGGCAGATCACGAGGGAATGGTGATCAAACGCTCAGCCACAACCGCACGTCAACGGCCAGATCAGTCTGTGACGGGCGCGAGTGCGTCCAGGACCTGCTGGCCGTACTTCGCGAGCTTGGCCTCGCCGACGCCGCCGACCGTGGCGAGATCGGCCAGCGTCGAGGGCAGTTCGCTGGCTATCTGGCGCAGCGTGGCGTCGTGAAAGATGACGTATGCGGGCACTCCCTGTTCCCTGGCGGCTGCGGCCCGCCAGGCCCGGAGCTGCTCAAACACCGGCGCGGCGGCAGGTGGCAGCTCGGCGGCGGCGGCGGGTGCGGCGCGGCGGGACTTCGCGCCCCGCACGGCCCGGCCCGGTTCGTGCCGCAGCAATACCTGGCGGCGTCGGCCCAGCACCTCGTTACTGGCCGCCGTGAGCTCCAGCGTCCCGTAATCGCCGTGCACTGCGAGCAGGCCCTGGGCCAGCAGCTGGCGCACCACGCCGCGCCATTCGGCGTCGCCAAGCTCGGTGCCGATGCCGAAGACCGTCAGGGTGTCATGGCCGTGCTGGATGACCTTGGGGGTCGCCTTGCCGCGCAGGATGTCGATCAGCTGGCCCGCGCCGAACTTCTGGTCCCGCTCCCGCTGTAGCCGGAACACGGCCGAGAGAACCTTCTGCGCGGCAATCGTGCCATCCCATGTCTTGGGCGGCGACAGGCATGTGTCGCAGTTGCCGCACGGGGCGGCGGGCTGACCGAAGTAGCCGAGCAGTTGCGCGCGACGGCATTCGATGGTCTCGCACAGTGCCAGCATGGCGTCGAGGTGGAGGGACAGCCGGCGGCGGTGGGCCAGGTCACCCTCGGAGGTGTCGATCATCTTGCGCTGCTGGACCACGTCCTGGAGGCCGTACGCCAGCCAGGCGGTGGCCGGCAGCCCGTCCCGCCCGGCCCGGCCCGTCTCCTGGTAGTAGCCCTCCACGGATTTGGGCAGGTCCAGGTGGGCGACCAGGCGCACATCGGGCTTGTCGATGCCCATGCCGAACGCGATAGTAGCGACCATGGTCAGGCCGTCCTCGCGCAGGAAGCGCGCCTGGTTCGCGGCCCGGGTCCTGGCGCCCATCCCGGCGTGGTAGGGGAGCGCGCCGATGCCGTTGTGCACGAGGAACTCCGCGGTCGCCTCCACCGACGCCCGCGACAGGCAGTAGACGATGGCCGCATCCCCCGCGTGCTCGCTGCGCAGCAGGTCAAGGAGCTGCCGCCGGGGCTCGGCCTTCAGCTCGATCCGGTACTGGATATTCGGACGGTCGAAGCTCGCCACGAAATGACGAGCGTCCTCCAGGTGCAGCCGGGCCGCGATCTCGGCCTTGGTGGCCTTGGTGGCCGTGGCGGTCAGCGCGATGCGCGGGACCGCGGGCCAGCGCTCGTGCAACGCGGACAGCGCGAGGTAGTCAGGCCGGAAGTCATGCCCCCACTGGGCCACGCAGTGCGCCTCGTCGATGGCGAACAGCGAGATGGCGCCGCGGTCGAGGAGCCTGCCCGTCGACTCGGCGCGCAGCCGTTCCGGGGCCAGGTACAGCAGGTCAAGATCGCCAGCGAGGAAAGCGGACTCGACCTGCCGGCGTTGGCCGGGATCCTGGGTGGAGTTGAGGAACCCGGCCCGCACGCCCACCGCACTGAGCGCATCCACCTGGTCCTGCATCAGGGCGATGAGCGGCGAGATGACGACCCCGGTGCCGGGACGTACCAGCGCGGGGATCTGGTAGCAGAGCGATTTGCCGCCGCCGGTGGGCATCAGCACGAGCGCGTCGCCGCCGGCCACGACATGATCGATGACCTCGCGCTGCCCGTCCAGGAACGAGTCGTAACCGAAGACGCGGCTCAGTACCTGCGATACGCCGGCCAGTTCGGCCCCGGCGCTGGGGGAGGCCATCAGGCGATTCTAGGGCGCACAGATGACAGGCTGCAGGCGTGAGGCTGCTGGCGCAGCGCGCATCCCTCCCGCTGGCGGTCGGGTGGGCGCTGGCACCGGGCGGCCAGTCTCGCAGGCCACGCGCCGACGCCGCCCGCCCGGCCAGACGGTCGGAACTCACCAGCCGTGCCCGCATACTGAAGAACCAGATCAACCGACATTCCCCCGTCGCCTTTCAGCAAGCCGTTCGCCGCGGCGCACGGGGCTGCGGGGCCGCGGTCCAAGCACACCGGCTGCCGCCGGTGTGCTTGAGTCGTCGGGTGCGCTTGCCCGATATCTTCGTGCTGCTCGGTGCCGGAGTCCTGGCCGGCATCGCCAGTACGGTCGCGAGCCTCGCGTCCGTCGTCTCCTATCCCGTGCTGCTGGCGCTTGGCCTGCCGCCGGTGAGCGCGAACGTGACCAACACGGTGGCACTGGTGTTCACCGGGGCAGGCGCAGCAGCCGGGTCCCGGCAGGAACTGGCCGGCCAGGGCACCCGGTTGCGGCGGCTGGGCGTGGTGACCGCGCTTGGCGGAGGATGCGGTGCGGCGCTGCTGCTCCTCTCCCCGGCGAGCACATTCCAGTTCGTCGCGCCCTGCCTCATCGGCGCCGCCTCCGTGCTGCTGATCGTGCAGCCGATGATCACCGGGCTGACCGCCCGGCCGTCCGGGGAGCACAGCCGGCCGCTGCGTGCCGCGCTGTTCGCCGTGGCGGTGTACGTCGGCTACTTCGGCGCGGCCGGGGGGATCCTCATGCTGGCGGTGCTCAGCGCGATGCTGGATCAGGCGCTGCCCAGGATCAACGCGGTCAAGAACGTAGTGTCCGGGCTCGCGAACGCTGCTGCCGCCGCGGGATTCGCGCTGTTCGGGCCGGTCCGGTGGAGCGCCGCGGTGCCGCTGGCCGCGGGCTTCCTGCTGGGCGGCTGGATCGGGCCGGCCCTAGTCCGCAGGCTTCCCGCCCGCGCGCTGCGCGTGGCCATCGGCGCATGCGGGCTGATCCTCGCGGTCGCGCTCGGCAGCAGGACCTATCGGTAGTCAGCGGCCGGCCGTCGCCCAGCGGCGGATCATCGCGATACGCGCCCTGATCTGCTCCCCGGTGGCCTGCGGCAGCGGCGGTCCGCCGCAGGCACGCCGCAGGTCAGCGTGGATCACGCCGTGCGGCTGGCTGGTCCGGTGATGCCACGCCGAGATCAGCTGGTTTAGTTCCTTGCGCAACGCGGCGAGCGTCTCGCGGGTCGGGGCTGCTGCGGGAGCTCCCGGCGGGGCGCCGCTCCCGGCAAAATCAGCGGAACTGCCGCGCTTGGTGGCGGGCTGGGCGGCCTGGCGCTTGCGCAGCAGCAGGGCGACCTGCTCCGGCTCCAGCAGCCCCGGAAGGCCGAGGAACTCCTCCTCCTCGGCCGACGCGCCGAACTCAGCGCCGTCGTAGAGCACCCGGTCGAAGTGCGCCGATGCCTCCAGCGCCTTGAACGGCATCTCGCCAAGCTCGTCCGGGGTGTCGCGCCGGCGCTGCGCCTCGGCGAGTTCGCGCTCCTCTGGCGGGGTGTCGTCCCGGCGGCTGAGCACGTGGTCTCGTTCCGTCTCCAGCTCCGCGGCGTAGCCGAGCAGGATCGGGATTGACGGCAGGAATACCGATGCGGTCTCACCGCGCCGCCTGGCCCGGACGAACCGGCCGACCGCCTGCGCGAAGAACAGCGCGGTGCCCACGCTGGTGGCGTAAACGCCGACAGCCAGCCGCGGGATGTCCACTCCCTCCGAGACCATCCGGACGGCCACCATCCACCGGTCGCCGGACACCGCGAACTGAGCGATCTTCCTGCTGGCCGACGGGTCGTCGGAGAGGACGACCACCGGACGGGTCCCGCCGATCCGGCGCAGCAGGGCGGCGTAAGCACGTGCGTCCGCGTGATCGCCCGCAATCACCAGGCCGGCCGCGTCGGGCATGTCCTTGCGTACCTCGGTGAGCCGCCGGTCGGCGGCCTCGAGGACCCGCGCGATCCACGCCCCTTCCGGGTCCAGCGCGGTCCGCCAGGCCTGGGCGAGCTGATCGGGGGTCATCGGCGCGCCCAGCGTGCCGGTGACCTCATCGCCTGCCCGTGCCCGCCAGCGCATCTCGCCGGAATAGGCGAGGAAGATTACCGGCCGCACAACGCCATCATCGAGGGCCGGACCGTACCCATAGACATAGTCTGATGAGCTGCGCCGGCTGCCGTCGGCATCTTCGGCGTAGGTCACGAACGGTATCGGGTTGGCATCGCTGCGGAACGGGGTGCCGGTCAGCCCCAGTCTCCGTTTGGCAGGCTCGAAGGCCTCCCTGATCGCTTCACCCCAGGACAGCGCGTCCCCCGCATGGTGAATCTCATCGAAGACCACGAGCGTGGGCCGGTTCGCCGTGCGCTGCCTGTGCAGCGCCGGGTGCGCCGCCACCTGCGCATAGGTCACCGCGACCCCGGTGAAGTCGGCCGACGCCCGGCCCTGCGCGTTGCGGTAGGCCGAGTCCAGCGAGATTCCCAGGGAGTGCGCCGCCTGCGACCACTGGTGCTTCAGATGCTCAGTCGGAGTGACCACGGTGATCGCCGCAATCTCGCGGCGGGCGAGCATTTCGGCCGCGACCGTCAATGCGAACGCCGTTTTCCCTGCTCCCGGCGTCGCGACCAGCAGGAAGTCGCGCCCGGACGCTCGGAAATACGCGTGATACGCGTCCGTCTGCCAGCTTCGCAGGGACAGCAGCAGGTCGGGCCGGACGGCAGCGCCGGAGCGGCTTGCCTCACTACGGGCAGCGAATGCGGGGGTAGTCACAGGGCCGAGAGATTACCAGCGGCGGGCCCGGTACCGGTGGCGCTACGGGTCCCGGGCCCGTCGCGATCACTCAGGCGCACCGAGGCGACCAGTTCGGGCCCGATAGGGTGACGAAAGCCCCTCGCACGGGCAGGATGGCATTCGACACCGTCCCGCCGGCGGTGGGCCAGACGGGCGGCTAGCCGTCGGCTGGGCCGCGTCGTGCGGGCCCGTCAGACAAAGCGCACGCGGGCTGGTACACAAGTTCCGGTCAGCGCGTCAACACTTCGTCGCCCGCGGAGAGGGAGTTCCATCGTGCGGACACGCGCAGCCTGCCGGGCCCGGCATCCGAAAGGCAGCATCGCCGTGCGCCCAGCCGGGGAGCTGGCGAGTGCGGGGTGGCGGTCATGAGCCGTATGACACTGGTGAATGATGGCGTTCCGGCCCTCCTGCTGCTCCTGCTGCTGCTGCTGGCGGTCTCGCTGCTGGCGGTGATCCGGTTGCCCAGGTGGGCCGGACCGTCGCCGGACGAGGATCACCAGCCGGTGCTTGACGAGCCCGCGCTCGAGTCGTCCGTATTCGGCCAGCCTCGCGGTCGCGCCGAGCCTGAGCCGGCGCCCGCGCGGGCCAAGCACGCGCATGCCAGGGCTGGGCATTCAAGGCCCGCCGCCGCGGCACCCAGCGCGCGGCCGCGAGGACCTCAGGCCGCTGCGGCGCCCGCGCCGTTCGTCCCGGCCGGAGCTACTGGCCAGGCTGACCAGGGCGGCCAGGCTGACTTCGCGGCCAGGCGCGGCCCCGGGCCGGAACCGTGGCGAGGCACTGCCCGTGCGCCGAAAGTCTCCGGCAGGCCGCCCTGGGAACCGGCCCCCAGGCCGCCAGGTCAGATGACATCATGATGGCTCCTGGAAACCAGGTGCTCGCCTAGCCCGCAGCCCTGCCTTGGACCCATATGCACCATGCGCCGGAATTGGTGCGGTTCCGCCGCCCGGCCGGCTCTAACGTCAGCTTCTCGGCTGGCGAGACGGTTCTTAACCTGGTGGTGGAAGGGCCCGGGCCCCCGGCTTGCCGAGGTCCCGGGCCCTTCCAGTCAGCCTCTATGGGCGCCGTGCCGGTCGCGCGTGGTCAGGGTGTAGACCACCGCTGGGACGCTTTTCCGTTGCAGGCGTACAGGTCGATCTTGTTGCCGTTGGTGCTGCGGGCGTGGTAGTCGTCCAGGCACTTATGCGAGGCCGGGTTCAGGTAGGCCCCATCGGACTGGTACACCCACACCTGGGCGCTAGTCCCGTTGCAGCTCCACAGGTCGATCGCGGTGTAGTTGGCGGTGCCGCCGTGGTAGTCATTCAGGCACTTCCCGCGGGCCTGCAGTGTGTTGCCCACGGCGGCGGTCCACTTCTGGGACGCTTTCCCGTTGCAGGTGTACAGGTCGATCTTGTTACCGTTGCCGGTGCCGCTGCGGTAGTCGTCCAGGCACTTCGAGGCGATGCCCTTGACGGGACCGCTGACGATCCGCTCGTAGGCGCCGACGTCGCAGCCCGTGCCCTGCGGCCTGGGGATTCCGCGCTGGTCGGTACTCCCGGTGCATCCCTTTACGGTGCGGGGGATGGCGCCGAAGGCCGGGCTGGTTGCGGGCAGCGCCATCGTCTGGGTCGGTCCGCCGTTCGAGGCGAGCGCGCCGAGCTGCGGATTGGTGCTGTTCATCGAGTGGCTGGCCGCCGAGAATCCGCACGATGTGCCGCTGTCGATGTTGTACCCGCCGTCGGTGATCGCCGGCGTACCGCTGCAGTTACTGCCGCCGACGCCGCCGGCGACGATACTCGAGCTCACCGACAGCGTCTTTGTGGTGCTGTTGTGGATGTCGGCGCCGTACGGCGAGCTGTTGCCGGACAACGTGGAATACGTGATCGTGGCGGTGCCGAAGTTCTGCACCGCCCCGCCGCCGTTGGTGCCGCCGGTGTTGCCGGAAAAGGTGCTGTCACTGATGCCGACGGTTGCGTCGTTGTCGATCGCGCCCCCGCCCCCGGTAGGCCCGGTGCTGTTGCCGGCGAACGTATCCGCGGCGACGATCGTCGTCCCGTCCGCGCTGACCAGAGCCCCGCCGCCGTAGATGGTGCCCGTGTTGCCGGTGAACGTGCTCTTGGTGACGGTGGCGGTCGCCGTCAGGCTCTGGTTGAAGATGCCGCCGCCTTCCTGCCCCGAGTTTCCGCTGAACGTGCTCAAGGTCACTGTCAGCGGGCCGCTGCTGTTGATCGCGCCGCCCGAGGTGCCCGTCGTTGCGGGCGCGGAGTTCCCGGTGAACTTGCCCGACGTGACGGACAGGGCACCGCGGCTGAAGATGGCGCCGCCGCCCTCGGTGCCGTTGTCGGCGAGGCCGTTCCGCAACGTCAGCGAGCGCAGCGTCAGACGACCAGCCGAGGCCACGTCGAATATGCGGAAGGCAGCCGTAGCCGTGCCCGAGCGGGCGATGGTGGCCCCGTTGCCCTGGACGGTGACCTTGCCGGTGATGACCGGCAGGCCAGTGCCCCCATCGGTCGGGTTGTTTGCCGTCGCGAGGGTGTAGACGCAGCCCGCCGCCAGGGTCACGGTCGCGCCGCTGGCTGCGCCGTTAGCCGCATTAATTGCCGCGATAAGGCCCGGCACTGAGCAAGTGATGGGCGCTGCGGATGCCGTCTGCGCGACCGCGAGGCCGACCAGCACCGGCGCGGCTACCGCCGCGCCGGCCACGAGCCGAGAAAGCCGATGAGCCACAGAATCTCCTAATAACAACGTTTCTTGGCGTGCGAACGCGAGCGATAGCTATTTCTGACTGGGCAAATCTATATTTGGCGGCCAGCCGCACAAACCTACATATGACGTAGGCGAGTTAGCTCGTTCGTGCACGCGCACCGCCCGCCAGCAGCCCTCGGCGATGGGCGCAAAACGTCCTCAAGTGGCGTACCGGTGCCAGCGGCGCGCGGTCAGGAGGCTGGCCGGAGGCCCGGCTGACCCGGCCGCGGCCAGCAGGCCGTACAGCGATTCCCATTCCGCCAGCCAGCGGTGGCGTTCGTGACCGCCGATGATGCGCAGGCCCTCCGCGGCCATCCGGGCCCGCAGGCCCGGATCAGACACGAGCATGTCCAGGTAGGCGGCCATCTCGTCGCCGCGCCCTGGGGAGGCGACGAACCCGCTGCGCCCGTGGCAGACCAGCTCCCCGAGCGCGTAGCTATCAGTGGCGACGACGGGCAGGCCGCTCGCCATCGCTTCCATGGTCGTGAGGCTCTGCAGCTCCGCCTGGGAGGCAATGGCGAAAACGTCAGCCAGCCGGTACAGGCCAGCCAGGTCAGGACCGGGGACGAAGCCGAGGAACCGCACCCGCCCGGCCAGGCCTAGCCGCCCGGCCCGGGCCCGCAGGCCGGCCTCGTCCGGGCCGGTGCCGACGATGGCCACGCGGGCATCCTGGGTGAACCGGGCCGCCGCGTCCAGGAGCACGTCGACGCGCTTCTCGCGGCTGAGCCTGCCAACCGACAAGATCAGTGGCCGGCCGCGCGGCAGGCGATAGCGGTCACGCGTCCGCTCATCGGCCGGTCCCGGCGAGTACCTGCGAAGGTCGACGCCATTCGAGATGACCCGTGACGGTACCTGCAGTCCCTGGTCGCGTAGCAGCCGCAGGGCGGTCGCGGTGGGCGCTGTGACATGGCTGCACCTGTTCGCGAAGCCAACGACATAGGAATAGAAAAGGGCATCAAATACGCGCGGCCGCCGCTGCAGGGATGGCCGGACATTTATCGGCAGATAATGATTTGTATATACCACGGGTATCCGCAGCTGGCGGGCCACCGCCTGGGCCACGACGCCGAGCGTCACCGGGGAATGGATGTGGATGACGTCGGGCGCGAACGCGGTGATCAGCCGGCGTGCTGCCGTGCCGGGCACGCACGCCAGCCGCATGCCTTCGTACCACGGCCACGGCACCGAGCCCTGGTAATGCACGGTGACCTGCTCGTCGGCGTCCAGCCGGCCGCGCAAGCCCGGGCTCGGCGCCAGCAGCGCCACTGCATGCCCGCGCCGGGCCAGGCCGAGCGACAGCGCCCGGGCGACGGTGGGGACGCCGCCCACCATCGGGGCGTACTGGTCAGTGACGACCATGATCCGCATAACGGCGTCTCCTGGCAGGCCACTGCCGCCGCCGTCAACGCCGGGCCCGGCGAACATAAAGCCACACCGCGAGCGGGGCCAGGGCGGCGATCAAGGTTACCGACCACAGGGCCGACGCGAGTTCAGGGTGCTGCATCGGCCAGGACCGGATGGCCGCCGCCGGGTCGGGATTACCCAGCAGCTCACGGCAGGCGGCCGCCAGCACGCTGATCGGATTCCAGTTCGCGATATCGCGGATCCAGGGAGTCAGGCGGGTGGTGGAAATGAACGCGTTGGAGGTGAGCGACAGGGGCACGATGACGGTCAGCCCCACCGCCTGGGCCGACTCCGGTCCCCGGGCAAGCATCCCGACACACGCGCCCGCCCACGCGGCCGAGTACGCGAAGAGCAGGGCCAGCCCGACGGCGAGCAGCACGTCCGCGGGCCCGGTATGGATCCGCCAGCCCACGATGAGGCCGGCTGCCGCGGTCACGATGCCAGCGACGACGGTCATGGCGAGATCGGCCAGGGTGCGGCCGGCCAGGACGGTTGCGCGTGACATCGGGAGCGACCGGAACCGGTCGATGAGCCCGGTGGACAGGTCCACCGCAAGCCCGATGGCCGCCCCCTGGGCAGTGCCGCCCATGTTGATGGCGAAGATGCCGGCAATGAGGTACTCGCGGTAGTTGCCATGCCCGGGAAGGATGATGGCTCCGTTGAACACATAACTGAACAGCAGAACGAAGATCAGCGGCTGGACGGTGACGTTCAGCAGTTGTTCCGGGGTGGTGGCGATCCGCGCCAGGGTCCGCCAGGTCAGTACCCGGACGTCGGTGAGCGCCCAGCGCAGGGTTTGCAGCGCGGTCCGGACACGCGGTCCTGGCGGGTTACCTGCGATGGCGCTCATGCGGCCTGCTCCCCGGTCGGCGCGTCCGTCAGCGGGCTGCCGCCCGGCGATACCGCAGGTTTAGTCAGCAGCCCCAGCCCGGGACTGCCGTCCCGGCGGGTGAGCGCGTGGAAGACGTCGTCGAGGGATGGCTGCCGCAGGGCGATGTCGTCCACGCTGATCCCTGCCGCGTCGAGAACCCGGACCACCTCGGTGACCAGGCCGGTGCGCGGGACGACCGGTACTTCCAGATGGCCCTCTCCGGGAAGCCGCCGGACCGGGCCGGCCGCGAAGCCGGCCAGCACCTCGGCCGCCCGGCTCAGCGAAGCGGCTGCCGGGATGGTCAGCCGCAGGTGTGCGGCACCGATACCCGCCTTGAGCTCAGCCGGGGTGCCCTCGGCGGTGACCCGGCCACCGTCGATGACGCAGATCCGGTCCGCAAGCTGATCGGCCTCCTCCAGGTACTGGGTGGTCAGGAGTAGCGTGGTGCCCGCGCCGACCAGCTCGCGGATGATGCCCCACAGGGTCAGCCTGCTGCGCGGATCGAGGCCCGTCGTCGGCTCGTCGAGGAAGAGGACGCTGGGCTGGCCGAGCAGGCTGGCCGCAAGATCGAGGCGGCGCCGCATGCCGCCGGAGTAGGTGCGCACCGGCCGCCCGGCAGCCTGCTCCAGGTCGAACCGGGCCAGCAGCTCGGCTGCTCGCCGTTTCGCCTCCCGCCGCGGCAGCCTGCTCAGCTCGCCGATCATGACCAGGTTGGACCGCCCGGTCAGGCACTCGTCAACCGAGGCGTGCTGCCCGGACAAGCCGATGCGCCGCCGCACAGCCGCGCTGTCCGCCACGACATCGTGACCGGCCACCCTTGCCGATCCGGCATCGGGCCGCAGCAGGGTGGCGAGCATCCGCACGGCGGTGGTCTTGCCGGCCCCGTTCGGCCCGAGCAGGCACATGGTGGTCCCCGCGGGGACGCTCAGGTCCAGACCGGTCAGGGCGCGGGCAGAGCGGTATGACTTGGCGAGTCCGCGGGCTTCGATCATCAGTGGTGCGTGCACAATGGTTTCCCTGCCGGAACGGACGGTTGCCTGGTGCGCGCCGCGGTCCGGCCGGTTCCGGCCCTGGGCGCCCAGCTGAACAGCGGAGCGGACATATGACAAGCGGTCCTCGCTCGATCCTCATCGACGCACGGGTGAACGGGCTGCCCGGTGCGCACGGGATCGCCCGGTCGGTGGTCAAGCTGACCGAGCATATGGCAGCGGCCGACGATGGCCTGATACTGCGAGTGCTCGTCAACCCGGACCGGGCCCAGATCTTCCCGCTGTCGGAGTTGCCGGCGCATGCCGAGGTGATCGGCACGGACATCACGCTGGGTGCAGTGCACCGCTGCTGGGAACTTGCCCGGCTGATCCGCGCGGCCGGCGCGGCCGTCCTGTACGTGCCGTACCCGACCTTCACCCCGCTCGTCCGGCCGTGCCCGCTGGTGGTGACCATTCATGACTGCACGATCGAGAGCGACGTGGGATACGCGGGCGGCTGGCACCGCCAGGCCGGGCTGAAGCTGGCGACCAGGACCGTGCTCCAGCGGGCAGCCGCGACCACGGCGCCGACCAGGGCGAGCCTGGCCGATATCCGTCAGCACTATTCCTCCGCCCCGCATCCCACCCTGGTGCCGAACGGCGTCGACATCAGGCCGTTCGCTACCGTCACCGCCGCCGCGGTGGCCGCTGCCCGGGAGCGTTACCAGCTACCCGGGCATTTCATCCTCACGGTCGGTGCCCACCGGCCGCACAAGAATCACGGAATTCTGGTCCGCGCGCTGGCGGCGATGCCCGCGCACGTGTCGCTTGTCATCGTGGGTTATTTCGATCGCAGCTTCGCCGACCCGCTACCGGGCCTGATCGCCGAGCTGGGGCTGGAGTCCCGGGTGCGGCTGGTGCCGGAAGTGGCCGAGGAGTGGCTGCCCGCGGTGTACCGGGCGGCGTCGGTGTTCGCCTTTCCCTCGCTCGCCGAAGGGTACGGGCTCCCGGTGCTCGAAGCCATGGCGTCCGGCGTCCCCGTGGTGGCGAGCGACATCCCGGCGCTGGCGGAGGTGACCGGATCGGCGGCCGTCCTAGTCCCGCCCCGCGACGTGGCCGGCTGGACCGCGGCCTTGACGGCGATACTCGCCAGTCCCGGGCTATCGGCCAGCCTGTCCGCTGCGGGCGCGGCCGCGGCGGCGGCCGTCACCTGGGATCGCGGGGCGACGGCGCTGCGCGGACTGCTGTCCCGCGTGGTCACAGGGAAGCTGACGTCGTCACCCCAGGTTCCGCCACCGCCGGGCGATGCGGTCCCGCGGGCTCCAGCAGCGGCTCGCTGATCGGCCGGCCGCCTGACTCCGAGAATCCGATCCGGTCGTGCAGCCATCGCAGCGGCGGTGGCGCCCACCAGTTGAACGACCCGAGCAGGCGCATGAGCGCAGGCAGCAGCAGGGCCCTGATCAGGGTCGCGTCCAGGATCAGGGCTACCGCGATGCCGCCGCCCAGCAGCTTGAGCAAGCCGACACTGGAGGTGCCCAGGGCGATGAACACGATGGCCAAGAGGGCCGCGGCAGTGGTGACGATCCGGCCGGTGCGTTCCAGGCCCATCGCGACGGCCGCCCTGGTATCGCCGCACAGCTCGTATTCCTCCCGGATCCGGCTGAGCAGGAATACCTGGTAGTCCATGGACAGCCCGAAGGCCAGGCAGAACATCAGCAGCAGCGTGCTGACATCGAGGTAACCGGTTGGCGTGAAGCCCAGCGCAGCCGACAGGTGCCCCTGCTGGAAGACCCAGACGGCGACACCGAAGGTCGCGCTCAGCGATGCCGCGCTCAGCACCAGGGCCTTGGCCGGGATGATCAGGCTGCCGGTCATCAGGAACAGGGCAAGGAAGGTCACCAGCGCCATCACGAGCAGGGCGAGCGGCAGGTGGGCCGAGACGGACGCGACGGTGTCCACCTGCTGCGCGGTCAGGCCCGTCACCATGACCGGGAACGGCCCGTGCATAGTCCGGATCCGCTGCACCAGGGCCACTGCCTGCGGCGAGTTGGGATCGGAGCCGGGCACCACCTTGAACCAGGTTCCCCAGGTAGTCGCGAACACCAGCGAGTCGTGGACTGCGGGCGCGATCTGGCGCCCGTGCATGTAGGTCCCGGTCCGCGCCTGGACTTCGGCGGCGTCAGGCAGCGTAGAAAGCGTGGCGGCGTACCGGGCAATGGCGTCCGAGCGGGACGCGGGCATGATGCCCACGGCGACAACGTCCACCGGCGAGGTATCGAATGCGGCGAAGTTGGCCCGCATCGCGTCGCCTACCTGGCGTCCCTGAGCGGACGCGGGCAGTACCCGGTCGTCGGCCTGGCCAAGCCGGACATGGGCGAATGGCAGCACGAACGCGACCAGCAGCACGGTCACCGCGATCGTGATCCGCGCCGGGTACCGCATGACAAACAGCGCGAACCGGTGCCACCAGCCCGCATCTGCGGCGGCCGCGCGCCTGCGCAGCGGCACCGAGAAGCGGTTGACCCTCAGGCCGAGCAGCCCGAGTAGCGCTGGCACCACCACGAGCGCGGCGGTAGCCGCGAGGGCCACCACCCCTATCCCCGCATAGCCGAACGAACTCAGGAAGTACTCCGGGAAGAGCAGCAGGGCCAGCAACGAGACCGCGACGGTGACCGCGCTGAATAGCACGGTGCGGCCCGCCGTGCGCACTGTCTCCACGACGGCGGCCTCCGTTGACAGGCCTGCAGCGAGTTCTTCGCGGAACCGGGACACCAGCAGCAGCGAGTAGTCGATCCCGAGCCCGAGCCCGAGGGCCGTGGTGAGGTTCAGCGAGTAGACGGAGACACTGGTGACCGAAGCTAGGCCGCGCAGCAGGAGCAGCGGGCCGACGATGGCGATGACGCCGATGATCAGGGGGAGGACCGCGGCGATAAGCCCGCGGAAGGCCAGCACGAGCAGCAGCAGGGTGAGCAGCAGGGCAATCGACTCGGCCGTGACCAGGTCGTGCTTGATCTGGTTGCTGGCTTCCAGGTTGGTGATGGCCGCCCCGCCGACCTGTACCCGCAGGACCGAGTTCGACCACAACTGCTTCGCGATCCGCTGCGTGGTGGCGGCCTGGGTCGCCGCGTCGCCGCGTCGCCGGTGGCGTAGCCGAGGATCAGTGCCTGACGGCCGTCCCGGGAATGCAGCACCGGGTTGTGGTGATTGCCTACGGCCCAGTACGAGTTGTGTATGGCCCAGTACGACTGGACAGCGGCGAGGCCCATGTCGTCGTTCAGAATTACCGTCAGCGCATGTCCCGCCTTGCGGGCAGCCGGGCTGTTGATGTTGCCGTGGCGGACCGTCGCCAGCACGACGAAGCTCGGGTCCTCCGAGCGGAACGTCTGGCCGAGCACTTGCCCCGCCTGGGTGGACTGGGCCCCGGGATCGATGAACCCGCCGGAACTCAGGTGCGCTGCCGCGCTGCTGCCGAACACGACGGCGATGATCACGAACAAGCCCGCGGGGCGAGGATGGGCCTGGGATGGCGGACCGCGAACCGCCCGAGCCAGGCCAGGCCCCCGCTCGGGGCATAACTGGCCGGCCGCGGCCCTTGCGGAGCCCCTTGAGCTGCAGTCCCTGCGGTGCCGGTGCGCATCACTGACGGGTCCCCCCTCGGTGGCCCGCGGTGCCGCATAGGCTTGCGGGCCGAAAGGCAAGACCCGCCGTTGGCTGTCCTTGCCGTGTGACCTGTGCTAACAGTGTGCGATGGAATGACCATAGCGACAAGATGAAGTTTTCTCTAGGTCCGATAGAACTCTTCTATACTCTGATGAACCACTTTCCGGGGGATTTCGGTGCGCTGGCCGCTTGTAGTCGACCACATTAGGGTCATGTCCGGACTGCGTCTCCCGTCGCGCCCCCAAATGCAGCGCGACGACCTCGGCTGACCTGTCCGGCGCGAGTGACTCAGTGCGTGCCGGCCAATCTGGCATCGCCCCGGCCGACCCGGCAGGCCAGGACGGACAGCCCGTTCGTCGCCGGGCTGATCGCGCTGGCGGGGTCGCTGTGCTTCGTGCTGCTCCGCCGTTGGCTGGCGGCCGCCGGGAACATCACCAAGTTCGTCCGGGCCGCCGCGCCATTTTCGCGTCGTAACGGTGTCCCGCAAGGCCTGTTCGTCTTCCCGGCGAACGGTTACGACGGCCAGTTCTATTACCGGCTCGCGCTCGATCCGGCGAATCTGCGTCGCACGGCGTTGGGGATCACCATGGACTCCCCCTACCGCCTGCAGCGGATCGGCTATCCGGCGCTGGCCTGGCTGGTTTCGCTCGGCCAGCATGCCTGGGTACCCGTCGCGCTCGTCCTCGTCAACGTCCTCGCACTGGGCGCCATCGGCCTGGTCGGCGGGATGCTCGCTCATGATTCCGGCCGTCACGCGCTGTGGGGCCTGCTCCTGGCGGGCTACTTCGGATTCTTCATCAGTGCCGGGTGCGACCTTACCGAGCCGCTAGGCGCCGCCTGCCTGCTCGGCGGCGTCCTCGCCTATCGTCGCGGGCGTCCCGCGGTCGCCGGACTGCTGTTCGCCTACGGGGCGCTGACCCGCGAGACCGTCATGATCGTACCGCTGGCGATCGGTCTCAGCAGGCTGATCGCGGCGGTCCGCCGCCGCGCCAGGCCCGCCGCCGCTGACCTCGCCTGGTGCCTGCCGGTACTCGCCTACGGCGCCTGGCAGCTGGCCCTCCGCGCCGCTACCGGGACGTTCATCCTGCTGGCAGGCTTCGGCGGTAACTCAAGCAGAGGGCTGCCGTTCGGCGAATTCGCCGATGCCGTGCGCCTGAACCTCAGCCTGCTCTCGGCTTCCACCGGAGCGGCCTATATCTGGTTCCTTGAGGTGGCCACGCTGATGGCGTTCGCTGTCGCCGCGCTGGCCTCGCTGCGATCTTCCACCGTGCCCGCCTACGAGCGGATCGCGTTCGTGGCTTTCATCATCGAACTCGGCGCGCTGTCGGCAGCGATCTGGACCGGCCACGCCGATCTTCGGTCCATCGACGAGGTCTACCTCTTCGCGGTACTGATCCTGCTCCGGTCGGGGCGCCGCCTCCTCGGGGCGCTGGCTCCGTTCGCCGGGCTGGCCCTCCTTGTCGCCGCCACCCACCAGGCGCTCTACCTATAGCCAGACCTGTAGCGAGCGCCCGCCCGGGAGGATGGCACGCTGGCAGCCCGGAACCATCGTGGCGCGCCAGCACCGACATTCCGTCGGTCAGCTTGGAGACGTGACCTGCCGCACGGCGTGCGCCGCGGCAGGCACAGCGCCTGGATGCAGTATCGACGCGATGGCCTCGACGCCGTCGACAAGCCGGGGGCCTGGGCGGACCACGATCCCGTCGGCATCGATCGCCCAAACCGGTATGCCGGGCAGCGCATGGGATACGGACTGTGCCTGCTCGGTCGCGCCCGGCAAGTGATAGCCGCACGGTGCGACCACGACGTAGTCCGGTGCCGCTGCGGCGATGGCGGACCAGCTTGTCTGGACCGACCGCGCCCCGGGCTGGGCCGCGACGGGCTGGCCGCCCGCCGCGCTCACGAGGTCAGGTACCCAGTGACCGGCGGTGAACGGCGGGTCCACCCATTCGACCACCGCGACCCTGGGACGGTGCCGTCCGGCAACGCTCATGGCGGTGCGGGCAAGCCGGGCACGCAGGTCGCTGACCAGTCGGGTGGCGCGGTCTGAGACGCCGGTCCGCTGCCCGACTGCCAGGATCGAGGCCAGCACATCATCGAGGGAGTGCGGATCAAGCGACAGGACGTCAGCCTGGCATCCCAGATACCCAAGGGCGTCTTCGACGTGACCGGACGGCAGTGCGCATACCCGGCACAAGTCCTGGGTCAGGATCAGGTCGGGTTCCAGCAGCGCAAGCGCCTCCGCGTGCAGCGTATAGAGGTCTCCGCCGGAAGCTAGCTGCGTGCGCACGTAGCTGTCGATCTCGCCAGGGGTCATCCCGCTGGTGTCCCGGCCACCGACGACCACGGCCTTCTCGGTGCGGGCGGAAGAGGGCTCATCGCACTCGAAGGTGACCGCGATCAGGTCATCGCCCAGGCCCAGCGCGTACACGATCTCGGTCGCCGATGGCAGCAGGGACACCAAGCGCACAAGGCAAGCGTATCCCGCCTGGAAGCGCGCGCTTTCACTCTTCCGTAGCCCGCCGGCTGTCACTCGCGGGCCATCCAGGGATCCAGCAGTATCGAGGGCTTCGAGGCGAACCTGGAAGACGCTGCCGCCGTGGCAGTCGGCGAAGAACCGCTGGACGCTGACCAGGAGACCCGCTTGGCCCTCAAGGGCTACGGCGACGCGATGACACTTATGTTCTAGCTTGCTGACGGCGAGGACTTCGCTGATAGCTCGCAGGTGCTCACCGGGGAGATCGTCTACGAGGGTCCGGAGATCGACCAGGTTCCGCAGCTCATGGACAGCTCAGACGCGAGATCACCGCCTCGCGTGACCCGCGAGACGAATCCGATCCATTCGCTAGCTGACCAGCTTCGCAAATGACCCTCAGCCAAGCCTTCCGCTGTCAGGAGCGCTGGGATCGCCGATCGCAGGCTCGGATACGCTGGGCAGGAGGCTGTGAGCAGGTGGGATGTCGCCTACCGGATCCGTGCTCCTCATGTAGCTCCGCCGGAACTGGTCGTCAGTGACAGGCCAGCGTTCTCCGCGGCGCCCTTCCACCACCCAGTCCCCGGGTTGAGCGATCGCCCGGCCCTCCATCGTCCGCAGGACTAGAACTTCGCTGACCTGCCACGCGCGGAATGTTCCTATGCGGCGCCAGAGCTCGCCGCCGAGCGGCTCATGACTGTGGCGGAACTCAAGGTCCCGGACCGTGCGCTCATCGCCGGAGTCGTCGACGACGCGCCAGTCTCCGGCATCGCCGTGTAGTTCGTCACCGGGCAGGCGGGTCCACGGTCGGCGAGCATGCAGCCGCCTCGCCCGGACCGTGCCGATGCGGCGAAACTCAGCCGCCGCCGCTGGCCCGCCTGCCGGCACGATGGGCATGAAGCCGACGTCCTCGAGCTGCGCGAGCTGCGACCGCAGGTTATTGACGCTCCTGCTCCGCTCCTCGGCTGGGAGATCATCCCAGGGGACCGCCCTGCTGTTCACGAGGGCCTTCCTTGTCACGCCAGCGCTGGAGCCCGCCCGGCTGCCGCGTGCCCGCCCGGCCGCCAGCCGCCGCTGGTACCAGCGGGTGTGCTCGGCGCGGGCGACCGCTGCCACGTCGCGGCCAGTCAACTCGATGAAGCTGCCGGGCGGGACGGCGCGAGCCGGGACCCATTCCCGCCCGCAAGCTACCACCGCCGTCATCACCGAGCGGACCTGAAGGATGTTGTCCTGGCGGATGAACTCATCCAGGTCAGCCCACGGACGTCCGGTGAAGGTCCTCGGCTCACCGGGCACAGCGGGTTGCCTCATCCGGAAACACTCGTGCCAGTGCCGGGCCACCCTTGTCCAGGTGTCCTCGGGCTCCTCGCCGTCTACCAGGAAGGTCCGCTGAAAGGGCTGCAACCGGTCGAAGATCGCGCCGTTCGTGGCCGCCCCGTCGGATGTGAGCACGAACAAGGGAACACCCGGGTGCAGTCGTGCCACGCGCCCGGCCTCGTGCATGCTGGCATCGGTACGGGCGTCAGCGACGACAACAGCTGTCTCATCCGCCTCAGCCGGCGGCATCGCGTCCAGCATCGCGAGAAGGCGCTCCCGCCAGGGGCTTGGCTCCGCGTGCACCTGCGGCGCCGCCGCGACGATGGAATGCGGGGACGTGGCCTGGTACTCGCGGCGCAGGTCTTCCGCCCGCCGGTCCAGGAGCACCACGCGCTGCACGGGAGGCGGGGCCAGTACCTGACTGCCGGTCTCGTCCAGGCAGGCCGCATCCGGGTGCGCGGCACGGCCGATGGACGCGGCCTGGACAAGCTCCCGCCGCTCCCAGGCGCGACGGGCAAGCTCCAGGAGGATGGCAAGCGCCAGGGTACTGTCGCCGCACAGCAGCAAGTGCCGCGCTCTGAAAGAGAAGATCTGATTGACCAGAGCGCACGCGGTGGACTCCAGCGGGCTCAGCGCGTCCTCAAGCGACAACCCGGAAGTGCCGCTGTGCCTGCCGCGCCAGTGATCAGCATGCCTGGGGTCATCGATGCGCGCGACCAGGTGCGGCTGCCGCTCGGGATCGGGCCGGTAGCGGTCCAGTACGCCGTTGGCAGCGGCGAGGATTGCGTCGTTCTCCGAGGCGTCTTGCCGCAGTGCATATAGATGGCGCAAGGCGCATCCGCGGCGGCCGGCCAGCACCGGGAGCAGGACTCTGAGGGAGGCTGGGTCACCGATCATGACCCGTGCACCGGTGGCGCGGGCCTCATCCAGCATGGGGTGGCTGCTGTCCGGTTCGATGACCACAATGCTGCTCCGGCGGCGAGTCTGCGCTAGCCGCTGCAGCAGCGGCATCGTTAATGTATCCAGGCCGGTGAGGACGGTCGCGTCCCGCACCAGCCGGGCCCGCAGACGGCCCAGCGGCCCCCGCCACAGCACCGCCGCCACCGCCAGCGCTCCCACCAGTGTCGCCGCCAGGCTGATGACGCCCCCGAACTGCAGGGCCAGCGGCGGTGCTCCCTGGCACGCGCCAGACGGGTACGGAGGCGGATTTCCGACGTACAGGTCGAGCATCCAGCCCACCACGGCGCCCTCAGTCTGGCCACCTCGGCACGGGGTCAGCGCAGAGCCGGTGAGCATGCCTCCGATCACGACCATCGCCACGACCGTGGTCAGCCCTGCCGCCGCCTGCGGCTGCAGCCGGCGCGGCCACCAGTAACACAGCAGCGCCACCAGCCACAGCCCCGCCAGGGCCAGCGGCGCCTGGACGTTCCCCGGCCGCAGCCAGGTCCGCCACCAGGCCTGCGTCAGATACAGCCACCGGGTGTCTGCAGCGGAGACCCAGGCTCCCCAGGCGAGGTAGCCGGTAACAGCAGCACCGAAGATCGCCGGCACCACCCACGCGGCCCGCCGGGTAAAGCGAAGCCTGGCGAGGCGAGTCTTTATCACGGCCTCCTCATCCACGGCCCGTGATACCAATCAGTAACGTGCTTTCAAGCGGAAACAGCCAAGCCCGCCCTTACGTCGACGGTGCCACAGAACGGCGCAACCGCCTAGTCCTGTTTCGGGGCTATCCGTCACTCCCGACATCGCGCGGGGTCACCGATTAGTTCGGGTCGTGCCCTGGATCCGTAAACGTCGGCGGCACTGCCGCAAATTCTGCCCGCGCGGCCGGCGGATTTAGTGCAGACCTGCCGCGCATGCCGTAACCTATCCGTGGCACCCAGGCCGTGGGAGGGCACGACCCATCACCCGGGGGGCGGGTCATTGCGACGCCCAGCCAACCAGCCCCGGATGCTCCGATTACTCGGAGTGCTAGGCTGTCCCAAGATCGGTTACTATCCGTGTTCGGCGATCCGGGAAAAAGGCTTCAAAACTATACATGCAGGCGCACGCACCACCTGGGTGCCGGAGCCTATGGCGAGATTGGCTGGCACGCTATGCAGACCACTCAGGACATCAGCACGACGGTTCCGTCTAAGCTGGCAGATCTGCACGACGTGCCGCTAGCGGAGATGCCGGCTCTGAGCATGGTGACCCTCGATGATGCGCTTGGCCGCGTCATACCGGGCCCGCAGGCAGCTGCGGTGCCTGTCATGGCATTCCAGTCCGCTATCTGAGCCAGCGGGCCTGACGTGAGCAGGCCGTCCGGTCCGTCCGCCCAGGTCGTCCTGGCTCCGTTCAGCCAGTTCGTCCTGAAGATACACAGTCGCTGCGATCTCGCCTGCGATCATTGCTATGTCTACGAGGCGGCCGACCAGAGCTGGCGCGGGCGCCCCATGGCCATCTCCGATGAGGTGATCTCGCGGACGGCGCAGCGCATCGCTGAACATGCGGCTTCGCACGCACTGCGTACCGTCCAGGTTGTGCTGCACGGCGGGGAGCCACTGCTCGCCGGCCCCGCCCGGCTGCGGCGGGTGGTCACCGAGCTTCATGCGGCGCTGCGCGGCGTATGCCGCCTTGACCTGAGGATCCATACCAATGGTGTCCTGCTCGATGAGGATTTCTGCGAACTTTTCGCCGAGCATGGTGTCAAGGTCGGTATCTCCATCGATGGTGACCGGGTGGCCAATGACCGCCATCGCCGGTACACGGACGGGCGCAGCAGCTACGACAAGGTGATCCGGGCTATCGGGTTGCTATGCAGCGACCGTTTCGGGGAGCTGTATGCCGGCCTACTGTGCACGATCGACGTTGCCAACGATCCGCTAGCGGTCTATCAGTCTTTAATTAATCTGCATCCTCCCCGGATCGACTTTCTCCTGCCGCACGCGACCTGGGACCATCCGCCCGTCCGCGCGCTGGCCGCAGATAGTGAGTATGCAGACTGGCTGATAGCGATTTTCGACCGCTGGCTTGCAGAGGGACGCCCGGTTCGGGTCCGCACCTTCGATTCGATCCTCTCGACGCTGCGAGGCGGTGAAAGCTCTACTGAGGCGCTAGGCCTCGGGCCGACCGGCCTCATAGTCATCGAAACTGATGGCAGCTACGAACAGGTGGACTCGCTGAAAGCGGCGTTTGATGGCGCGCCGGAGACCGGGATGAACGTCTTCGACCATGCCCTCGATATCGTTTCTCAGCATGCCGGCATCCTTGCTCGCCAGCAGCGAGTTGCCGGGCTGTGCCAGACGTGCCAGAAATGCCCGGTCGTCACCAGCTGTGGCGGTGGCCTGTACGCCCACAGGTACCGGAGGGGTAACGGCTTCGCCAATCCGTCGGTCTACTGCTCTGACCTGCTGAAGCTGATCTCCCATATCAGCAGCCGGCTGCGTGCGGCGCCCGTGGACGCGCCGGGAATCGCGACCCACTCGATAGGCGGTAAGGAATTCCGGGCCCTGGCGGCGGGTCTGGGCGACGGCGCGGCCATGGCGCAGCTCACCGGGGCCCAGCGCAGCCTGCTTCGCGGCTTGCTCGGTGCGGTGTACCAGGAAGCAATTACCGGATCGGCAGTCTCAGCGGCGCTCAAGGCGGAGCTGCGGCGCGCCTGGTCGTTGTTGACCGCACTCGACCGTGAACGGCCGAAAGCCCTGCAGAAGGCGCTTGGCCATCCCTACATTCGCGTCTGGGCCATGCGCTGCCTCAAGCAGCTGAGACCCGCCGCTGCCTGGCACGGCGACCAGGACCACGCCGGAAAGGCTCCAGGCCTGGCCGCCGACCTCGGGCATCTCGGTGCCATCGCCGCCGCCGCCGCTATTCACGCCGGGACTAGTGGCACCGTCAGGATCCCCGTGGTGGATGGTGCCGTGCACCTGCCAACGCTGGGCCGCCTGGCAGTCGGTCCCCCCGCAGAAGCGGCGGACACAGCGATCGTCGACATTGCCGGCGATGTGATCGCGATCCGGCTCAGCGACAGCCGCTGGACGCTGGCCAGCGGCGACCTGCTCAGCGGCGCGGCGTGCCCGGCCGTCACTGCCGGGAGCGGCAGGCCCGCCAGCTGGCAGCCCGTGCGCAGGCTCAGCGCACCTGGAATCTGCGTCGCACTGGAAGACACCGATCCTTACCGCGACTGTCACCAATGCCGGCCGGCGCCACGGCTGACCGATGCTGAGTTTGCCCAGTGGCAGCGGCGATTCCGGGATGCCTGGCGGGAAACCGAGCGCGAGCACGGAGCTTACGCCCCGGCGCTTGCCGCAGGCCTGACGACGCTGATGCCCTTGGCCGCTGCCCAGGATGGCGGCGATCTCAGAGCCGCAGCCAGGGACGCGTTCGGCACTGTGGCCGTGGCGCTACCGGCCGATCCGGTAACCCTCGCCTTGCAGCTCATCCACGAGTTCCAGCATGTCAAACTCGGCGCCGTGCTCGATCTCTACGACCTCTATGATCGCGCTGATGACCGCCTCTTCCACGCCCCATGGCGAGAGGGCAAGCATCAGCTCGGAAACCTCTTGCAAGGCGCCTACGCGCACCTGGCGGTCACTGACTTCTGGCGCGCACGCCAGTACATTGCCGCCGACCCGGCAGCGGGACAGCGATTCGTGCATTGGCGCGCTCAGACCCGCGACGCGATCGAGACCCTGGCGACTTCCGGCTCGTTGACACCGCTTGGGACGTGGTTCGTCGATGAAATGCGCCATTCGGTAGCCCCGTAGCAGGGTCAACCCGGGTCAGCCAGCGTCAGCTGGCGCCACGGCAGCGGCAGTCCGGGAGCCGAGGGCTTCGCGCGCCAGTTTGTGCACCTCAGGAAGGTCACCTGCCGCATGCGACGCCACGGGGCGGGTCGGCGCCCCTGGTCACTTACTAAGATCTCCTATATCATCATTTCGCCCGGCGTTTGCGTGATAAATGGTCGCTGGCCGCACTGTGGTGGCTGCTGGGACTGGGGTGGCGTGACGGGGGGGAAGGCGCCGATGGTTTTAGGGCGCGACGACAGGCCGTATTTCTTCCTGAGCTACGCAAGGACGCCTAAACGGGATCCATCCGACCGTGACGATCCAGATCGCTGGGTTTACAAGCTGTACAAAGACCTGTGCGGCGCCATCTTGCAAATGACTGATGCCCGGCCTGAAGAGGCGGGATTCATGGACCGGGAAAACAAGCTCGGCACCGAATGGTCACCAGAACTGACGGCCGCACTCGCGAGATGCCGGGTCTTCGTCCCGCTTTACTCCCGGCGGTACTTCGAAAGTGACAATTGCGGCAGGGAATGGTTTGCCTTCGCGCGCCGCGAACTCACTCACAGAGCCCGGGGCCGCCAGCTAGTCGACGCCATCGTGCCAGCGCTCTGGACGAGACTCGACCGGCCAAAGCTTCCAAATGTCGCGCAGTCTGTGCAGTTCGAGCATAGCTTCCTCGGTGAGCGTTACTGCGCTGAGGGTTTCTATGGGATCATGAAGCTGCAGAATTATCGCGCGGACTACCAGCGGGCAGTATACAGGCTCGCCGAACGGATCATCGCTATTGGCGACGAGAGCGTCGCATTTACTGATGAAAACGTCGTTCCTGCGGTGACGCAGGCGGATTTTGAATCGCTTCCGAGCGCCTTCGGCCCGGCCAGCGCGCGCCGGACCGCGGACGGCCAGCTTCAGATCGTGGTGCTGGCACACGACACCTCGACGCTGCCGCCTGGCCGGTCCCGTGACTACTACGGCGCTACGCCGGACACCTGGAGTCCGTACCGGCCGGATTACACCCAGCCGGTGGCCGACTATGCCCTGGAACTAGCCAAGAAGTGCCTTGACTGCATACCGCTGGTAGGAGCTTTTGACGACGGCATGGCAAACAGGGCCAGCAATGGGCATCCGGTGCCGCCCAGCTTGTGCCTCGTGGATGCCTGGGTGAGCGTATCGGCCGCGCATCAGGAACAGCTGAGCCGCCTGGAGCAGATCGAGGAGTCCTGGGTCAGCGTGCTCGTTCCGTGGAACAGCCAGGACCCGGGGATGTGCGAGGCCAAGGATGATCTTCGCGCGAAACTGCGTCAGCACCTGGGCAGTAAGCTCGCCAGCGTCCCGAGACGCTGCCAGATGGCCGCGAACGGAATCCCCACTCTCCATGATTTCGGGCAGCTCCTGCCCGAGATGACAATGATCATGCTGAAGAGATTCCGCAAAGAAGCTACTGCCCATCCGCCCGCAGGTCCCGTCATTGAGCGCCCGCGGCTGAGGAGATCCGAACCCCTGTATTCCGGAGACGCCCGATGAGCGAGTCCAGCCAGGGCCAGATCATTACCTTCTACTCCTACAAGGGCGGTACCGGCCGTACGATGGCGCTAGCCAATGTCGCCTGGATTCTCGCGAGTAACGGCAACCGGGTCCTATCCGTTGACTGGGATTTGGAATCACCCGGACTGCACAAGTTCTTTCATCCTTTCCTGGACGAATCAACTGTGAGCGCCACGCCGGGCGTGATAGAAATAATCAACGACTATGCGTCGGCCGCGGTGGATCCGGGACCACGCAACGATGACTGGCATTTGGAATACGCGCGCGTCGAACGGCATGCGGTTTCTCTGGAATGGACCTTCCCCGATGGCGGCAAACTGGACTTCCTCTCGGCTGGCCGCCAGAACCGCGACTACTCCGCCGCCGTCTGCTCCCTCGACTGGGACAACTTCTATGACCGGCTCGGCGGCGGTCGTTTTTTTCGCGCGATGCGGGATGACATGAAGCAGAGATATGACTACGTGCTGATAGACAGCCGTACGGGGCTGAGCGACGTAGCGGACATCTGCACGATCGAGCTCCCCGACGTCTTAGCGATCTGCTTCACGCTCAGTGATCAGAGCATCGAGGGCGCCGCTAACGTCGCCCGCCAGATCAGCGGCCGGTACCGGGATCGCAATATTCGGGTGCTGCCCGTGCCGATGCGCATCGAGGACGGCGAGAAGGAGAAGCTCGACATCGGCCGTGCCCTGGCCCGGACGAAATTCGAGGGCTTCCCGGCGGGGGTGACGCCGGAGAGCTCGGCGCTGTACTGGGGCAGCGTCGAAGTGCCGTACAAGCCGTTCTATGCCTTCGAAGAGACCCTGGCGACCTTCGGCGACGATCCCGGATCGCCAGCCTCGCTGCTCTCATCGTTCGAGCGGATTACCGACTCGCTCACTGAGGGACGGGTCACGGCGATGCGGCCGATAGCCGAGAACCTCCGGCTGCAGTACAAGGAAGCCTTCGCCCGCCGGCAGCCAGTATCGTCCACGCAGGTCTACCTCAGCTACGTGCCCGAGGACCGCATGTGGGCCGACTGGATCGAGGCTGTGCTGACCCGCGCGGGCTTCCGCGTACTGCCGCGCAGCACCGTGACGACGGCGGCCGCGGGCCACGGCGACGTTCGCGGCAGCATCCAGGCGGAACGCGAACTTCAGGTCGCGCCCCGCGCCATTGCCGTGCTTTCCTCCGCGTACCTGCATTCGCCCGACGCCAGATCCATCTGGAAGACGCTGTCGTCTGCCGATGCTGCCGACACCCACCGTCAGCTGGTCCCGGTCAGGGTGAGCGAAGTAAGGATCATCGAGCCGTTCACCGAGCATCCAGCGGTGGACCTGGCGCGGATGGACGCGGCCCAGGCGACCGCGAAGCTGCTGTGGGCCCTGGACCGGCCTGCTCCGCCGCTCGGGAGCACGGGAACCCAGGCCGAGGAGCCCCGGTTCCCTGGCACGATCCCGCCGATCTGGAACGTCCCGGCTAGGAACGCCGACTTCACCGGGCGCGGCGCGACGCTTGAACTGCTGCGCGACAAGCTTGCCGGTGGCGGCCGGGCGGTGGTGGTCGCGCAGGCGCTGTACGGACTGGGCGGTGTGGGCAAGACCCAGCTCGCGCTGGAGTACGCGCACCGCTTCATGGCCGACTATGACCTGGTCTGGTGGGTGCCGTCCGAGCGAGCCGAGGAGACCAGCGGGGCGCTCGCTGAGCTGGCCCGCAAGATGGGCCTCAAGGTCGGCGACAACGTGGCCGAGGCAGCGGAGGCCGCCCTGGAGGAGCTGCGCCGCGACTCCACTCCGCACTGGCTGCTCATCTTCGACAATGCCGACGACCCTAAGCAGCTCGAGCCGTACCTGCCCACCGGCTCGGGCCATGTCCTCATCACCTCCAGGAATCAGGCGTGGTCACACTCCGCCGAGCCGCTCGAGGTGGACGTCTTCACCATGGACGAGAGCGTGGCGCACCTGCTCCGGCACGTGCCTGAGCTGGATCTGGCGGACGCGCAGCGAGTCGCCGACGCGCTGGGGAACCTGCCGCTGGCCGTCGAGCAGGCCAGCGCGTGGCTCGAGCAGACCGGGATGCCCGCGCGGGCTTACGTCGAGCAACTGGCAACACAGTCCACCCGGATCCTGGCGTTAAACCAGCCGCCGGACTACCCGATGCCGGTGGTGGCCACCTGGAACCTGTCCTTTGACCGGCTCAAGGGACGATCGCCCGCCGCGGTGCGCCTGCTGCAGTTGTGTGCGTTCTTCTCGCCCGGGCCCATCTCCATGGACTTGCTCTACAGCGACGAGATGAACGAGTCCTTGCTGTCCTTCGACGAGACACTGACCGAGAAGCTGATGCTCGGCCGGGTGATCAGGGATATCAGCCGCTTCGCTTTGATCAAGGTGGACCAGGGCAGCAACTCGCTGCAGATCCACCGGCTCGTCCAGGCCGTGATCCGCTCCCAGATGAGCGATGAGGAGCAGGAAGAAGCCCGGCATGAAGTGCATAAGATCCTGGCCGGCGCCCGGCCCCGCCAGGGCGAGACGGACGACCCGGCGAACTGGTCTACGTACGACATCATCTGGCCCCATCTCGGGCCTTCCCAGGCCGAGGAGTGCGACGATCCGCGGACCCGTCAGCTGCTCATCGACTGGGTGCGCTACCAGTGGAAGCACGGCGAGTTCGAGTCTGGCCTGAACCTCGCGAAGCGCCTGGAGAATCTGTGGGCCCACCAGCTCGGGCCGGACCACCAGCAGACGCTGCACCTGCAATTCCAGATCGCCAACGTACTGAGATCCCAGGGCCGCTTCAGCGAGGCGCGCGACCTGGATACCTATGTCCTGGAACGACAGCGCGCGGTACTCGGTGCTGACCACCCGCACACGCTGATGACTGCGGGCGGACTGGGCGCTGATCTGTGCGCGCTCGGCGAGTTCCAGGAGGCGCTGGCCTCTGACCGGGAAACCTACGAGAGCTTTAAAGAGCAATTCGGCGAGGACTACCCGCGGACCTTGAATGCGGCCCATAACCTGGCCAGCTCGCTGCGGCTGGTTGGTGACTGCTTCACGGCGCGGCGCCTCGACGAGGAGACGCTAGATCGTCAGCGGCAAGTGCTCGGCCGCGACCATCCCTATACCCATTCGTCGGCGGCCAGCCTGGCTCATGACCTGCGTGCGGCAGGCGCGTTCAGGGACTCCGTCGACCTGCTGCGCGACACATGGGAGAAATACCAGGCGGTGCTGGGAGACGACATGCTTGAGACCTTGCGTACCGCCACGAGCCTGGCTGTCTCGCTGCGCAAGGCCGGGGAGCAGTCCGAGGCGAGGAATCTCGCGCAGGACACCTACGAGCGCTACAAGCGCCGCTACGGCAGCGACGCGCCTGATGCCCAGTCGTGCGCGCTCAACCTGGCCTGCGACTACGCGGCGGTCGATGACATGCCCAAGGCGCTGGAGCTGGTGACCGGCGTCAAGGCCGCGCTCCAGGCCAGCCTGGGCGACGACCATCCGAACACGCTGGTCGCCGCCAACAACCTGGCGTGCTACCTCCGGTGCATTGGCCGGCTCCCGGAGGCGCTTGCGCTGACGGATGACACGCTGGGCCGGATGCGGCGCAGGCTCGGGGACAGCCACCCGCTGACCCTGTCCTGCGCGGTCAACCTGGCTAACTGCCGCGGCGATTCAGGAGACCTCGAAGCCGCCGAAGCGCTTGAGCGCCAGACGATTGCGCTACTGCGGGAAGTGCTTGGCCGGGACCACCCGGACACCCTGGTCTGCGAGGCCAATCTCGCCGTCACTCTGCGCCAGGCAAGGCGGGAAAAGGATGCCGAGGAACTCAGGGCACGGATCTTCGCTGACTTCAGCCGCGTCCTGGGCGCGAGTCACCCGGACGTCGCGCAACTGCATAACTGGCAGCGGATCAACCGCGATCTGGAACCGCAGCAAATCTAAGACCTAGCCGTCGGCCGAGCCGCGCTCCCCGCCAGGCCACGATCAGCGGACCGGTCCCGCCGACAACCACCGGAGGATGTCAGGAAGCACGTCTAGCGCGCCGAAATGGGCCGCCCCCGCCTGAACCACCACGGCCGCGCTGGGGATCCTGTCGGCGAGCCACCTGGCGTGGCTGGCCGGGGAGAACACATCGCTCGCGCCGTGCCAGAGCAGGACGGGCACCCTGACGGCGGCCGGGTCAAACCCCCACGGCGAGCAGAACGCCAGCACGTCATCGATCCAGCCATAGTCCGACGTCCGCAAGGCCTCGGTGTAGGTCTCGATCAGCATCGACCGGATACCCCGGTCCGCCACCACCCGCCGGTCCGGGTCGGGCAGTTCGGCCTGGAGCCTGGCGATCAGGCTGGCGGGGTTGGCTCGGACGGCGCTGGCGACCGCTTTGGTATGGGCGACTATGTCCTCGTAACCGTTGGCCGCCGCCGTGTACTCGATGACATTCGACTGCGCCATCCCGTCGAACCAGTCAAGCCCGTCAGCGCCGTGCGGGGCGAGTCCCACCAGGACAGCCGCCTTCGTCGTCCGCTCGGGTAGCAACGCGGCGCAGGCGAGAGCATGCGGACCGCCGCCCGATCGGCCGACGACCGAGAACTTCTCCAGGCCGTAGGCATCGGCGATAGTCAGTACATCTGCTGCCGCGTCCGCGACCCTCCGACCGGCCATGCGGTCCGATTCCCCATAACCCGGCCGGTCAAAGGAGATGAGCTGGACACCCAGCCGGTGTAAGACGGCCGACCGCGGATGGGGGCCTAACCGGCTTCCTGGAGTTCCATGCAGGA
>OCTA010000350.1_pt1 | contig 42708 bp, 35 predicted proteins | sample 1538991 | NCBI WGS metagenome assembly OCTA01 (sample SAMEA3539302, study PRJEB22396) | soil metagenome | biome: tundra; feature: field; material: soil | place: USA | collected 2010-05 | depth 0.15 m | reverse complement strand
TCAGCCCTTTGCGGCCGGGGTTGATCGAGGCGGCCGACGAGAGCCGCTTTCAGTATTTGATCATGCCGATCCGGCTGAACGTCTAACGCGACGATGAACATGAGTCGCCGGCGCTCAGCAGGCAGCGTGCCCGGAGCGCTGGTCGGCTAGTGCTCGTGCGATGCGTCAGCCTGCGCGACTTCCGCTGTTATGAGCAGTTCAAGGCTGAGTTCGGACCAGGGCTGACGGTGATCACCGGTCCCAATGGAGCCGGCAAGACGAACCTGCTCGAGGCGATCTACTTCGGGTGTACGGCCCACTCATGCCGAACCAGCAACGAGCGTGAGGTGGTCCGCTTCGGCGCCGCTGCGGCACGCGTGGTGATCGCGGCAGAGGGGACTGATGGGATGCACGAGTTGGCGGTGGGATTCGTGCCGGGGGAACCCAAGCGGATGCGCGTGGATGGAGCCTCCGTGGACCGGATGCTCGATGTCGAGCAGCGACCCCTTGTCAGCGTCTTCCTGCCTGACCGACTGGAACTGGTCAAGGGTCCTCCGGCGCTCCGGCGCGCACATCTGGATCATTTCGTTGCGGCGCTTTGGCCTGCGCGCGTGGCGACGCGACGCTTGTATGCCCAGGCCCTGGCCCAGCGCAACGCCCTGATCGCGCGCATCCGTTCGGGCGTCGCCAGGCGAGACTGGCTAGCCAGCTGGGATGCCGAACTGGCGCGTCACGGAATTGCTTTGATGGCCGATCGTCGCACGGCGATCGAGGCGCTGGCTGACTCGTTTGTGAGTCTGAACACCGAGCTGGGACTCGACGGCACAGTGACCATCTCATACCGTCCGCGCTCGCACGCGGTTGACGCCGATCAGCTCGCCGATGAGCTCGCCAGGCGTCTGGATAGCGATCTCGAGCGAGGCTTCACAGGCCACGGGCCGCACCGCGACGATGTCGCGCTGGCCCGCGGCGGTCGTGATCTGAGGTCCTACGGCTCGCAGGGGCAGCAGCGCCTCGCGCTTCTCTCCCTGCTGCTCGCTGAGCGCCAGACGATCGCCGAGCGCCGGCATGCGCTGCCGCTGATGTTGCTCGACGACGTGATGAGCGAACTCGACGGCGAGCGACGGCGAGCGCTGGCCAAGCTGCTGCGGACCGGCGGCGGGCAGTCGGTGATCACGACCACCGAACTCGATCACGTTCCGGGAGCCTCCGACGCTGGCGTGGCGCATCTGGCGCTTTCCGCCGGCCGGCTTTTGTGCGAGGCGGCGGCGTGACTCCACACCGGCGCTCCCCGCGGCCGTTGACCTCTGCGCTCGAGGCGATCGCCGATGAGTTGGCCCCGGAGTCGGTGCTGGCTGACGTCCAGCGCGCGTGGCGCAAAGCTGTCGGCGAGGCGATCGCCGCTCAGGCGCAGCCGACGGCTGAGCGCGGCGGCGTGGTCACGGTCTCGTGCTCGGCTTCGGTGTGGGCTCAGGAACTGGACCTGATGGCACCGCAGATCATCGAGCGTCTCAACGAGCTGCTTAGGCGGGGCCGGGTGCAGCGACTGCGATGCGTGGCCGCAGGCCCTCTCAGATAACGGCTAAAGGCCCAGATTTCTTGCCTCTTTGCAGGCAAAAGACGCCAGATCAGCGATAGTTTCAACCGCTCGTTGTGCTATTGTTCTGTACACCAGTTTTCGAACGCCCCGGCGCCCTGACATATGCGCGGGTCCGGGGCGTCTCAACGTCATCGGAGGATCGTTGACGAACGACGACGGCGCTGCCGGGCGCCCCCAGCCAGGATCCAGTTACGACGCGCAGGACATCACCGTGCTCGAAGGCCTTGAGGCGGTGCGTAAGCGACCCGGTATGTACGTCGGCTCGACCGGGCCCCGAGGTTTGCATCATCTTGTCTACGAGGTTGTTGATAACTCTGTTGATGAGGCCTTGGCCGGCTACTGCGACGAGGTTTCGGTAACGATCCACCCCGACAACTCGGTGACCGTGGTCGACAACGGCCGTGGGATCCCCGTGGCGACCATGGCCAAGGAGCAGCGCCCAGCCGTGGAGGTCGTGCTAACGGTCCTTCACGCCGGCGGCAAGTTCGGCGACGGCGGGGGATATAAGGTCTCCGGCGGTTTGCACGGAGTCGGCGTGTCCGTGGTCAACGCACTGTCCGAGCAGCTCACAGTGGAGGTGCGCCGCGACGGCTTCACGTGGACCCAGCGCTACGAGCGCGGCAAGCCGATGACCGAGTTGAGCAAGGGCGCGCCGACGAACGAGACCGGCACCACGATCACCTTCCTGCCCGACGCGGACATCTTCGAGGACCTCGATTTCGACTTCACCACGATTGAGCAGCGACTGCGCGAGACGGCCTTCCTGACGGCTGGCTTTCGGATCACCCTCGTCGACCTGCGCGGTGACGGGCACCGCGCCGAGTTCCGCTATGACGGCGGAATCGTCGACTTCGTCTCCTACCTCAACCAGAACAAGGAGCCGATCCACAAGAACGTGATCTCGCTCTCGGGCGACGGCAAGGAGGGCGCGGTCGAAGTCGCGATGCAGTGGAACGCGTCCTACCAGGAGTCGGTGTTCTCGTTCGCCAATAACATCAACACGATCGAGGGCGGGTCCCATCTCAGTGGCTTCCGCTCCGCGCTGACGGGCGTGCTGAATAAGTACGCGCGTGACAAGGGCTTTCTGAAGGAGAAGGACGACAACCTCGCCGGCGAGGACGTGCGCGAGGGCCTGACCGCCGTGATCTCGGCCAAGCTGACCGATCCGCAGTTCGAAGGCCAGACCAAGACCAAGCTCGGGAATCCCGGCATGGCCGGGTTCGTGCAGTCGATCGTCAACGCCCGCTTGGCGGAGTTCCTGGAGGAGAACCCGCGCGATGCCAAGGACGTGCTCACCAAAGCCGTTCAGGCGGCCCAGGCCCGAGCCGCCGCGCGCAAGGCGCGCGACCTCACGCGTCGTAAATCAGCGCTGGAGAACTCGACACTGCCCGGCAAGCTCGCCGACTGCTCGGTCAAAGATCCATCGCTCGCGGAGCTGTTCGTCGTCGAGGGCGATTCGGCCGGTGGCTCTGCCGTCAGCGCCCGGGATCGAAACACTCAGGCGATCCTGCCGCTGCGGGGCAAAATCCTCAACGTCGAGAAGAGCCGCATCGACAAGGTGCTGAGCAACACCGAGATCCAGGCCCTGATCACCGCGATCGGCACCGGCGTCCGCGACGAGTTCGACATCACCAAGGCGCGCTACCACAAGGTTGTGCTGTTGACCGACGCCGACGTCGACGGCGCTCATATCCGCACTCTCGCTCTCACGCTCCTGTTCAGGGAGATGCAGCCGTTGATCGAGGCCGGCTACGTGTACATCGCCAAGCCGCCGCTTTACGCCCTGCGCCAAGGACGCAAGCACCGCTACATCGAGCGCGAGTCAGAGCTTGAGGACATCCTGCTCGGCGATAAGTTCGAGCGGATCGAGGTTTTCGACCGCTACAACAAGCAGTTCAAGCTCACCGATACGCGCTGGAAGCGCTTTTCGCGGCTGCTCAAGCAATATGAGGGGTGGGCGGCGGCGCTCCGTTCCGCCCACGGCCACGGCATCGTTGCGTTCGTGCAGGAGGGGAGACTGCTCGAGGAGCAGATCACCGATGTCGAGGGCCTGCTGCGTCACATCCGTAAGGAATCGCAGAACGGCGACGCACACAGCACCGAACTCCTGGCCGAGGACGAGATCGAGATCGTGGTCAGGACGATCGAGCGCAAGAGCGGCCTTGCCAGCACGCATCGCGTACGCCGCTCGGCGTTGGAGGCCAACGAGTATCAGCACCTGGCCGACGTTCACGCCGACCTTGCAGCACTTGCCGGCTCGCCGCCGTTCCAGGTCAAACTGGGCGATCAATCCAGCGAAGCGTCGAGTTTCGAGGAGCTACGCGCGACGATCCTGGCCGTCGCCCAGAAGGGCGTCGACTACGTTCGCTTCAAGGGACTCGGGGAGATGGATGCCGATGAGCTGCGCGACACGACGATGGATCCGGCCTCACGGACGCTGGTGCAGGTGACGATGGAGGATGCCGCGTCCGCCGACCTCGTGTTCGCGATGTTGATGGGCGATCAGGTCGAACCGCGTCGCGCCTTCATCGAAGAGAACGCCCGGCTCGTGACCAACCTGGACGTGTAAGCGATGTCAGCGATCGACACGATCGGCGGGGGCAACATCGAGCCCCGCGGGCTCGAGGAGGAGATGCGTTCGGCGTATCTCGACTACGCGATGTCGGTGATCGTCGGGCGGGCGCTGCCCGATGTCCGCGACGGCTTGAAGCCCGTGCACCGCCGCGTCCTGTACGTGATGAATGAGCTGGGTCTGCAGCCGGGTCGCAAGCACGTCAAGTGCGCCCAGATCGTCGGCGAAGTAATGGGCAAATATCACCCGCACGGGGACGCGTCTATCTACGACACCCTGGTTCGTCTGGCGCAGGACTTCTCGATGCGCTATCCGCTCGTCGACGGCCACGGCAACTTCGGCAACATCGACGGGTACGGCGCAGCGGCGATGCGCTACACGGAGGCTCGGCTCGACCGTCTGGCGACCGAGATGTTGCGCGATCTCGACGCCGAGACGGTCGACTTCGTGCCGACCTACGACGGCACGCGCCAAGAGCCGGTCGTGCTTCCGTCGCGCTTCCCGAATCTGCTCGTCAACGGCGCCTCGGGGATCGCGGTCGGGATGGCCACCAATATCCCACCGCACAACCTGAGGGAGGTCATCGGCGCCACGATCGCCTACCTCGAGGACCCCGAGATCGACGTCGAGGCGTTGATGAAGCACATCAAAGGCCCCGACTTCCCGACCGCGGGCACGATTCTCGGGCGCGAAGGCATCCGGGAGGCCTACGCCAGCGGCCGCGGCCGTGTGCGCGTGCAGGCCAAGGCGCACATCGAGCCGATCCAGCAGGGCAAGGAAGCGATCATCGTCACCGAACTCCCCTACCAGGTCCGCAAGGGCGGCGAGGGCGGACTGATGATGAAGATCCGCGATCTGGTGATCGATAAGAAGATCTCCGAGATCTCCGATCTACGGGACGAGTCCGACCGCCACGGAATGCGGATCGTGATCGAGCTCAAGCGCGACGCGATCCCCAAGGTCGTGCTCAACAAGCTGTACAAGCACACACCGATGCAGACGACGTTTGGCGTCAACATGGTGGCGCTCGTCGACAACGTGCCGCGCACTCTCTCGCTTCGCGAGGTGATCGGCCACTATGTCGATCACCAGCGCGAGGTGATCATCCGCCGCACGCAGTTCGAGCTGCGCCGCGCCGAGGAGCGTGCCCACGTGCTGGAGGGCCTGCTGGTGGCGCTGCAAAACCTCGACGAGGTGATCGCGCTGATTCGCGCCTCGCGCGATCCGGGCGCGGCCCGTACAGGACTCGTGGAGCGTTTCGACCTGACGGTGATCCAGGCGCAGGCGATCCTGCAACTGACGCTGAGCCGGCTCACGGCGCTCGAGGCCGACAAGATCCAGCAGGAGCACGCCGACCTGGTGGAGCGGATCAAGGAGTTGCGTGAGATCCTCGGCGACGAGAGCCGGGTCAACGCGTTGATCAAGGACGAGCTGAGCGAGATCCGCGACGCCTACGCCGACGAGCGCCGGACGGAGATCACGCACGCCGAAGGCGAGATCGACATCGAGGATCTGATCGCCGACCAGCAGATGGTGATCTCGATCACCCACTCGGGCTACATCAAGTCGCTGCCGCTCTCGACCTACCGCCAGCAACGGAGGGGCGGGGTGGGCGTCACCGGCATGGACATGAAGGACGACGACTACATCGAGCACCTGTTCGTCTCCTCGACGCATGACTATCTGTTGTTCTTCACCAATCGCGGCAAGATCTACCGGCTGAAGGTCTACGAATTGCCCGAGGCTTCACGGACCGCCAAGGGGCGTGCGCTGGTCAACCTGCTGCCGCTGCGCGATGGCGAACGCGTGCAGTCGGTCCTCTCGACGCGCGACTTCACGGAGGGCAAGTACGTGGTGTTCGCGACGCGCAACGGGATCGTCAAGAAGACCGAGTTCCTTGCTTACAACACGCCGATCAAGGCCGACGGGATCATCGCGATCAACATCCGCGACGACGACGAGCTGATCGCTGTACGCCGGACCAGCGGGCACGACGACATCATCATGGTCTCGCGCTCCGGTCAGGCCGCGCGCTTCAGCGAGGACGCCGTCCGCGCGATGGGCCGTGACACCAGCGGCGTGCGCGGCATGAACGTCTCCCAGAAGGACAATGCCGTGCTGGCGATGGACGTCGCGCGTGATGATCAGGAACTGCTGGTGGTGACCGAAAACGGCTACGGCAAGCGCACGCCGATTCCCGACTACCCGGTCAAGGGCCGCGGGACGATGGGCGTCAAGACGATCACCCTGACCGAGAATAAGGGTGCACTGGCGGGAGCGCTGGTCGTCCGTGAACATCAGGAACTCGTCTTCATCTCCCAGAACGGGATGGTCCAGCGCACCTCGGTCCGAGGCATCAACCGCTACGGCCGCGCCTCGCAGGGCGTCAAGGTGATGAACATCCGCGACGATGACCAGGTCAGCGCCGTCGCCCTGATCGTCGAGTCAGAAGCGGCCACGGCGGCGCCCGTCTTCGACGACGACGCCGCCCCGCCTGAGGGTGATGATGTCGTGCTCGACGCTGGCGAACCCGTTGACGAGCCGCCGGATTCTGAGGAGTAGACAGCTGGGGCGGCACCTGCCGCCGTGCTCCTGAGGATCAGGCGCCCGAACGCGCCAGTTAGCGACCAGCCGAGCCGATGGGGCGGAAGCCTTTGGCGACATCGGACCTATTCGCTACTCTTCTGCCTACCAGAGAAAGGAGGTGGTCCGAACTTGTCTGACAGTTTATGCGGGACCCTGGAGGTGTCCGGCCGCTAGGTCGGAGGCTGACCCCGCTTGGCGGAGTCCACCCGTGACACCGTCGGAATGAGTGCCCGGGATTAGTCCCTCCGGCTTATCAGGCTCATTCCGGGTTCAAGCAGCCGTAGTGCTTTCGGAGGGCGCCGTGTCGACGGCGCCCTCCGTGCGTTCGGGCCCGGTAGTTCCGGCGATCCGGCAAACCCGGTGACCGCGACGCTTCCGTGCCTTGGCGGCGCCTGCGAGATTGTCTAGGCTGGATCGCATGTGCCGAAACATCCGAACCCTTTACAACTTCGAGCCGCCGGCGACCAACGAGGAGATACACGCGGCCGCGCTGCAGTACGTGCGGAAGATCAGCGGCTTCACCAAGCCCTCACAGGCCAATCAGGAGGCCTTTGCGCGGGCCGTGGAGGCCGTCGCTGCCGCCTCGGAGGAGCTGCTGAGCGGACTGAGCACCTCAGCGCCCAGTAAAGATCGCCAAGTCGAGGCCGCCAAGGCCCGGGCTCGCGCCACGCAGCGCTACGCAGCCTAGGCTGCGAAGTAGGACCGCCAGGCGGCGGGAATAGTCGGGCTCGCCACGTGGATGAACACGTGCGGGCTGGGTGTGCGCGGTTCCTTGATCAGCTTCATTCCCGCCTGGCGCAGGAGCGCGTTGCCCTTGCGTCGGTTGCAGGGGGCGCAGGAGGCGACGATGTTCTCCCAGCTCGATGGGCCGCCCTTCGATCGCGGCACCACGTGGTCGACGGTCAGATTCGAGCGCGAGCCGCAGTACTGGCACATCCAATCATCGCGCGCGAACACCGCGCGGCGGGTGATCTTGCGGCGATGGGCGTCCCGCGGGATGTGAACGTAGCTGACCAGCCTGATCACCACGGGCCGCGCGATCGTCGCGGTGGCGGAGTGAAGCCTCCACTCGCCGTGCTCGATGACCTCCGCCTTGTCTTTGAGCAGCAGGACGATCGCCCGCCGGACCGTGCACACGTTGATCGGCTCGTAGGTCGCGTTGAGGACGAGCACCCGTCCGACTTCAGGCCCGCGCCGCTGGTGCTCGAAGGGCGGCGCGGACCGTGGCGGGGCTGGTGGTACCGTCGGGCTGCCCATGGCTCGCTCCGCGTCAGTTTAGCGGGGGTGCAAGCGCCCCCGGTGCGATCGGAAGGTCCGATCGCGCGCGCAGCCGTCCGTCCCTGGCCGGCGCTTGCGGCCGGGCCGTCAGGCAACCGGAAACGATCCCAGCACGCGCAACGCCTCCGTTTGCTCACCCAATCTCGCCAGGGCGTCCACCACATGCGGCTCGCTATCGCGGCCCTCCAGGTCGACGAAGAACATGTAGCGGCCCAGGCCCTGTTTGCGTGGGCGCGATTCGATCCGGGTCAGGTTGACACCGCGGTCGGCGAACTCCGACAGACAGGCCACGAGCCAGCCCGGGGACTCCGAGCCCGCGCCCCAGAAGACGATCGCGGTCTTCCACGGACCGAGCGGGACCGGCTGCTCACCGGGCATCCCGGGCGATGCGCCGACCGGTCCGAGCCAGGCGAACCGGGTCTCGTTGCCGGCGACATCCTCAACGCCGGCGCGCAGCACCTGGCATCGGTAGCGCAGCGCGGCGAGCCGGTTACCGAGCGCCGCCCACGGCTGGTCGCTGGCCGCCACCGTTCGCACCGCTTCTGCCGTCGAGCTACCGGCGAGCACCTGCGCACCGGGAAGGCGTGAGCGGATGAAGCGTGCGCACTGAGCACTGGCGTGGGGATGGGAGACTACGACCTCGATCTCCGAAAGCTGAAGCTCGGTCCGCGCGATCAAGCACTGGCGGATCGGGTGCACGACCTCTCCGACGATCGCCACGTCCTCGGTCTCGATCGCCAAGGCGTCGAGCGTGGCGTTGACCGAGCCCTCCAGCGAATTCTCGATCGGGACCAGTGCTCGGTCCACTGTGCCGTCGTGGACGGCCATCACGGTGTCGTAGATTGTCGCCAGCGGGACGAGCTCCAAGTCGGCCTCGCCAACCGAGGCGATCAGCGCCTCCTGGGTGAACGTGCCCTCAGGCCCGAAATAACCGACCCGCATCGACGATGCCGGCTATCCCGGCTTCTGAGGGCTGCCGCCTTGCGCCAGCGCGATCTGGATCGCCTGATTCTCTTCGGGTGAGAGTTCCAGCTCCCCGCGCCCCTCGTGCACCTGCTTGGCGTACATCCGCGCTTGATCGCGATGCTGGATCGACGACAGTACGACGCCTGACCGGGAGGCGTCCAGCAGCGCGATCGAGGTCGACTGGCGCCCTGACATCTCGCCGTAGGCGTCATAGCGCACCAGGGACCGATAGGCGATCGCACCGTCGAGCCGATGCTCGGCAGTCTGCATGCGGCCGTCGAGGTGGGCCGCCACGTCTTGGACGTACTGGTGCAAGGCCTCAAACTGTCCCTGCAGGTCGGCGGCGTGGGCGACGAGATCCTGCTGGCGCCCGCCCAGCACGATGCGCTGGTCGGTGCGCACGCGGCGCAAGCGAATGGCCAGTCCGGCGCTCAGGCCGAGCGCGACTACAGCGACCGCCCCGGCCGCGACCGCCACGATCCCCGTGGTGCTTGTGAGCTCGTGCACCGAGGGAAGGATAGGCGGATCGCCGGAGCACCTCGGCCTTGAGGGCCCGTCAGGGCGTCTGCCGCCCGTGCGGCCAGGCCGGGATGGTAGGTGCCGTGATTCGAAATCTCGCGCCGGCAACTTGCGAGATCTGCCCCCGACAATCTCGAATCACGACTTAGGAGAAGGTCACCGGGAACGACAGCGAGTTGTTCGAGAGGTTCTTCTCTCCGGGCACGGGTTCGATCGTGGCCTGAACGGTGTACGTGCCGCGCGGTGGCACCTTGGAGAGCGTCACCTGACAGGTGGTTGACTGGCCCGCGATGGTCTGGGGGACGGTGGTCTGACCGCTCACCCCCGTGCCGCTGACCGTCACCTTGCAGACGACGTTGGTCTCGTTGTTGGTGCCACCGTTGGTGAAGCTGAGCGTGAACGCCGGCGCCGGACTGGCCGTGATCGAATTGGTCGACCCGGTCTGGAGCGTGGTCCCGGCGACGCTGACGGAATTGAGCGCATGCCCGTGCAGGCCGGGCGCGATCTTGCCGGTGCGGGTGGCCGGGAGCGAGACGTGCAGCTGGCCGGCGATGAAGCTGGGGGTCAGCCATTCGATGTTGGGCAGGAACTGGCGCCCCACGATTGTCTGCCCGTTGGTGCCGCCGATGCCAATGCCGGCACCATGCAGCGCACTCACCAACTGGGGCACGGCATAGTCCTTGTAGAGCACGTCGGAGGAATAGAAGCGGGCCATCTCGGCCGCGATCGCGTTGATCGCGTCCTTGCTGGCTGACGTGCCCAACGCCGGTTGGATCTGCGTCGCGATGTTGGTGATCCCGTCGAGGCGCATCCGCAACGCCAGCAGCAGTTGCTGCTGGGCGGTCTTGACCGCGTCGGGCACGCCGATGCTCTGGGCGCGGTTGAGCTCGTTGGTGGCGTTGACGCGCGTCTGGTTGATCTGGGTCTGGAGGTTGGTGGCGTTGCTGGAACCGCCGCCGCTGGCCAGGATCGTGAAGAACTGCGAGCCCGTCTGGTCTGACTGCTCGATCAGGGAGGAGACGTTGTTGGAGTAGTCCTTGAGCGCGCTGTTGGCTGCGCTGACCTGGCAGCTGTGCACGCCGACGGCGATCAGGACGATGATGATGATCAGCGCGACAGCCGCCACCGCTTGGCGCGCCCTGACCGCCTGACGGTCGGTGGGCGGTCGGCGACCGGTCCCCGACGGTCGGCGCCTACGCGCGGCTGGGCGAGGCGTTGTACGAGGCGCTGTCTGAGGCTCGTCTGCCTCGTCGAAGAACGACAAAGCTCGATCGCTCCTTGCCGGTACCGGGAAAAGCCCAGTATGACCGCCGCCCCGGCCGGATTCGCAACTCGCAAGCGGTCGTGCACACGCCCGGCTGCCCTTGCCGCGCGGCGCGCCTCCGCAGGGACGCGGGCCCGCGTGTGGAAAAGCCCACTGTGAGCGCGAGCCAGCAGCCCACCGCGCGTCAAGCTGCCCGGACCGCCGGCGCTGGCGCAGCGGCGCGTCCGGCGCCGCTGGTGCTCGATCGCTATCGACTGCATCGGCGTCTGGGGGCCGGCGGATTCGGGACCGTGTGGCTGGCGCGCGATGAGCGCTTGGATCGCGAGGTGGCGGTCAAGATCGTGCCGCGTGCCCGGGTGATCGAGGGCCGGCTCGAGCGCGAGGCTCGGGCCACCGCGAGGCTCGCGCACCCCGGGATCGTGACTCTGTACGAGGCTGCGGTGGATGACGAAGGGGCATATCTTGTCTCAGAGTTGGTCCGAGGGTTCACGCTCGACGCGCTGCTGGCCGACGGGCGATTGTCAGATCGCGACATCGTCGTGATCGCGATCGCGCTCTGCGACGCGCTGACCCACGCCCACGCCCAGGGCGTCGTGCACCGGGACGTCAAGCCTTCCAACGTGCTGGTGCCTGACGTCCCGGCCAGCCCGGCCCAGGTGGCCAAGCTGACCGACTTTGGGGTCGCGCGCGTGATCGGGGGCGATTCCCTGACCATGACCGGCGACGTGATCGGCACGCTGGCGTACATGTCTCCCGAGCAAGCCGAGGGCCGAGAGGCGGGTCCCCCTGCCGATCTCTACTCGCTGGCGCTCGTGATCTACGAGGCGCTGACCGGGACCAACCCCGTCAGGGTCGCCTCGGCGGCTCAGCGCGCTCGCCGGTTGGGGGCGTATCTGCCGCCGCTGCGCCGCCAGCGCCGTGATCTGCCTCGCGAGCTGGGTCGGGCGGTCGACCTTGCGCTGCGCCCGCGCCCGCGTGAGCGGGGAACGATCGGCGAATTGCGCAGCGCGCTGGTGATCGCACGCGACCAGGTGCAGGACCAGCCCGGCGTTGTAAGCGGTCGGTGGCGCCGATGGGACGAAGCAGTGAGTTCTGAGTCCGGGCTCGGCGAGGCGTCGGGCGGATGGCCGCCGGGCGCGACGCCGCGCGGCCAAGAATCCCTTGGCGTGCAGCCGCCGGCCGATCAACTGCCGTCCGGCCAGGACCACGCTGCCGATGCGGAGCCTCGGATCGCCGGCCGCGACGTCTGGGTCGGCCGTGCGCTTGGCGTCCTGGCGGCGGCGGTGCTCACCGGTTGGCTGTGCTCACGGATCTTGCATCCGTCGCCGCTGGCCCCGGCCGCCGCCGGCCTTGTCGCCGGTGGGCTCACGCTGCTGCTGCCGCGGTTTGGGTTTATGGCGCTGACCGCGAGCGTTTGCCTCGTCGCACTGTTCCAGGAGCAGCCCGGCGCCGCGCTGGTGGTCCTGGCCGGGGCCCTCGTGCCCGTGATCGTGCTCGCTCGCCGGCCGCAAGCCTGGCCGCTGGCCGTCGCGGCGCCGGCGCTGGGGCTGATCGGCCTGGCCGGCGCCTGGCCGGCGCTGGCCGCTCGCGCCCGAACCCCCTGGCGGCGGGCGGCGCTCGGAGCGACGGGATGGGTCTGGCTAGCGCTGGCAGGTCCGATCGGCGGTCACGCGATGTACCTCATCCATGTTCCCGGCACGTGGGCGCTGCGCTCCTGGAGCGGATCGCTGGGCGCAAGCCTCCACCATGTGCTGCTCCCCCTGGTCAGTACGGGGGCGCTGGTCGGCGCGCCGGTCTGGGGACTGGCCGCCGTTGTGGCGCCCTGGCTGATCAGACGCCGCTCTCTGATCGGCGACACGGTCCGGGTGATCGCTTGGGCGGCGATTGTGGTCAGCGCCACGATGCTCAGCCTGAGGCTCCTTGACGGAGGGCAGGGACTCGGAACGCCGCCCACCGCCCTGGTGGGCACATTCGCCAGTGCCGCGGTTGCCCTGGCTCCCAGCGTGATCGCAGTAGGGCTGGCGCTCCACCGGTCACCTGGCCCCAAGGCTGGACTTGCGTAGCATGGACCAGCCCGAGAGGGCGTGTCATGAGTGTGCTCAGGAGCCTCGAGAGCAAGATCGCCGGCCTAGTCGAAGGCACGTTCAGTCGTGCCTTCCGCTCCGAGGTGCGCCCGGTGGAGATCGCGCGCAAGCTCGCGCGGGAGATGGAGGAGCACAAATCCCTCTCGGTCTCGCGCACCTACGTCCCCAACGAGTACAGGGTCTTTCTCTCACCGCGGGATCGTGAGCGGTTCGCCGACTACGAGGACGCGTTGGTCGGCGAGTTGGTCGGCTATCTGCTGGAGTACGCGCGCCGTGAGCGGCTGGCGCTGGTCTCGCGCCCGGTGATCGAGTTCGAGACGGATGACCGTCTCGGCCTCGGCGAGTTCGGCATCCAGACCCGGGTGGTCAACCCGTCTCCTGAGCAGCAGCCGGAAGCCGCGGTTGAGGAGTCCGGGCGAACGATGATCTACAGCACCGCCGGTCGCGTAGCCGAGCCGCTGGAAGAGCGCGCCCGCACACGACACGAGACCGCACTGCTGTTGGTGGACGGCAAGCGGCTGGTGGTCGGCCCCGCCGGCGCGACAATCGGCCGCAGCCGCCAATGTGACGTCGTGCTCGAAGACCCCAACATCTCGCGCACCCACGCCGAGATCCGCCCGCGCGGCGGCTCCTGGGTGCTCAGCGATCTCGGCTCGACCAACGGCTCAAGCCTCAACCGTCGCCGGATCGAGCGGCCGGAGGTGCTCAAGCCCGGAGACGAGATCGAGGTTGGCACGTCGGTGATCACGTTCGAGTTGGAGTAGGAGGCGGCAGATCGTGCTGCAACCTGTCTCCGTGGGCCTGAAGTTCGGCTTCCTGGCCGTCCTGTACCTGTTCCTGATGTGGGTCGCCTGGAGTGCCGCGCGGGATCTGCGCCGCGGCAGCGGCGGCCTGGCTTCGTCACAGCGCCTGGAACCCTCTGATGCGACCGGGATGTACGAGGCGGTTGCGGGCCAGTCGGAGCTGGATGGCTTGGAGCCCCGGTTGCTGGTGGAGCGCGCTGCGGGACACGAGAGCGGAGTGGCTTACGATCTGGCCGAGGGCGCTACCCTCGGGCGCGGCGACGTCGAGATTCAACTAGACGATCCATTCGCATCCTCACGCCACGCCCGCATCTCTCGCGAGGGCCACGCCGTGGTGATCGAGGATTTGGGATCCACCAACGGGACCTATCTGAACGATGAGCCATTGACCGGTCCGCAGCCGTTGCACGACGGAGACCGAATCCGGATCGGCGATTGCGAATTCTCCTACCTCCAATGACGGTGATCGGTTCGTAAGCCACAGCCATGCTCCGCGCTGCAGAGACCATCTGGAAGACCGACACCGGGCGTCAGCGCCGGGACAACGAGGACAACGCCTTCGCGCGAGCCCCCGTGTTCGTCGTGGCCGACGGCATGGGGGGCGCACAGGCCGGTGAGGTCGCCTCGCGGCTGGCCATCGAGGCCTTTGAGCGTGAGCTGCCGGAGTCTGGGACGCCGGAGGAGCGCCTGGCCGAGTGCGTCCGCGCCGCCAATCGCACGATCTATGAGATGTCGCGCAGCGAGCACGAGCGAGCGGGCATGGGGACCACCCTCACTGCTGCCTATCTCGACGATGGCGACCTGGCGATAGCGCACGTCGGCGACAGCCGGGCCTATCTGTTCCGAGACCAGGCGCTGACGCGCCTGACACAGGATCACTCGCTGGTGGAGGAACTCGTGCGGAAAGGCAAGCTGACCGAGGAGCAGGCGGCTGAGCACCCGCAGCGCTCGATCATCACCCGGGCGCTTGGCCCTGAACCTGACGTTGAGGTCGATACCTGGACATATCCGGTGCGGGCTGGAGACGTGCTGCTGCTTTGCAGCGACGGGCTGACCTCAATGATCAGCGAGGAGCAGATCATGCAGATCCTGGCATCGGCCCCCAGTCTGGAGCGCGCGGCCCAGCGTCTGATCGCCGCGGCCAACGATGCCGGCGGGCGCGACAACATCACCGTGATCCTGTTCAGACTCGAGGAGGTCGGCGGAGACGGGCTTACCGATCAGCCCACGGTCGTCGGGATTGAGGCTCCGTACGTGTTGGCTGACGACTCATCCACAGCTCGCCGCGGCTCGGTCGGGGCCAAGTCCGGCACGGCGCTGGCGCCCGAAGCTCGGTCGTCGAACCCACCCGCCACGAGCTCCGCCGCGGGGAGCCCGGCCCCGGCGCCCCTGACAGCTCCGACCCAGCGGTCCCGGCCCGAGCGTGTGCGCCGGCAGCGCCGGTCCGCCCCCGGCACCCGCAGGACATCGGCCCCCGGCACCCGCAGGACATCGGCCCCCGGCACCCGCAGGACATCGGCCCGCAGGCGGCGTTGGGCGAGGCCGGGCGCGGCGTTGCTGGCCACGGTGATCGTCCTGTTCCTGTTCGGCGCCGGTGGATATCTGGCGAGCCGGCAGCTGTACTTCCTCGGCACCAACCAGCAGGGGATCGTGACGGTCTTCCGAGGCCTGCCGTACGACATCGTCGGCGGAATTCGCCTGTATGAGACCTACTACGTCTCCGGCGTTCCCGCCTCGGCGATCCCGGCCGATCGCCGCAGCCAGCTGCTCAACCATCAGCTGCGCTCTCAGTCGGATGCGTCCAATCTCGTCAACGAGATCGAGCTGGGCCAGATCGTCAAATGAGCGCTCGCAACCGAGAGCTGGTCGGCCTGATCCCGGCGTCGCTGTTGGTCACGGCCGGCTTCGCCGGAGTGTTCATCCAGCGCTCCAACGCGCTCTCCAACGTCTCACTCACCTACGGGGCGATCTTCCTAGCGCTGTGCGTAGCGGGCCATATCTTCATCCGCGTGACCCTTCCGAACGCTGATCCGTACCTGTTTCCGCTCGTCGCCGTGCTGGCGAGCTTTGGGCTGGTCATGGTCTATCGACTGGACAGCACGCTAGCCCGCCAGCAGGCGCAGTGGTTCGTGCTGGGGCTGGTCCTGTTCGCCGCCACGATCGTGATCTTCCGTGACTACCGCAAGCTGGAGCAGTACCGCTACGTGATCGTGGCCGTCTCACTGGGGCTGATGATCCTCCCGCGCCTACCGGTCGTCGGCTACCAGGCCAACGGCGCCTATCTCGGCGTTCGCATCCCGGGCCTGTTCGTTTTCCAGCCGCCGGAGTTCGCCAAGATCGGGCTGGTCATTTTCCTCGCCAGCTATCTGCGTGATACGCGCGAGGTGATGGTGGTCGGCGCCCGCCGCGTGCTCGGCGTGACGATCCCGCCGCTGAAGCACTTCGGCCCGGTGGTGGTGATCTGGGGACTGGCGATGGGAATCCTGGTCGTGCTCAGCGACGTCGGCTCGTCGGTCATGTTCTACGGCGCGCTGCTGGCGATGCTCTACGTGGCGACCAATCGACTGTCGTTCGTGGTGGTGGGGCTGATCGCCGCCGCGATCGGGTTCTGGTACCTGGGCACCCACATACCGCACATACACGCTCGGGTGGAGTCGTGGCTGCATCCGTTTGACCCCAAGCTCTATAACGCGCCGCTGGGCAGTTATCAGATCGCCAACTCGCTGTTCGCCCAGGCGGCGGGCGGGCTGTTCGGGCAGGGCTTCGGAGAGGCGGTGCTGAGCATGCCGGGGCCGCTTCACGCGACGCTGCTGCCCTTCCCGCAGACCGACATGATCTATGCGGTCATCACCGACGAGCTGGGGTTGTTCGGAGCCACCGCGGTACTTCTGACCTACCTGATCTTCGTCTGGCGCGGTTTCAAGACCGCGCTGCTGGCCCGCGACTCGTTCTCCAAGCTGATGGCGACCGGATTGACCGCGATCGTTGGCCTGCAGGTGTTCGTGATCGTCGGGGGAGTGACACGCGTGATCCCGCTCACCGGCGTGACGCTGCCTTTCATCTCCTACGGCGGTTCGTCGATCGTCGCCAACTTCGTCCTGCTGGCGCTGCTACTGCTGGTCTCCGATCGTGCCCGCAGACCGGCATGAACGGCGCGATCGTCAGGCTGTTCGGGCTCGTGGTGCTGCTGTTCGCGCTGCTGATCGCCTGGACCTCGCGCTGGACGGTGTTCGAGGCGTCCTCGCTTGACAGCAACACCCTCAATCGACGCACGCTGGTCGACGATCTGCGGATCAAGCGCGGACGGATCCTCGCCGACGACGGGACTGTGCTGGCCAGGTCCGTGCCGGCGTCCGACAACACCTGGAGCCGCACCTATCCGACCGGTTCGCTGTTCAGCCAGCCGGTCGGCTACCTGATCGCCTCGCAGGGACGGGCCGCCGGGCTGGAGCTATCCCGGGGAGCGGCGCTGCGCGGCCTGCAGACCGGGTTGGGCTCGATCTTTGGTCAGCTCAGCCCCAATCCGGTCGGCGATGACGTCTACACGTCGCTCGATCCCAAGGCCCAGCGCGTGGCGGAGGCGGAGCTGGCCGGCCGGGCGGGGTCCGTAGTGGCGCTCAATCCGCAGACCGGTGCGGTCCAGGTCATGTACTCAAACCCGACCTACGACGACAACAACGTCGACGCCAGGGGCGCCAACCTCTCGACCTTCAACCGGGCCACCCAGGCCGGCTACCCGCCGGGGTCGACCTTCAAGATCGTCACAGCGACCGCCGCGATCGACAGCGGCAAGTACACCCCCAACTCGGTCGTCAACGGCAAATCGCCGATCATCGTCTCCGGGGTGCCATTGTCCAACGACAACAACCAGGGCTTCGGTCTGATCAGCCTGACCACGGCGCTGACCTACTCGGTCAATACGGTCTGGGCCCAGGTAGGCGAGGCGCTGGGGCGCGGAACGATGACCGAGTATATGAAGCGGTTCGGCTTCTACTCCAAGCCTCCGCTCGACTACCCCTCCAACGAGATCAATCCGAGCCGCCCGTTCTCCAGCATCGGCCATTCCTATCCCCCCGGCAGCCCCAACGAGGACATCGGGCGGATCGCCATTGGACAGGGCGGCCTGCAGGTGACGCCGCTGCAGATGGCGATGGTCGCGGCGGCCGTAGCCAACGGCGGCAGGCTTATGACGCCGCATTTCACCAGCCGGGTCGTGGACCAGGACGGCCGCACGGTGGAGACGGTCAACCCGACTGTCTACAGCCAGGTGATGAAGCCCTCCACCGCCCAGGAGGTGGGGCAGATGATGAAGACCGTGGTGGACGAGGGAACCGGAACCCCGGCTCAGCTCGGCAACAACATCCCGTTTGCCGGCAAGACCGGGACGGCCTCGATCGGCGCCAGCGGCTCGAATCTGACCGAGCCCTGGTTTATAGGCTTCGCCCCGATCCAGAACCCCAAGGTCGCGATCGCGGTGACGATCGAGCAGACGCAGGGAGGCTTTGGCGGGACGGTCGCCGCGCCGATCGCCAAGGCCGTGGTGCAGACGCTGCTGGCTGAAGGGCAGTAGCGGATGCCCGAAGTCGCGCCGAACACGCTGATCGACGGGCGCTACCGCGTGATCTCGCGACTGGGGACGGGCGGGATGGCCGATGTCTTCCTGGCCCAGGATCAACAGCTGGGTCGTCAAGTCGCGGTGAAGCTGTTGCACCGGCGGTTCGCCGAGGATCCGGGGTTCGTCGAGCGCTTCCGGCGTGAGGCTCAGGCGGCCGCCGGTCTTCAACACCCCAACGTAGTCAGCGTGTATGACCGCGGCAGCTTCGACGGCACCTACTACATCGCGATGGAATACCTGCCCGGACGCTCGCTCAAGCAGGTGATCCGCGAGGAGGCGCCACTGGATCCGATCCGCGCGATCGACATCACGATTCAGATCCTCAAGGCGGCCCGGTTCGCGCACCGCCGCGGGGTGATCCACCGCGACCTCAAGCCCCACAACGTGATCGTCGACGATTCTGGGCATGCCAAGGTGACCGACTTCGGGATCGCCCGCGCGGGCGCCTCGGACATGACCGAGACCGGGTCGATCATGGGAACCGCGCAGTACCTGTCGCCCGAGCAGGCGCAGGGTCATCCCGTCAGCGCCGGTTCTGACTTGTACTCGGTGGGCGTCGTGCTCTACGAGTTGCTGACCGGGCGTGTTCCCTTCGATGGTGAGGCTGCGGTCACGATTGCGCTCAAGCACGTGTCGGAATCGCCGCCGCCGCCGCGGTCGATCAACCCGGCGATCCCGCCGGAGCTCGAGCAGGTGGTGCTCTGGTCGATGAACAAGGACCCCTCCGACCGCCCGGCCGATGCCGGTCAGCTGATCACCGCGCTGGAGCAATGCCGGGCGATCCTGTCCGGCGGCGGGGGCCAGCACACCGCCAGCATGGCCGCGGTCGCCTTCGCCGGAACGGGACCTGATCCGCTGCCGGTCGCCGCCGGGGTCGTACCTGAGGCGTCGCCGACGGTCTACCACCAACCGACCGGCAACGGGACCGGAAGCTTCATCTCGCCACCGGTCGACGATCGCCGGCGCGGACCGAGCCCGTGGCTGTGGGCGCTGCTGGCAGCACTGCTGCTGGCCGGCGCTGGAGTGGCCGCGTACCTGCTCACCCGCCCGACCAAGGATGTCGTGCCGGCGGTGATCAACGAGAGCGTCAACAACGCCACCGCACAGGTCCAGAACGCGGGCTTCTCGGTCAACATCCTCGAAGAGGCGAGCACGCACACGCCGGGGATCGTGTTCCACCAGGATCCGCAGCCTGGCACCAAGGCCGACTCGGGCACCACCGTCACGCTGACGGTCTCCCAGGGGCTCGGGAACATGGTCGTGCCTTCGGTCGTAGGCCTGACCCGTGCCGCGGCGGTGCGAGCGATCAAAGCCCAGAACCTGAAGGTTCGCTTCGATACCGAATCCTCCAACACCGTCCCGGCGGGAGATGCCACGCGAACCGATCCCGGGGCGGGGACGCCGCTGCCGGTCGGATCGCCGGTGACGCTGTTCATCTCCTCCGGAAAAGCGCAGGCGTCGGTGCCCGACGTGCGCGGGCAGACGCAGTCAAGCGCCACCAACACGTTGCAGAAGCTGGGCTTCAGCGTGACCACGTCCTCCCAGACGTCGAAGTCGGACACTCCCGGCACCGTGATCACCCAAACGCCCGACGGCAACACGACGGCGGCGCCGGGATCAACCGTCAAGCTGGTGATTGCGACGGCGCCGACCACCGCTTCGGTCCCGGGCGTACAGGGCGAGACGGCCGGCGCGGCCAGCGGCACCCTGACCGCGGCCGGGTTTAGGGTGATCCAGCAGACCAGGGACGTGAGTAAGGCAAACCAGGACGGGCTCGTGATCTCCCAGAGACCGGGGGGCGGCACGAACGCCAAGACCAACAGCACGGTGACGATCGTCGTTGGGCACTACACGCCGCCCAACACCACCACCACGAGCACCACCACCACCCCAACCACCACCACGCCCACCACGAGCACGACAAACAGCACGACCAGCTCGACGACCAGCACGACCAAGGGATGAGCGAGCTGCGTGTCGCGGTGTTGGCCGGGGGGCGCTCTTCGGAACACGAGGTCTCCCTCGCCTCCGGCGCATCGGTCGGCGCCGGTCTCGGCGAGGCCGGCTATGCGGTGCAGATGATCGAGATCGGCCGCGACGGTGTCTGGCGGCGAGACGGCGACGAGCTGGCGCTCGCCCCCGGCCGGGGACTGGCCGGGTCAGACGTCGTCTTCCCGGTGCTGCACGGACCCTTCGGCGAGGACGGAACCGTGCAGGGGCTGTTGGAATGTCTCGACATCGCATACGTGGGCGCCGGCGTGCTGGCCTCGGCGCTTTGCATGGACAAGGTGTGCTTCAAAGACCTGATGGCCCATGCCGGACTGCCCCAGGTTGCCTACCGGTCGGCCGCGATCGAGGACTGGACCGACGCGCCCGATGCCGTGGAACGCGAGCTCTCGGAGCTTGGCCTGCCGGTGTTCGTCAAGCCCGCCCGGCTCGGATCATCGGTCGGGATCTCACGCGTGGCGGCGGCCGGTGAGCTGTCCGCGGCGCTGCGCGGCGCGTTCGCGCACGACCCGTTGGTGATCGTCGAGGCTGCCGCTGCCGGACTCGAGGTCGAGTGCTCGGTGATCGGCAACGAGGAGCCGATCGCGTCCGAGCCGGGGCAGATCCTGCTGGCCGCCGGGGAACAGGGTTGGTATGACTACGAGGCAAAGTACTCGCCCGGCGGTATGCAGCTGATCGTGCCGGCGCGGATCACGCCGCGGGCGCGTGAGCGGGTGCGTGAGCTGGCGGTGACCACGTTCCGGCGGGCCGGTTGTTGCGGGCTCGCCCGCGTCGACTTCTTCGTCGACGGCGATGACGTGCTCGTCAACGAGCTCAACACGATGCCGGGGTTCACGCAGACGAGCGTCTTCGGGTCATTGTTCGCCGCCAGCGGGATCGCGTATCCGGAGCTCATGGACCGGCTGGTGAAGCTGGCGCTGGAGCGCTACGAGGTCCAGCGGCGCCACCAGTTCTGATCATTTGCCGATCGTCGCGGGCCCTTAAGTGTAAAGAGCGATCTCGTTGACGGCGACGGACTCGCCCGTGCCGAGACTTGTGATCCACACCAGGTAGTAGTGGTAATCGACGCCGGCGGTGTCGAGCCGGATCGTCTGCGTCGAGTGCACGAAGCGTGCGGCGCCGACCTTGACCCAGCCGGTGGGTCCGACGTCGAACACATCGGGGTTGGGCGCCAGGCGGCGGGCATAGATCACCACCGTATATCCCGGGGTGTCGGTGTCGATGATCATCGAGCCCGCGGCGACGCCCGGGCTTACGGTCACGTAGATGCCGACGCCAGGTTTCTGCAGGCCGTTGTAGTACTGCTCAGTCGTCCAAGCCGTGTTGCGATTCCTGTCGATCGCCAGCCCGACCTCTCCGGGGTTCTGGTCCTTGGGCCCGACCGGAGCGAGAGGGTTGTAGTCGTGCGCGCACGAATCGCAGAGCTGCACCGCGGTGGGAGTCGCCCTCGGCGCCGGCTGCGGCAGCTTGCCGGTCCCGTGGTGCGTGCGCGTGGCCAGCCAGGCCGCACCGCCGCCCACCAGCGCCACGACCACCAGCGCCACGACCACCACTGCCACTGGATGGCGCAGGCGGAAGGGGACGCGTCGCTGCGCGTGTGACGGCAGCGTCCGCAGGACGGTTGTGACCTCTCCCGTGGCGCTGCCGGCACGAGCCGTCTCGATCCCCAGCACCTCCTCCAGGTCGGCGATCAGCTCGGCATCGTCGGCATAACGGTCGTCCTGGTGCTTGGCGGTAGCGGTGTCGAGTACCGCCGCCAGCGCGGCCGAGATCTCGGGGCGCTTGGTCTGAACGTCGGGGATCGCCTCCCGGACGTGCTTCATCGCGACTGCGACCTGGTTCTCGCCCTTGAACGGGACCTCTCCTGTCAGCATCTCGTACAGCACGATGCCGAGCGAGTACAGATCTGACTGACCGGTGACGTGTTGGCCGAGGGCCTGCTCGGGGGAGACGTAATCGGTGGTGCCGAGCACGCGGCCGTCGACGGTCAGGCCCTCCTCCTCCAGCGTGCGAGCGATCCCGAAGTCGGTGACCTTCGCCGACCCCTCCTCGTCGATCAGGACGTTCTGGGGCTTGACGTCGCGGTGGACGATGTGGCGGGCGTGCGCGGCGCCCAGGGCTCGCGCGATCTCGATCGCGTAGGCCACCGCCTCGGTGATCGGCAGCCGTCCCAACCGGCGGATGCGCTCTTTGAGCGTCTCGCCTTCCACGTACTCGAATACGATGAACGGCCGGCCGTCGTCCTCGCCTGCGTCGATGACTCCCACCACGTGGGGATGCGACAGCTGGGCGACCGCGCGCGCCTCCCGCCGGAAGCGCTCCAGCTCCTCGGAGTCGCTGGTCACTTCGCGGTTCATCAGCTTCACCGCGACCTGACGCTCCAGCGTCGAATCGAACGCCCGGTAGACGGTCGACATGCCGCCGGCACCGATCCGTGCTTCCAATCGGTAGCGCCCGTTGAGGGTGGTGCCGAGCAGCGTGCTCATCTCTAGCTCTCTATTTTGCGCCACATGGCCGTCGTTCATGCCTACTACTACACCGATCCGGCCTGCCCTTGGTCCTGGGGCCGGAGCCTGCGCCGTGTACGCTCGCCTCAGAGCTAGGCGAGGGGCTCAAGTTCACGTACTTGATGGCCGGCGCGGCGCGCGAGCTCAGCGATCCGATGGCCGGCTTTGCGCGCGCGCTCCGGTTCCAGGCCGAGCGCACCGGCAGCGGCGAGCTGTGGTCGTTGGCGTAAGAGCCAAGAGCCCTAGGTCTGCCTCAGACCTGAAGCGTCGCCCCGCAACCCCGCGTCGGGCATCGCGACGACGCCGTCATCATCGGTCAGCCGACCGATGATGACGGTTCCCGGATGATGGGAGGCGAGCAACTCCACCGCGTCGTCGGCGTCCGCCGCGGCCACGATCACGCAGAAGCCACAGCCCATGTTGAAGACCTCCCACATCTCCGCCGCTCCGATCTCGCCGAGCCTGGCGATCAGACCGAACACCGGCGTAACCGGGAGCGGCGCGGTGATCTCATAACCCACCCCTGAGCCGAGCCGCAGCAGGTTGAGCAAGCCTCCGCCGGTGATGTGGGCAAGGCCGTGCACAGGAATCTCGCCGGCCAGCAAGGCCAGGACCGCACGGACGTAGATCGCCGTGGGCTCCAGCAGTGCGTCGGCCACGCTGGCCCCGCACAGCTCGGATGGAGTGGCCTCCAGCGACAGGCCGGCCCGTTCGAGCAGCACCTTGCGGGCCAGCGTGAGTCCGTTCGAGTGCACCCCACTGGCCGGCAGTCCGATCAGGGCGTCGTCCGGGGCGCAGGCCGCGCCGTCGATAATCCGGTCTAGCGCCACCGTTCCGAACGCCGAGCCGACAAGGTCAAAGCCGTAGGGAGAGGGATGACCGCGGATCAGCTCCGGCAGTTGGCAGACCTCGCCGCCCGGGATCTCGATCCCGGCTGCCTCGGCACCGATCCGCAGACCGACTCCGATCTGCTTCAAAATCTCCGGGTCGGCCTGCTCTACGGCCAGGTAGTCGAGCAGCGCCAGCGGCTGCGCACCGACGCAGATCAGGTCATTGACGTTCATCGCGATGCAATCGATCCCGATCGTGCCGAAGCGCCTCGTCTGCTCGGCGACGATCACCTTGGATCCGACGCTGTCGGTCGCCAGTGCGATCCCGAGGTTCGGCGTCACCCGCAGCACGCTGGCGTAATGACCGGGCAGCGGGACCGTCAGCGACGCCCGGCCGGGCTCGATCGCGCGCAGCACCTCGACCAGGGCGTTGACGCCACGGTCGGCCTGGTGCGTGTCCACCCCGGCCGCAGCGTAAGTTTGCGTGCTGCTCACGCCGGCATTGTCCTGCATCAGCCGGACCCTTCCGGTCTGGCCGTGCGCGCCCGTCTCCGGCGTAGGCGCCCGGCGACGGCGAGCCCCAGACAGACCCGGTAGGCGGCATAGGGAAGCAGCGAGCGGTCACGTTCCACCTGGCGGATCAACCAGGTGGAGCCCAGCGTTGAGCCGAACGACGCGACGGCTCCGGCCATGAACGGCACGGCGGTGTGCGGCGGCAGTCCGCGCCGTGCCAAGCGCACGCTCTTGAGCACCGTCGCGCCCGCGATCACCGGCAGGGCGACGTGGCGCGAGAGTCTGTTGGCGTCCTCCCGCGTGAACCCGCGCAGGCGGGCGGCCGCGAGCGTGGCGCCGTTGCGCGACACGCCCGGGATCAACGCGCACGACTGGGCCAACCCCAGGCACAGCGCGTCGATCGGCCCAGCCTGAGGTGAGCGCCGCGTCTGGGGCCTGCGATCCGCCCAGGCCATCACCACAGCGCCGGCGATCAGCCCTGCCGCGATCGTCGGCGGCGTTCCGAGGTGACGTTCAATCTGGCGCTCCAGCCGATAGCCGATCAGTGCCGGTGGTGCGAACGACAGCGCGATCAGGGCCGCTAGGCGGAAGTCCATTCCCCGCAGCGCGTCGTCCACCTCGCCGCGCAGCGTGATCAGCAGGGCGGCGGCGGTGCCGGCATGCAGGACAACCTCGAATGATTTGCGCAGCTCTCCGTCGAGGCGATCGTAGTCCCAGTCCAGCAGCCAGGGGATCAGCGCGATGTGGCCTGACGAGGAGATTGGCAGCAGCTCAGCCGGCCCGTGCAGTGCTCCCAGCGCCAGCGCCTGTCCGATTGTGAAATCGCTGCCCGACAGATCGTCCGGGGACCGGACCTTCGTGGTCGTTCCCACCTAGTCAGGAACGGCATCCGCGGCGGGCTCTCGCTCCGACGGCGCTGCCGTCCGGCTGGCTACCGGCGGGCCGGGGCCGTCGCCGCCCCGCCGCGCGCGGCGAATCAGGTAAACGATCACCACTACCACCAGCGCCGCGCCGGCATAGTCCACGTACTCCAGGTGATGGCGCCAGGCTTGCCAGTTGCTCCCGACCTCCCGGCCGAGCACGCCGAGACCCGCGATCCAGACGATCGAGCCGAGCGTGGCCAAAGCGATGAAACGCCAGAACGGCATCTTGGCCACCCCCGCGGCGTAGGGGAAGGCGGCGCGCACGAACGGGATCAGGCGCGAGATGACGATTGCCGGTGCGCCGTAGCGCTCGAACCATCGATGCGAGCGATCAAGCCGCGCCTGGCTCATGTGGAGCTTGCCGCCCTGGCGCTCGAGCAGCTCGCGCCGACCGTAGTAGCCGATCGAGTAGGCGATCGTGGCGCCGGCGAGATCGCCGATCAGACCGGCGATGATGATCCCGGGGAGAGTGAGATTGCCCTCAAAGACGTTGAAGCCGGCGAACAGCATCGTCGGCTCGGTGCCGGGCACACCGACCACGCCGCTGGTCAGCGTCAGCAATCCGACGCCGGCCAGCCCGAGGCTCCCGATCAGGTTCGTGGCGAGCGTCACCAGCGAGTCGGTGATTGAAGCGTGCGCTAACAACAAGGCCGTCAAGGGTAGTGCACGAGCGCCAGCCAACCGCCTCATGAGGCCGCGCCGGTAGGGTTGGGCGAGATGACAGTTGCGCTGTTCGATACCGCGACGGCGCTAGCGCCGCTGCGCGAGGCGATCATGAGCAAGATCGCCGAGGTGGTGGCGGGCGGGAGGTTCGTGCTGGGACCTGAGGTGCAGGCCTTTGAAAACGAGTTCGCTGCCTACCTCGGCGTGCGACACGTGGTCGGGGTCGCCAACGGGACCGACGCGATCACGATCGCGCTCCGGGCGCTGGGGATCGGACCGGGCGACGAGGTCGTCGTGCCGTCGTTCACCTTCTACGCGACCGCCGAGGCGGTCGTCGACGCCGGCGCTCGGCCGATCTTCTGCGACGTCGACCTGGCGACGCGCAATGTCAGCCTCGACACGGTGCGCGCCGCCCTGACCCCCCGCACCGCGGCGATCGTGGCCGTAGACCTGTTCGGCTGTCCCGCTCCCCTGGCGGAACTGCGCAGCCTGGGTCTGCCGGTGCTCGAGGACGCCGCTCAGGCCGCTGGGGCGAGCCAGGACGGGCGCCGTGCAGGGTCGCTGTCGGAGGCCGCCACGTTCTCCTTCTACCCGTCTAAGAACCTCGGTTGCTTTGGCGACGGCGGCGCGATCGCCACCGACGACGCAGAGGTCGCCGAGCTGGCGCGAGCGCTTCGGTTTCACGGCTCTCGCGACAAGCGGACGTTCGAGTACGTGGGCTACAACTCCCGGCTCGATGAGCTGCAGGCCGCCGTCCTGCGGATCCTGCTCGCCCAGCTGGATTCCTGGTGTGACGGGCGACGCGCCGGTGCCCGCGCTTACGCGGCGGAGGGACTCGATCGTCACGTGACGCTCCCGGTGACCCCCGCCGGCGCCGTCCCGGCCTGGCATCTGTTCGTGGTCACGCATCCGCGCGCCGATCAGCTGATCGGCGCGCTCAACCAGGCCGGAGTGCAGGCGCGCGGCTACTACCGCATCCCCTTGCACAAGCAGCCGGCGATGGTGCCCTACGCTCGTGACACGCCCAGTCTCCCGGCGACGGATGAGCTGGCGGCGACCAACATCGCGCTGCCGATCAGCCCCGTCTTTGGCCCTGGGCAGGCTCGCGAAGTGGTGTCGGCCATCACTGGTGCGCTGGGTTGAGGGTCTGGATTGACCTGACCAACTCCCCGCACGTGCTGGTGATGCGGCCGATGATCGCCGAATTTCGCGCCGGGGGTCACCAGGTCGAGGTCACTGCGCGGGACTTCGCCCAGACGCTCGGCTTGTGCGATCGCTTTGGAATCGGCTATACCGCGATCGGACACCATCGCGGGGCCGGCCTGGCCGCCAAGGCCCGCGGGCTGGCGTCCCGCTCGTCGCAGCTGGTCCGCTGGGCCCGGCGCCGGGACTTCGACCTGGCGATCGGACACGGATCAAACGACGTCACAGTGGCTGCCGCGCTGCTGCGCATCCCCTGTAGCACGACTTTCGATTACGAGTGGGCGACCGTGCAGCACAACGTCAACTGTCGCCTGGCCCAAGCCGTCGTGGTGCCCGACGCGATCCCGGCCGAGCGCCTGTATCGCTATGGCGCGCGCGGCAAGCTGCATGCCTACGCGGGCCTCAAGGAGGAGTACTACCTGTCCGACTTCGAGCCCGACCCGGCGGTGTTGGACGAGCTTGAGCTCGACCGGTCCCAGCCGATTGTCGTGGTGCGGACCCCGCCCGCCGTGTCGCTATATCACCGGTTCGAGAATGAGCAGTTCGCGCGGCTGCTGGCCCGGTTGCGGGGGACCCAGACGATCGTCATGCCGCGCACCGACCAGCAGCGCGCCGAGCTCGCCTCAGCGGGCGGGTTCATCGTGCCCGAGCGCCCTATCGACGCGCAGTCGCTGATCGCCTACGCGGATCTCGTCGTCAGTGCGGGCGGAACCATGAACCGTGAGGCGGTGGCGCTCGGGACGCCCGTCTACACCCTGTTCGAGGGCCGGTTGGGGGCCGTTGACGAACGCCTGATCGCGGAAGGACGGCTGCGACGCCTGGAGCGCGCAGATCAGGTGGAGCTGGTCAAGCGCACGGGTACAGCCGCCGCCGCCCGCGTTCGTCGCGATCCCGCGGTGCTCGCCGCGCTGCTAGCCGGCCCGGCCAGGAGACGGCGCGTGCGTTAGCTGTAGGTTTTCGGATCCGATCCATGAGCCGCCGCCGGCTGAGCGGCTGGTACTGTCGCTGCCCGTGTCTGATACCGCAGTTCAGCATCCGCCAGCCGGCCGCCAGCCGGAGACAGGATCCTCACGGGCGACTCGACCGACCGGCACCCGGGCCCTGGCCGGTCGCTACGCATGGTGGATCGTCGCCGTCGCGCTGGTCATCTTCTCGGCCGTAGTCGTGCTCGTGGCCGGTACCAGGCCCGGCTATGACCCCTACGGATGGCTGGTGTGGGGCTATCAGGCGTGGCACGCGTCGCTGAACCTGGGCGGTGCGCCGTCGTGGAAGCCGTTCACGTTCCTGTTCACCGTCCCATACTCGCTGTTCGGGCACTACGCGCTGTGGCTGTGGATGACGACCGCCGTCGCGTCCTCGCTGGCGGGCAGCATCTTCGCCGGACGGATCGCCTACCGAGTTGTCGCGACGAGCCCGGCCGGCGGCTCTTCATCCTTAAGTGGCTCGGTCCGGGGCTCGTCGTCCGCCACCGGCCCGGAGCGACGCTCGGCGGCGATCGCCGCCGCGATCTTCGCCGGGCTGGCGCTGCTGGGGATCCAGGACTACATGCACTACGTGCTGAGCGTCCAGTCGGATCCGATGCTGGTCACGGTTTGCCTGGCGGCGATCGACTGCCATCTGTCCGGGCATCCCCGCTGGGCGTTCGTGCTGCTGGCGCTCGCGTCGCTGGGGCGCCCGGAGGCATGGCCGTTCACGGGGCTGTACGCGATCTGGGCGTGGCGAACGATCCCCGCGATGCGATGGCTGATCGGCGTCTGCCTGCTGGCGATCGCGGCGCTGTGGTTCGGCGTCCCGGAGATCACCAATCATCGCCCCAACATCGCCGGGCAGCTGGCACTCAAGTCGCCGCGGGAGTTGCACAGCAACAAGGTGATCGGCACGATCGATCGCTTCACCGCCCTCAGCTACTTCCCGATCGAGCTTGCCGCCGTGGTCGCGGTCGTGATCGCGGCATTCAAGCGAAACCTGGTAGTGCTGATGCTCGCGGCGGCCGCCGTGCTGTGGGTGCTGATCGAGATTGCGTTCACGCTGCACGGCTTCCCCGGCGTGCCGCGCTACCTGTTCGAGCCCGCCGGCGTGACCGCCGCCCTCGCCGGTATCGCAGTGGGTTGGGTTCTGGTCGACGCGCCCCGCCTGTCGGCGAAGCTGTCCGGCTGGAGCGGGATTCCGGTCGTGGTCGTTCTGGTCGCCAGCCTGCTACCGGGCGCGCTGGCCCGGGCCCGTACCGAGCACAGGGACCTGAATCACGAGCGCGCCCGGACGACCGAGATCAACAAGCTCGCGGCGACGATCGACGCCATCGGGGGCTATAAGCACCTCCGCGCCTGCGGCCGGCCGGTGATGAATGTCGAGTACGTGAGCATCATGGCCTGGTACATCAAGCTCGATACGGGCTACATCGGCTACCGGCCCCAGTTCGAGCTGAAGAAGAAGTATCCAATCGTCCTGTTCACGTCACTGCCCAACGGCTGGGCGGTGCACTCATACCGGGTCAGGCCCGCGCTGCGAGCCTCCTGCTCGAACCTGGCCAATGCCCTCTACGTGCCCACGGCGCGCCACCCCAACGGCGTCCTGATCCACCGCTGAACGGGCGACGCCGCCCCGACCGACCGGCCGCTAACGCGCCCTCAGTACAGGGTTCTCCGCCCTCCCCACTAAAATCTCCGGCCAATGCGCCGGCGGATCAGATCCGCGGCCTTTCCCGTCCACCGCCACGCGCTGCCCCAGCTGCTGGTGGACGGTGTCTTGGTCGCGCTCGCATACTTCCTCGCCTTCCGGCTGAGGTTCGAGGACCACGTGCCGTGGCGCTACGAGCACCTGTTCGAGGCCACGATTCCCTGGGTTATCGTTGTCACGCTGATTGTGCTCGCCTCGTTTGGCCTCTACCAGCGCTTGTGGAAGTATGTCGGCCAGCGCGACTACGAGGCGGTAGTCAAGGGGCTGGTGCTCTCGACGCTCGTGATCGTCGGCGCGATCACGCTGCTGCACCCGGTTCAGACCGCTCCGCGGATCGAGACCCACGGCAACACCTTCAGTGTGGTGTCCAGTCCGGTGGCGCTCCCCGCCAGCGTGATCTCGCTGTTCTTCCTGCTGCAGATGGCGCTGCTGGTGGCTGCCCGCTTCCTCGTGCACCTGATCGTGGAGGGACGCGTGCGCAGTTTCAGGGTCGGCAAGGGAGCGGGCGAGGTGCTCGTGGTCGGCGGCGGTCAGGGTGGTCGGCTGGTGGTCCGTGAGCTGCTGCGCAACCCGCAGTTGAGGCTGCGCCCGGTCGGGTTCGTCGACGACGACCCCCGCAAGCAGGGGATCAAGGATGAGCACGGCCTCAAGGTGCTCGGCACCACGTCGGCGGCCGATCTGGACCGGATCCTCGACGAGCTGGAACCCGACGAGGTGGTGATCGCGATCCCCTCGGCTCCGGGTACGCTGCGCGCACGTGTGGTGACCGCCTGCCGGGCCCGCGGCATTCCGGTACGCACGACGCCCACCGTGTTCGAGTTGCTCAGGGACGGCTCAGGCCAACTGAGGGTGACGCGGCAGCTGCGCGAGGTCCGCGTCGAGGACATGCTCGGGCGCGAGCCCGTCCGCGAGGAGCTGGAGCGCGTTGGTGCCTATCTGGCCGGCCAGGTCGTGCTCGTCACCGGCGCCGGAGGCTCGATCGGCGCCGAGCTGTGCCGGCAGATTGCCCGCGTCGGGCCGCGGCGCCTGGTCCTGGTCGATCACGCTGAGGACAACCTGTTCGAGATCCTGCGCGAGCTCGAGGAGGATCGTCACGTCCGCACCGCGATCCCGGTCTTGGCCGACTGCCGGGAGGAGGAACGGATGCGGGAGGTGATCGCCGAGCACCGCCCGGCGGTCATCTTCCACGCGGCTGCCTACAAGCACGTGGCGATGATGGAGCTCAATCCGGTCGAGGCGATCCGCAACAATGCGCTGGCGACCCGGCTGATGGCCAGGATCGCCGGTGACGCCGGTGTGCGGACCTTCGTACTCGTCTCCACCGACAAGGCGGTCAAGCCGGCGACGGTGATGGGCGCCTCCAAGGCACTGGCCGAATGGGCCGTAGAGGCCGCCGCCGCCAAGCACCCGGGTACCACCTACTCGACCGTGCGATTTGGCAACGTGTTGGCCTCCTCCGGATCCGTGGTCTCGATCTTCCGCCGCCAGATCGCCGCCGGCGGCCCCGTGACCGTCACCGACCCGCGCATGAGCCGGTATTTCATGACGATTCCGGAGGCGGTGCAGCTGATCATTCGCGCCGGCTCGCTGGGCGAGGCCAGCGGCGAGGTGTTCGTGCTGGAGATGGGCGATCCAGTGTCGATCATCGAGCTCGCCGAGCAGATGATCCGTTTGTCGGGGCTTGAACCCGAGCGTGACATCGCGATCGAGATCATTGGTGCCCGGCCGGGGGAGAAGTTTCACGAGGACCTGTTCAATCCCTACGAATATCCGCAGCCCACGCCAGCCGAGAAGATCGTCCGCGCCGAGCGTCAGCGGCTGGAGCCGAGCTGGGTGGAACACACCTTCGCTGAGATCAACCTGCTGGTCCTGGAGGGTGACGCTGCCGGCCTGGCCGAGCACGTCGCCAAGTTGTCAGAAGCGAGGATGACCCTCGCCGGCGACGAAGCCGCCGGGTTCGCCCCTTAGACTGCCGCCCGACGATGGAAGCCGTCCCATTTGCCCTTTCGGTCAGCCACTTCATCAACACGGTGGGTGCCGACGCAGGATTCGCCGCGATCATCGGTCTCGCGCTGCTGGTCGTGCTGTATTTCGCCCAGGCCCGTGAGACCCACTCGCTGCGTGATCAGGCGGCCGATGCCGAGGGTCGCGTGGCCCAACTTGAGCGGCGCGTCGCTGCCCTGACGAGGGCACAGACCCCCGCGGCGGCCCCGGCTCCGCGCGCGGTCTCTGCCCCCGCTTCTGTGGCCCGCCCGCCCGCCAGTCCGGTCCTGGCCGCCGGCCTGGCCAGCCCTGCAGCCTCGCCGGCGGGCAATTCGGCCTCGCCCCGGCCGCCGATGTACGTCGGTGCACCCGCCGGTGTCGGCGCGCCCGCCTTGACCGCCGCTACGCGCCTGATCCCCGGGCATGTCGCCTCCCCCTCGCAGAATCCGCCCGCTGACCTGACCACGGCGGCCGCGGCGCCGGCGGCCGACCAAGCATTCGGATCACCCCGGCCGGCCTCGGCCGACGGGCTGGGGAGCGGCTTTGGACCGGCGACGGCCGCAGGAGCCGCCAATGGCGTCGCACGAGAGTCGGTTCCACGGCCCGCGGCGGCCGGCGCACAAACCCTCCCGCCGCCCCCGCCGGTTGCGCTGCGACCGCCACAGGGTGGCGGAGGGCCGTCCGGCGGCGGTGGGCGTAGGCGGGGCTCCTCCTACGGCGAGCCGTCTCGACCCCGGCGCGGGGTTCTGGTGGTGTTTGGCGTGCTCGGCGTTGTGGTCGTGGTGGCCGCGCTGCTGATCGTGACCTCCGGTCCCGGGACCTCCACCAAGACCTCCACAACGACGGCGGCGGCCCAGCGCAGCAAAGCGCCCAAGACACATCGGCGGACCAAGGCGACGGTGGTCAATCCGGCCTTGGTGACGGTGGCGGTGCTGAACGGGACCGCCACGCCGAACCTGGCGCACACGATCGGATCGCGGTTGGCCGCCGTCGGCTATAAGGAGGGAGCGATCGTCACCGCGTCAGACCAGACGCAGACCTCCACCGTGGTCGGCTATCTGCCCGGTCACCGCAGCGACGCGCTGGCCGTAGCGACCTTGCTCAAGCTCGGATCATCGTCCGTTGCGCCGGTCAATCAGAGCAATCAATCCGTCGCCTGTCCGCCACCGGCGACGTGTACGGCAGCGGTGATCGTGACCGTCGGTTCCGACCTGGCCGCGGGCGCTTGAGGTCCCGAGCGTGAAATCGCAACTGCTCGACCTTCCCGATCGTGCCGTCAAGCCCAGGCAGGTGGGGATCACCCATGTGCTCGACCGTGGTTTGTCCGTGGCCGATGTGGACGGCCTGATCGAGGTGGCCGGAGAGTTCGTCGACCTGGTCAAGCTGGGTTGGGGCACCGCGGTCGCCACCGGCAACCTCCAGGCCAAGCTCGCGCGCTATCGCGATCAGGGCATCCCGGTCGTGCTGGGGGGGACGCTTACGGAGTTGGCGATCGCCCAGAGCCGGCTGGACCGGCTGATCGAGTGGCTGCACGAGTTGGGGCTCGGTCACATCGAGATCTCCGACGGGACGATCACGCTGGAGCACGAGCGCAAGCTCGAGCTGATCGAGCGGTTGTCGAGCGAGTTCGTCGTTTTGTCGGAGGTTGGCTCCAAGGACGACACTCGGATCATGGCGCCGTTTCGCTGGGTCGAGCAGATCGAGTCAGAGCTCGCGGCGGGCGCATGGAAGGTGATAGCCGAGGCGCGGGAGAGCGGGACGGTGGGGATCTTCCGCCACGACGGCGAGGTCCGAATGGGTCTGATCGACGAGATCGCCCACGCGGTTTCGCCGGACAAGATCCTGTTCGAGGCGCCGCGTAAGGATCAGCAGGTGTGGTTCGTGCGGCGATTTGGGCCCGATGTCAACCTGGGCAACGTCACGCCTGAGGACGTGCTCTCGCTCGAAACGATCCGCCTGGGGCTGCGGTCGGACACCGCGGTCGCCGACGTGTATGACTGAGGCGCTCCGCCGCACCCTCTACATCAGCGCATGAACCTCAACGGGGTGCTGTTGGCTCGCCACGGGGAGACCAACGACAATGTCGAGCCGATTCGGGCCCAGGGGTTCACCGACACCCCGCTCAACGACCTCGGTCGCCGTCAGGCCGGTGAGCTGGCGCAGCGGATCGCCAAGGGCGAGCCGATCGCCTCGCTGTGGGCGTCTGACCTGAGCCGGGCGCGTGTCACCGCGGAGACCGTCGGTGCCCTCGTGGGCCTGGCGCCGTGTCTGGACGCCCGGCTGCGTGAGGGCAATCGCGGCGAATGGGAGGGGCGGCTGTTCATCGACATCGAGCGGGAGGACCCGGAGGGCTTCGCGGCCTGGAAGCGTGCCGGTTCGGGCTTTCGCTTTCCGGGCGGCGAGTCGCTGCCCGAGCAGCAGCAGCGGGTCACCGAGGCGCTGGCGGAGATCCACGGCACGGGTCGGCTACCCGCGCTGGTCGTGTGTCATGGCGGCAGCATCCGCGTGATGCTCTGCGCCCAGGACCCGCGCGGCCTCGACGCGTTCTGGGAGTTCAAGGTGCCCAACGTGGCGGTGGTCCCGCTGTGAGGCGACTGCCGGTCGCGGCGTTCGTCGCGCTGGTGGTGGCGACGATCGCCGCATTCTTCATCACGCAGCACCTGAAGGTCACCACACCGCTGATCACGGGCTCGCCGTCACCGCTCCCCAGCGCGATCAACCCCGTTGCCAGGCGGACCTGCGTGGTCAGCACGCGGCTGGGAAAGAGGCGCGTTGCCTTCTGGCGGATGACGATCTCGTTCTATCTGCTGAATCGATCAGACGACGTCGACGTGTACATCGTAGATCAGAACAGCGACATCGTCCGCACGCTCGCCACGGGCAGGTTCATGCGCGGGGGAGCACACCCGGTGCGGACGCAGTTCACCTGGGACGGCAGGCTGGACAACGGATCGATCGCGCCGGACGGCACCTACTACGTGCGCGTCTCGCTGGTCCACCAGGGGCGCACGATCGTGATCTCAAACTCCGCCGGCGTCCCGGAGCCCGTCAAGGTGCTGACCGTGGCGCCGCATCCCGTCGTCACCCGGGTGGCCCCGTCGCAGGTCGCGGCGGGCGGGACCTCGGTCACGATCCACTACGGCGGGACCGAGAACGACCGGGCCTTCGTCAACATCTACCGCACCGGCGTTGCGGGCGGGCCGCGGCTGGTCAAGAGCTTCGCGGTCAAAGGGGACAGCCAGGAGGCGATCTGGAACGGCGAGATCCACCATCGGCCGGCGCCCGCCGGCAGATATCTGGTGGGCCTGCAGGCGATCGACGCGGCCTGCAACGTCGGCACGTTCCCGGGCCGGCTGCCACCGGAGCCGGCGACCGCGCCGCAGGCTCTGGTGACTGTGGGCTAGCGACGCCGATGCACCAACAGAGCTCTTTCGGACACGACCCGCCAGCGCCGTGACCGCATACCTCAGGCGGCTTGTGTCCTCGTTGGCGGCCTATCAGCTGGCCGATGTCGTCTCGAAGTTCATCGCGGTCCTGCTGTTGCCGGTCTACACGCGCTACATCGACCCGGCCGGCTACGGCGTCGTCGAGCTGTTGGCCAATGGCGTGATCTTCGTCAGCATCGTCGTTCGCTTCGGGATGATCGAGGCGTTTCTGCGGTTCTACTTCACCGACACCGATCAGCAGCGGCGCGACGCACTGGCCCGCCGCGCCGTCGGCTTTCTGTTGATCGCGTCGACGATCACCGCCGCCGGCCTGACGGCCGCGGCTGCGCCGCTGTCACGCCTGGTGCTCAGCTACCGCGACCCCACCACCTTTCGCGTCGCGGTGCTCGGCCTGTGGTCGTTCACCAACCTCGAGCTCGCCTACGGCCTGCTGCGCGTGGACGAGCGCCTCCGCGCCTATGCCACGGCATCGCTGGCCAACGTGGGGATGACGATCGCCGCGTCCGTGGTGCTGGTGGTCGGTCTGGGCGACGGGGCGCGCGGGCTGCTGCTCGGCAACTACGGCGCCTCGACAGTCGTGCTGCTGGCCCTCTGGTGGACGATGCGCCACCGGCTCGCGGTCCGCGGGGCCCGCGCCGAGCGCATGGCGGTGCTGCTGCGTTTCGGGCTGCCGACCGTGCCGGCCGAGGCCTCGGTGTACGCGCTCAGCATCGTCGACCGCTATTACATCTATCACGATCGCAGCCAGGCGCTGGCGGGTCTGTACTCGATCGCGATCAAGCTGGCGGGAGCGGTGGCGTTCATCGTGCGGGCGTTTCAGTATGCGTGGCCGCCGCTGGCCTACTCGATCACCGACGACGCCGAGGCCGGGCGCTTGTACGGCCTCGTCACGACCTACTACCTGCTGGTCAGCGGCTGGGTGGTGGCGGGCCTGGCCCTGCTGGGACGCTGGATCCTGCGCCTGCTCGCAGCCCATGCCTACTACGGTGCCTATCGTGCGCTTCCATGGGTGGCCCTGGGCTGGGCCCTCTACGGGCTCTGGGTGGTGTTCCTGGTGATCGCCGGGCGCGCCAAGGTCACCACGCGCAACTTCCCGGCGTCGCTGGCCGGGCTCGTCGCCAACGTCGTTCTGATCCTCACGCTGGTGCCGCCGCTGGGCATAGCCGGCGCCGGGATAGCGCTGTGCGGAGCCTATGTGGTCATGCTTGGCGCCATGCACTTGCTCACCCGGCGGGTGTTTCGCGTGGCGTTCGAATGGCGGCGCCTTACCCAGCTGGCGCTGGTGCTCGGCGGGCTGTCCGCTGTCGGCGACGTGCTTCTCCCCGCGCACGGTCTGGTCGGCTTCCTGGCCCGGGCCGCGCTGTTCGCCGCGATCCCGCTCGTGCTGCTGTTCACGCGGTTTGCCCATCCCCAGGAGCTGGATCAGCTGCGCGCGCTGATCGCCCGGGTGCGCAGTTTCTATCCCCCGGCGGCCGAGAGCCGATGAGTCGCCCGCCGGTCAGCGTGGTGATGCCGTTCGCAGGCGATCTGCCCGCCGCGCGGGCGGCGGTGCAGACGCTGTTGGAGCTTCAGATCGGGCCCGGTGACGAGCTGATCGTGGCCGACAACAGCGGGGTGCTTGGCGCCGTGGATCCGGTTCGTGTGGTGCATGCGACCGGCGAGCAGTCTCCGGCGCACGCCCGCAACGTCGGCGCCGAGCATGCGCAGCGTGACTGGATCCTGTTCCTGGATGCCGACTGCCGTGCGCCCAGCGGGTTGATCGACACCTACTTTCGCCACCCGATCGACGCCGGCGTGGGCGCGGTGGCTGGCGAGGTGGCGCCGCTCACCGACGGGACCACGCTGGTCGCGCGCTACGGTGCGGCTCGGAGCTTCCTCGGCCAGGCCGCTCACCTGGCCCATCCGTACCTACCTCGCGCCGCGGCCGCGAACCTGCTCGTCCGTCGCGAGGCCTTTGAGCAGTTGGGCGGCTTCTACGAGGGCGTGCGGGCGGCCGAGGACACCGACTTCAGCTGGCGGCTGCAGCGAGCGGGCTGGCGACTGGAGCTGTGCCCCGAGGCTTGCGTGGAGCATCGCTACCGGACCACGGTGTCAGGTCTCACACGCCAATGGCGCGGATACGCGGCTGGGCGCGCCTGGCTGGGGCGTCGCTATGAGGGCTTCGCGCCCGAACCGGCGGCGCGCCGAGCCGGCGCTCGCGCCTGGGGTGCACTGCGAAGCGGCTTGAGGCGGGGAGGCCCGCGCGGGCCCGCGCCGGTCACCGCGTCTGCGCCGGTTGATGTGTCTGTGTCGGCTGACGTGTTCCCGCCGCCTCAGGTGTCCGCGCCGGCGGCGAGGCCAGAAGCCGCGGACGCGTCCGCCGCGGTGCAGGCCGCGCGGCCGGCGGACGGCCGGTACCTGATACTCGATCTGCTGCTGGGAGTTCAGGAACTGGTCGGCTTCACACTCTCCAACCGCCCTGCGCCGGGGCAACCGCCGAGTCGGCGCACCCGCCCCGGCTCGGCCGCGGTGGTGCTTGTCGCCGGACGGTTTCCCGCCCGGGGGGACCCGCTGGCCGAGTTCGCCCGGTCGCTTGACCGGGCCCGAGTGGAAGCCGCGGCTCGCCCCGAATCGCTGGAGCGCGAAGCGGCGCGGGCGCTGGCGATCGACTATCGGGAGGACGAGGGCAGCGCCGCGCGGGCGCTGGCGCTGGCGAGTTTGGTGGTCCGGCATCCGCTTCGCTGCGTCCGGGACCGGGGGCGCCGGCACCCCGGCGAGCCGAAGCTGGCCGCATTGGCGCCGGCGGTGCGGCGGCTCGTCCAGGACTCCGATGCGCGGGTGGTCCCGATCGGTGGGCATGAGTGCGATCTCGTCGCCCGTCGGCTGGCCGCGCTGGCCGGTCGCCAGTTCGGCCGCGGAGCGGCATGATGCGCGTCCAGGTCGTTGATCCATCGGCCTACACGCCACCCTACGATCACGCGCTGTGCGCTGCGCTGGCGCGGGCCGGCGCCGAGGTGCAGCTGATAACCAGCGAGTTCGCCTATGACTCGGCCCCGCCGGCCGACGGATATGCGGTCCGCCGGCTGTTCTATCGCCACGCACGCGGCGCGCCCGGATCCCGGCGCCGGCGGATCACCAAGCTGCTCGCGCACGGGCCGGACATGCTCCGCTACCGCCGCGCTGCGCGGGCCGCCGACGTGGTGCACTTCCAGTGGCTGGCCATGCAGTGGCTCGACGTGCACCTGCTGCCGCGCCGACCGCTCGTGCTCACCGCTCACGATTTGCTCCCGCGTGAGGCCCGAGCCGGACAGGTGCGAGCCCAGCGGCGCCTGTATGACGCGGTCGACGCGCTTGTGGTCCATTCGGAATACGGCCGAGGTCAGCTGGTCAGCGCTCTGGGGATCGACCCCGCCAAGGTCCACGTGATTCACCACGGCGCGTTGGAGCACCTGACCAGTCAGCGCGCTCAGGCGCCGATCCCGCCTGAGCTGCCACCGGCGAGGGGTCCGGTGGCCCTGTTCTTCGGGCTGCTGCGTCCCTACAAGGGCATCGAGACGCTGCTGGAGGCGTGGCGTGGCATCGAGGGTGCGCAGCTGTGGATCGTCGGACGTCCACGCATGGCGCTGGCGCCTCTGCGGGCGCTCGCGCCGCCCGGCGTGCATTTCGTCGCGCGGTTCGTCTCGGATCCTGAGTTGGCGGCCTGCTTTGACCGTGCGGATCTGATCGTCCTGCCCTACTCGCGGACCGAGCGCTTCGATCAGTCCGGTGTCCTGGCCACGGCGCTGGCGTTCGGCAAGCCGAGCCTCGTGAGCGACATCGGTGGCCTCTCGGAGGTCGCCGCCACCGGCGCCGCGCGCCTGGTCACCCCCGACGACCCGCACGCGCTGCACTCGGCGCTGACGGAGCTGCTTGCCGATCCCGCGGCCCGGGAGCGGCTCGCCGCGGCGGCTCGGTCAGCGGCCGCCGGGCCGTACTCCTGGGATGAGGCGGCCCGGGAAACACTGGCGCTGTATCGGTCGCTGACCGGAGGGTAGGCTCCGCCCCCGCCGAGAGCCACGAGAGCGGCTCAGCCGTCCGCCGGCGGAGCAACGAGTGCGGCTTAGGCGTCTGCCCCCGCTGTGCGCGCGTCGCCGGCGCCCAACCAAACGTCACGCGCCAAGTGCGGCACCAAGCGGGGCAGACGCTAAGCCGCTACCACCGCCAAGCCGCTACCACCGCTAAGCCGCTACCACCGCTCGGCGCTGGACCTCTGCGCGCACGAGGGGCGCCACTTCGCTGCCGAACAGCTCGATCGAGCGCATGACATCGCGGTGGGCGACCGCGCCGACGCTCATCTGGGCGATGTAGCGCTGATGATCGAACAGCTCGTGCTCGAAAAGGATCTTCTCGGCGACCTGCTCCGCTGAACCGGCCGCGACAGCCCCTCGCGGCGAGCGCAGAGCGTCGTATTCGGACCGGCCCGCCGGCGACCAGCCGCGCTCGCGTCCGATCCGGTTCATCATCGCCAGATAGGGCGCCGCGAACGCCGCATCGGCCTCGGCGCTCGTCGGCGCGACGAAAGCGTGCGTGTTGATCGCGAGCTTGAGCTGGGCCGGGTCATGGCCGGCCTCCGCGGCCGCGCGGCGGTAGAGCTCCACCAGTGGCACGAAGCGCTCAGGTTGACCCCCGATAATCGCCAGCGTCAGCGGCATCCCCAGGCTGCCGGCACGCACGACCGATTGGGGTGATCCGCCTACGGCGATCCAGATCGGCAGTCGGTCCTGGACTGGCCGTGGCCAGACACCGGCGTCGATGAGGGGCGCGCGGTGGCGCCCGGACCAGCTGACGTGCGTCGAATCACGCAGGGCCACCAGCAGCTCGAGCTTCTCGGCGTAGAGCTCGTCGTAGTCCTCCAGGTCGTACCCGAACAGGGGGAAGGACTCGGTGAACGATCCACGGCCGGCCATGATCTCGGCCCGACCGTGCGAGAGCAGATCAACGTGGGCGAAGTCCTGGAAGACCCGCACGGGGTCATCGGAGCTGAGCACGGTGACGGCGCTGGAGAGGCGGATTTGCCTGGTCTTGACCGCGATCGCGGCCAGCACCACGGCCGGGGAGGAGACCAGGAAGTCGGGACGGTGATGCTCGCCGATCGCGAACACATCGAGGCCGAGCTGGTCGGCCAGCTCGGCCTCCTCCAGCAGCTCCTGCATCCGCTGCTCACCGCTGACTTGAGAACTGAGGTCGGCAAAAGTGGCAAGTCCTAATTCCATGCCAGACAGGATAGCAGTTAGTTGTTGGCGCAACTAACTGCCCGGGCCGACGCCCGCTGATCCCACGCCGAGCGGGCCTCGGGCCCGGCCGGGATCGCGCCGCGCAGGCCGCCTGCGCCAGAATCCCGCGCGATGACGGCGCTGGTGATCCTGTTCTGGCTCTCGGCTGGGCTGCTGCTCTACACGCAGGCCGGCTACGCCGCTGTGCTCGTACTACTGGCCCGGATCCGCCGGCTGTCCCCCGCGGTCAGTGTCGCGGCGTCCGATCCTCCCGCCGTGTCGGTGATCGTGGCGGCCTACGCCGAGCAGGAGGTGATTGCCGGCCGGGTCGCCAACCTGCGAGCGCTCGACTACCCGCCCGCGCAACTGGAGGTGTTGGTGGCTTGCGACGGCTCGCCGGATGCGACTGCGCAGCGCGCACGAGACGCCGGCGCCGATCTCGTGCTGGAGTTGCCGCGCGGAGGCAAGATCCGCGCCCAGGACGCGGCCGTGGCGCGGGCGCGGGGGGACATCCTGGCGTTCTCGGATGCCAACGTGAACTGGGAGCCCTCCGCTCTGGGGGAGCTGATCGCGCCGTTCGCCGATCGCCGCGTCGGTTACGTGTGTGGCAACGTGGCGTTTGTCAATGAGGCCGGCACCAACCAGGAGGGGCTGTACTGGCGCTATGAGATGGCGGTGCGCGCGCTGGAGTCGCGGATCCGGTCGGTGACCGGCGGCAACGGGGCGATCTACGCCACCCGCCGCGAGTCCTACCTGATCGTCGATCCGATCATGGGCCACGATCTGTCGTTTCCGTTCAACATGGTCAAGCGCGGTTGGCTGGCCGTGTACGCGCCCGGAGCGCGCGCGACCGAGAAGATGGTGCCCACGATCGAGGGCGAGTTCGCGCGAAAGCGCCGGATGATGAGCCACGGCTGGCCGATTGTCCTGCGCGGCGGCATGCTCTCGCCCCGTGGCTACGGGGCGCTGTACGCCCTGATGATCGTCTCGCACCGACTGCTGCGCTACGTCTCGCCGTTCCTGCACATCCTGGCGCTGGGCGCCAGCATCGCGCTGCTCGGGCACGGCTGGGTGTACGTGGTCGCGCTGGCGATCCAGCTGGCGGTACTGGCGGCGGCGGCAGCGGCGGGAGCGATCCCGGCGCGGCCGCTGCTGATCGCGCGCTACTACGTGCTGACGACTGCGTCGCTGGCCGCGGGACTGTGGGACTGGCTGCGGCATGGCACCGGGGCCGGCTGGGAGCCGGCGGAGGGCACCCGATGATGGGGAATCCGTTGAAGCGGATTCCCTGGCGGAATCGGCTGGCGCCGATTCCGGTCCGCGCGCTCGATCTGACGATCGCCGGGATCGGATCGATCGTGTCGGCTCCGGTGATCGCCCTGCTGGCGGTGGCGATCGGGCTTGAATCCCCGGGGCATCCCATCTATCGCCAGACGCGGGTCGGCCGTGAGGGCGCGCTGTTCTCGATCTACAAGCTGCGGACGATGGTCGCCGGGGCGGAGTTCACCGGCGCCGGGCTGGCGATCCAGGACGGCGATGACCGGATCACGCGCCTGGGCGTGCTGTTGCGTCGCTACTCGCTCGACGAGCTGCCGAACCTGTGGAACGTGCTCAGGGGGGAGATGTCGATCGTCGGGCCGCGACCGACGGTGGAGGTGCAGGTCCAGCAGTACACCCCACGGCAGCGCGGGCGGCTGGCGGTCAAGCCGGGGATCACCGGCTGGGCGCAAGTCAACGGCCGCGCGTCGCTGCCATGGCCGGAGCGCATCGAGCTTGACCTGTTCTATGTCGAGCATCGCTCGCTGGCGCTCGACCTCCGGATCCTGGCCCGGACAGTGCGGATGGTGCTCAGCGGTCGGGGCCTCTACAAGGGAGACACGGGCGGATGGCAGCCTCCGAGCGTGACGTAGCGGTCCTGCTGACCGGGGTCGGAAAGCGCTACGACATCGTGTCCGCGTTCGCCCAGCACGCCACCGTCGTTGCGGCCGACCCCAACCCGCTGGCCCCTGCTCAGTATGCGGCGCATCACCGCTGTTCGGTGCCCCGGATCGAGGACCCCGGCTACGTCCCGGCGCTGGCGCGGTTGTGCGAGCAGTGGGGCGTTGGCGCGGTGATCCCGCTGACTGACCTCGACATCGAGGTGCTGGCCCACGCGCGCGCCGCCGGAGCGCTGCCCGCGCTCGTGCCCGACCCGGAGATCGCCCGGGCGACGTTTGACAAGTACGAGGCGCACCGGTTGCTGGAGCATCTAGGGCTGCCCTCGCCGCCCACCGTGCTCCCCGGCGAGCCGGTCGACCACTTCCCGGTGATGGTCAAGCCGCGCCAGGGCTCGGGCGCGCGCTCGATCCATCGCGCCGACGACGCACGCGCAGCGGAGTTCTTCGTCGATTACGTATCCGAGCCGACGATGGTCCAGTGGCTGATGGACGGCCCGGAGTTCTCGATCGACTGCCTGTCGGA
>OCTA010000347.1_pt1 | contig 42853 bp, 40 predicted proteins | sample 1538991 | NCBI WGS metagenome assembly OCTA01 (sample SAMEA3539302, study PRJEB22396) | soil metagenome | biome: tundra; feature: field; material: soil | place: USA | collected 2010-05 | depth 0.15 m | reverse complement strand
TGAATTTGTAAAAAAAGATAAGAAGAGAGCAAGGCTAATTATTTATTCTTCTGTTCTAATAGGAGTTGTAGTCGGTTTGATAGCAGTTTTGATTTAGAAATCTACTCCTCCTGATACCCATGCCACCGGTAGCTAATTAACTGGTTTATCAGTTCTTTGTTTTCCTGTGTGTTAATAGTTATCGCCTTTTCTTATCCGTTATTTCATCTCTTCTTATGCAATTGACGATATTCGGGGGTTATCCTTATTAATTACATTTACCCCTTCTTTCCCAGCTCCATTATCGTCTCCTTTACTCCCTGCTCATTACTTATTGGTTTGAAATTAAATGCCGTTTGAAATTTCGAGCTGTCAAAAACATAATCCGTTTCGTACTGGTATAGCATTTCATGAATCTCACCCAATATAGGAGTAAAAATTCCAATGACCCAAATTAACCACCCAGGCAGCATCATCACTTTATCTTTTGCTTTCATTTCCTTTGCAAAAAGGGAAACCCATTGTCTCCCGGTCAATGGTCTGTCAGTCGGTAAATTCCATATCTGATTAAATGCCGATGCCGTATTTCCAAGTATTGCCGTGCCCTTTGCAAGGTTAGGTGTGTATCCGAAGGTATGAAGTGCATCTGCATTACAGAACCATTGTGAAGTTTTTCCCTTGCTCATATTATCATAGACAGTATTCATCAAAACACTGCTGGCTTTAACACTGCTATAAAAATCAGGTGCACGCGCAATGATTGCTTTTAACTTCCCCTTTTCAACTGCATCTAATATTTTCTTGTCAACTTCCGCCCGCACTCTCCCTTTCCCGGTCTGCGGATTGATTAACGAATGCTCTGTTATATGATTTACTGCGCTCTTTTCTAGTGCGTATATATTATCAAAAAATATAAGTTCAGCATTGTTTTCTGAACAGGCATCAATTACATTCTGTATAAAAGTAGGCCATAATTGCTGCCAGACTTTTAGTCTGTATTCAAATCCAACTGTAATATAAACTTTTTCACTCCCCTTGATTGACCTGAATACATCCTCGCGTTTGGTTACGTCTGCAGGAAAAAGTTCATCTCCTTCATTTACTTTTCGGGGATTGCGCGATACAAGACGAATGTCTTTTGTATATTCAGATAAATATTTTGCAAGTTCTGTACCGATTGCTCCCCCCGCTCCTAATATTGTCTGCTTACTCATTTTAATTTCCGGAATTTAAATTATCTACTCACCTCTCTCTGCTCATCCCTTTATCTTTACCATTACTTTACCGCGCGGATGCCCTTCGCTCAAATGTTTAAAGGCTTCACTGGCTTGATCTATCGGAAATACTTTATCAATCTGTGCTTTGATCTTTCCACTATCTACAAGTTCAGCCAATCGATTCAATCTGGGGGTATTGGTATCGGTCATTTGTCCTATAGCTATAACATGATACTTTTCAGCCAATACCTGGTCAGGCTGCCCGGCTAGCGTTACAAGAACCCCCCCATTCTTAATTACCCGGAAAGATTTATTGGTTGTCTCACCACCGGCTGTATCGAATACCGCATCGTAATCTTTTAATATTTCCTCAAAAGCTTCATTCCGGAAGTCTATCACCTTATCCGCACCCAGCTTTTTAACATAATCTTTATCCTTTGCGCTTGCAGTAGTTGCAACATAGCCGCCAAGAGCTTTTGCTATTTGGATGGCAATTGAACCAATGCCTCCTGCACCTCCATGAATTAGAATTTTTTGACCAGCCTTAAGTTTGATGTGCTCTTCCAAAGCCTGTAAAGCGCTTACACCGGCAAGCGGTAGGGAAGCGGCTTCGATATCCTTAATATTCTTTGGTTGTTTGCCTGTATTAACAGCATTTGCCGCAACAAACTCCGCTAATGAACCTGAACCGCCATTCCAAACTATTGCCTGACCATATACTTTATCCCCTTTCTTAAAATTAGATACACCCTCTCCAACCTTGACAATTACTCCGGAAAAATCTCCGCCTAATGTTGCAGGGAATTTGAGTGGTAAGATCTCTTTTAAATAGCCTGCCCTGATTGCACTGTCCACAGGATTTAGTCCCGCAGCGTTTACTTCAATAAGAACCTGGCTGCTGGAAGGGACAGGCATTAATGCATTTTTATTAATTGTTATAACTTCGTTCCCGCCATATGAGTTTATTTGAACCGCTATCATTTCAACTTCCTTCTTAAATTTATCTTCCAATTCTAATACTGCCTACTTGTCCCCAACCGCCGACAAATAACCCAAGTACCCAGAGTATTACTGCAACTACTACTACTATATTAATAATCTTCTTGATCTTGGCATCCATCGGAATGTATGTGTTGATGAGCCATAATAACACCCCAATTACAATAAGCGTTAAAATTAAACTTATAAGAGACATGATTACTCCTTCTTTATTTTGTTTCCAATTCCATTAACAATAAAATTAATTTTATATGTAAACGAAAATTCGGATATGGGAAATTTTGTTCCTATATCCTCATAAAATATCGGGACATCTCTAATTTTAATCAATAGTCCATTGGGATGGAAAAGGAACTACACCTTTCCTGTAACACATTTATTAATATAAACTTAGATCATTGATGAACATCATATCAACGGCATTTAGAATTTGGTAGTATAATGATTATATAAAAAAACACCGTCAATTATGAGCATTTATTTTCATTTAGAGGTTTTTAGCTTAATAGGAGATTATAATAATAACTAAAGGTTCTTTTCAGATAAATGGACTCTTTATCTGCATCCCTGTCCTGATTTTCTCGTTTTTATCGGTTTCATTTGGTCAAACCTCAGATTATAATCAGCATGAAATTGGTAAGCCTTTTGTAAAAATTTATAGTAGTAAGCTCTATAAGGCTGGCTCAACCAATTGGTGTATCAATCAGGATAAACGGGGTGTAATGTATTTTGGAAATGAAAAAGGGCTGCTGGAATATGATGGTATTTCATGGCGTAAAATTGATCTGCCTAATCCTGATCTTGTAAGAGCATTAGCCGTTGATGATAAAGGAACAATTTATGTCTGTGATAGATCGGATATTGGATATCTCCAGCCTGATTCTATAGGGCAATTACGTTTTATTTCATTGCTCCCTTTTCTTAATCCTAAAGACCGTTATTTTGGTGAAATATGGGACGTTGCCTCTTCTTCTAAAGGCGCTTTCTTTAAAACTAAAGACAAAATATTCAGGTGGGACGGTAAAAGTATGTTCGTCTGGGATTCTGTATTTGCTCTCAGACTATATAATATAAATGATACTGTTTATTCCAGGAATAATGGTACCGGATTAATGATGATTGACGGAAACTCTATCAAACTTATGCCTGGTGGGCAAATCTTTTCTTCTACCGGCGTTTTCGATATGCTCCCCTTTGATGATAAAACTTCAAATCAAAAGGGAAGGATACTTATTACTACAAATTACAAAGGACTGTTTATTTTCGATGGTAAGAAGATCTCAAATTTCAAAACCGAAGCCGATTCCTTTTTAATAAATAACCAGATTTATAATACTTGTATCACTGCTGATGGAAATTATGCTTTCGCTACCCAGCGCGGTGGTGTGGCAATGATAAATCCGAATGGTAAATTGCTGAAAATTATTAATGAGGATTCAGGTCTCCCTACAAATATTGTCTACGATGTTTATTCTGACCTGCATGGAAGTCTTTGGCTCGCAACAGCAAATGGAATCGTGAGTTGTGAAACTCTTTCCCCATTTTATGTTATACCGGATAAAGGGGTGTTAAAGAATCCTGTGTTCTCTATGCTGCGCTTCGGGGATAATCTTTACGCTGCTAATGATTTGGGTAATATTTATTTAAAAAATAATACCTCATCTTTCAAATTGGTTGAAGGTATGAATAAACCTGGGAATTCTTTTCTTAACTCAAATGGAGTTTTATTTGCAGCAATGAATTGGGGAGTCGGGATAATTGAAAATGATCATATTAACAAAATGTTAATAAATAATTCAACTAATATATTGGTAAACTCCCGTTTTTTTAAGGACAGAATTTATGTCGGGCATAGGGACGGGGTTACAATTCTCCAAAAAAACAAAAATCATTATGATACTTATTTAACTGAGTTGCATGAAGAGATATCAAATATCGTTGAAGATGAGGATAGTAGTTTGTGGGCACAAACTCTTAATGGCGTAATTATTCATTCCACTAACAGTTTGCAAAATTTAATCCCCGGACAAAATTTCATTTTGGATCTTAAGTACTTTAATAAAAATAACGGTTTGCCCGGTAATGAATGGAATATTTTTAACGTTCACGGTAAAATGGTTCTGTCAACGGATAAGGGTACATATAAATTTGACAAAGTTTCAGGTGGTTTTGTCCGGGATTCAACATTAGGTGTTGTATTATCGGACTCAAATCATTTTATAAAAATGATTGCAAAAAGTACGAATAATGATTTATGGGTTTTAGCAGATATCCACGGTATGGATGAATTGGGTAAAGCTGTTCTGCAAAAAAATAGCACTTACAATTGGACGAATAACCCGCAGTTTAGAAGATTAGATCTAAGTTCAGTTTATATGATCTATTCTGATTATGATCCGCATTCGAATATAGAAAAATTGTGGCTGAGTAATGATGAAGGATTGTTTCATTATAATGGGATAATAAATAAGAATGTTGAAAAAGATTATCAGACAATAATCAGAAAAGTATTGGTTAGAAATGATTCGCTTGTTTATGGTGGAGCAAAAAACAATACACCAAAAACTGCAAAAACTATCCTTTCGTTTTCCCATAATGATATTACCTTTGAGGTCTCTGCGGCTAGTTATGATAAACCGGAATCAAATCTTTTTCAGTACTTTCTTAAAGGTTATGATAATGATTGGTCAAAATGGACGAGCGAATCAAAGAAAGTTTATACCAACTTATCAAGTGGAGACTATAAATTTTATGTACGTTCAAAAAATGTTTATGGCATTATAGGTAAAGAAGATGTTTTTGCATTTATTATCCTGCCCCCCTGGTATTTATCATGGTGGGCATTAACTCTTTATGGGTTATTGGTTTTAACTGGATTAATTTTAACCGACAGAGTTATGCGTCGCAGAGTAATAAATATAGAACGCAATAAGGCAAAACTCAATGAAGCTGAGCTGATTAAAAAACAAGCTGATGAACTTGAAACAGTTGATAGATTGGTAAAAATTATCAACCGTGCTGAAAACCTTGATGTCCTTTTCAATTCTTTACTTAAACAAACATTAAGCTTTATCCCTCAGGGTGAAAAAGCTGCGGTATTTTTACTCGATAAAAATGAAAACCTGTTTAAAATAGCCTTTACAGCCGGTTATACTGTTAAAGATCTTGAAAATATTTCATTCACGCCTGATGAATTAAAAAAACGCTATATAGAAAAATCTGAAGAAATTGAAAAGGGAATTTATGTTATAAATAATACGGAAAAATTATTTGGTGATGAAAAGTTTTTAAATATCAGTAAAGCTAAATCGATGCTGGTAATGGCAGTGGAAATAGATGACATTACCGAAGCATATGTTGTGTTCGATAGTTTTAGTTCTGAAAATTCATTTGACCGTTCGGCAGCGGGATTGCTTAACAGGTTTCGGGAACATGCTGTGTCTGCAATATCCAAAGCCCAGGCTCTGAAAATATTACAGGAAAAAAATGAAGAAATTGTTAGATCGCAGGAACAGCTTTTAACCCAGGAGAAACTTGCTTCCCTCGGAGCATTAACGGCAGGCATTGCGCATGAAATACAAAATCCATTGAACTTTGTTAATAACTTTTCTGAAGTGAGCAATGAATTGATGGATGAGCTTAAAATAGAGTTGCAAAATAATAATATAGTAGAAGCCATTAAAGTTGTAAACGATGTAAAACTAAATCTTGAAAAAATAAATACCCATGGCAAACGAGCTGATTCTATTGTAAAAGGTATGCTCCTCCATTCTAGGGGAAGTTCCGGCGAGAAGACACTAACGAACATAAATGAACTTCTCGATCAGGACGCCACTCTCGCATACCATGGCTTAAAAGCACAGAATATAGATTTTAATATTTCCATAGAAAAAAATTATGACCAATCATTAGAGAAAATAAATATCGTCCCGCAGGATATCAGTAGGGTATTTCTGAATATAATTAATAATGCCTGCTATGCGGTAAATGAGAGAAAGGATAAGACCGGATCTGATTTCATTCCTGAACTTAAAATATCTACCAAAAATTTACAGGACAAAGTTGAAATTCGCATCCGTGACAACGGTAATGGAATCCCCGCTATAATTAGGGACAAACTATTTAATCCCTTTTTTACTACTAAACCGGCTGGTGAAGGCACTGGTCTTGGTCTGTCTATCAGTCATGACATTATCGTTAAGCAGAATTCGGGTGAAATTAAGTTTGAGAGCGAAGAAGGCAAATACACTGAGTTTATTATCACTTTAACTAAATAGAAATAAAATGGACACAGAAATTGAAACGGTAAATATTCTTGTCGTTGATGATGAGCCCGATTTGGAACATCTGATTCTTCAAAAGTTCCGTAAAAAGATTGGGACAAAAGAATATTCGTTTGTATTTGCTAAAAATGGAGCGGAAGCATTGGATGTTATTTCTAATAGTTCTTCAGTAAACCTTATCCTTACGGATATAAATATGCCGGTAATGGACGGGCTTACCCTCCTTTCCAAAATTAATGAACTAAATAATAAATTATTAAGATCCATTATCGTTTCAGCTTATGGCGATATGGAAAATATTAGAACCGCTATGAACAGGGGAGCATATGATTTTATTACTAAGCCTATCGATTTGAAAGACCTGGAGATAACAATTGAAAAATCTTTGAAAGAAATTGAGCAATATAAAATAGGTCTTTCAGCGCATGATAAATTAATGGCTTTTAAGCAGGAACTTGATATTGCCACTGCAATCCAATCTTCAATTCTGCCGAAATCCTTTCCGGCATTTCTTGGCAGAAAAGAGTTCGATATTTACGCAAAAATGATTCCCGCTAAAGAAGTCGGTGGTGATCTTTATGATTTCTTTCTTATTGATGAATATAGGCTTGGAGTAATAATAGGTGATGTAATGGGAAAAGGTATTGCATCCGCTCTGCTTATGGCTGTCTCTAAAACTTTGTTAAAAGCTACAGCGCTAAAAGGAATGCCCCCTGATAATGTTTTATCTGAAGTTAATAATATGCTGGTAGATCAAAGTCCGACAAATATGTTCGTCACGGTTTTTTATGGTGTACTTGATACAAGAAACGGAGCTTTTGAGTATTCAAATGGAGGACATAGTTCGCCTTATTTAATATCCGCTGATGGAAAAATCAGTCAGCTTGAAAATATTGGAGGGATATTATTGGGAACGATGCAGAATGCTGAATATGAATCACGTATCTTTATGCTTAAACCGGACGATTGTTTATTCTTCTATACAGATGGTGTTACAGAAGCATTCAATAAAAATGAGGAGGAATTTCTGGAACAACGACTGGTCGATTCTCTTCAAAATTCTAATACTATAAGTGCTGATAAATTGGTAGATAAAATCATAAGTAATGTTCAAACCCATACTAGCGGTTTTGAGCAATCCGATGATATTACCTGCTTAGCCCTAAAATATTTGAAGCCTTAAAATATTTATCCCATAATTGATTTGTATAATATTCAACTGATTTTTCCTCATAACCTATGGTAAAAAGTATTTGCTTGGTACCTTTCGGCTTCCTGTCTGATATAGCTTTGTATTTGTTAGCGCTTAAAAGCTTTTCTGCAGTAGTGCTGTTAATTGCATAGTAAGGATAGTTTTCAAAGACATATTTTGTTAAAGCTTCCCCTTTTCATTTTTCACCCGCAGGTTTCTTCAAAGCATCATAATAAAGAGCCGCTGCTCCAAGTATGGCAATGTGATTTGTTTCAGAGACTTCAACTTTAATTTTATCTGATGAATGCACATAAGGAAATTTTCTGATGGATTTCCACATAGCGTCTTTGAAAAACCCATAAGATTTACTTACTGACCCGCCTAGAATAAAAATTTCAGGATCAACCGCAAGCATAATCACTTTAATTGCTTCACCTAAGTTCAATCCGAACTGAGAGAAAATTTCTACAGCTCCCCCATCGACATTTTCCGCTCTTTGCTCTATCTCTTCTCCTGAAATACCGTATTCATTCTCGAAAAACTGACCACTGCAGTAGTACTCAAAATCATGATCTCTGAATGGTATCATCCCAAATTCCCCGGCACCGCAATTCTCTCCCACATATAAATGATTATTAAGAACAAGACCTGAACCTAATCCTGTCCCAATTATTAATCCAACTATATTGTTGTAAGCTTTCGCCCGCCCAAAATACTTTTCCCCCATTACAAAACAATTAGCATCATTATTCACATACACCGGTAGCTCATATTTTGCTTCTATTTGTTCTTTCAAATGAACTTCTTTCCAGGCAGGGATATTCGTTGCATCATATACGATCCCTTTCTCTGGATCAACAAGACTCGGGACTCCAATACCTATACCCTCAATATTATCGTTCAGAAATTTCCCGATTAATAAATTCAGATCATCCATGATCTCAGTTTCACTACCGGCTTTTTTTATTTTTAATGATTCAATTCGGACTACAACATTATCTTCAACTAATCCGGCACGTAGATTGGTCCCGCCAATGTCAATTCCAAGTACTTTCATGTTCTTTCTTCCCCGGCTAATTTTTTAAGCTTTATTGTTTCATTGGTAATAATCGGATTAGCCCGGATTCCTAGAAATAACATATAAGCCAGTGTTATATATATGAATGACATTCCGGCTCTTAACCCGAATGTATCCCCTAACCAGCCGATAAATAGTTGTACTACCGCTCCTCCGATTATTGCTGTGCACAAAATCCCTGAAAATGATCCGTGGTGTGCATTAACTGAATTCAGAGCTAATGAAAAAATGATAGACCACATTACTGAAAGTGAAAATCCAACCATAGGGAAAGCAATAAGTGCAATGTTTCCTGAACCAAATAATGCAGCCGTTAAAAAAATCGTGGCAAATATTACAGCGCTTACCAAAATCTTTCTGCTGTCAAATAATTTTAATAAACCTAACCCGATTAAGCACCCAATAGACATCATTCCCCAAAACCAACCGACAATCGACGAACCGACTGTTATTGGATCATAGCTATGATAGGTAAATAAGAACTTTGAAATCCAATAAGATACACCTTGCTCAGTTCCCACATACGAAAAAATTCCAATGAAATACAGAATGACTACTTTTTGGCTAAATAAGGATTTGTGAGTACCCCACGTTCCCGACTTTTCATCTTCTTTTCTTTCAACTTCAGGAAATTTAGAAATCACTATTACGAAAACCATTAAAAGTAATATCAAAGTAAATACCCAATAAAGTGCTACCCATGGAAGTTCAGTTGGAACTAATTTTGTTAAGATGGTTTTATTTAATATCAGATAGGTCAAAAACATTGGGGCTAAGAATGAAGCCCCGCCAAATATTAATTGAGCCATTACAGAATTGAATGCAAAATGTTTCTCTCCTCCCGAAACTCTTAGCAATGGGTTAATTGCCACTTGAAGCATTGCCATCCCTGACCCCATTAAAAAAAGCGAAAGAATAAAAACAAAATAAGAAGGGAAAAGTGAAAAAAGTAATGCGCCGAGAAAAGCTATCACAAACGCAGAAATCATTATTCTTTTCTCCTTATATTTTTCAACAAGAATCCCCGCCGGGATTGACATAACGCCATACGCTATGAAAAATGCAAAGGGTAGAAAAGCAGAAAATGTTAAACTTAATTTAAAGCTATTAATTACATTAGGATTAAGAGCCCCTAAAATGTTTGTTATAAAGGAAATGACAAAGAAAGTTAAAAAAATCAATCCTACTAAATAATAATTTATCTTCATTCCTTCCTCCGAAATAAAGAACAACATTACGAAAACTCCGCATAACTTTCATTGATAGAGGCATAATTAAACTCCAAACCTTCTCCTATAAGCAACAATTTGCATCAATAAGTTCTCCCTAACTGTGTTTAATTGAAAAGATGTAGTTCCTTTTTCATCCCTTTGTCCGATTGAATTATTTTATTTCTCTTGATACCTTATCATGAAATTAAACCCTGAAAATTAAACTTAAAGGATGCTTACTATACAATATCGCTGTAATAAATGGAAATTATGATTGAGGACGCTGGGTCTTGACAGCATGACGTTAGATAATGAATATGAAAAGAAATGATAAGAGATGATAAGGACTATACCAATGAAAAAAATAAAAACCGCAATAGATAATCCTCTGTCTGAGTTGATAAGCGATAATATCTATGATTTGTTAAATTCGAATGGATTAATTGATGAGACGTCAGTAAGAGATTTCCGGATGAGGATGAACTATAAACAATTACGGGCAAGCAATGTTAGTGCAGGAGATGCTATTGAGGCTTTAAAGCAAAAGTATGCATATTTGCAGTTCGAAACCATTAGAAAAATAGTATACCATGTAGAAATCCCGACTGTAAAAAAAAATACTAAATCTTAACAAATCTATACCAGGGTATAATTACCAGGAATATTTCAACGGTCAATAATTATCCAATTCCGGGAATCCCGTCATTTTCCAATTCTAACGTTGCCTATTTCTTCTATTTATTCAAGTACCTTAATATTTTTCTTCGCGCAGATTTCCTTAAGCTGTTTAGGCCAGATTGAAACAGAAACTTCCCCCAGATGAGCAGTTCTGAGAAGATACATATATGTGCGTGACTGTCCGACGCCCCCGCCAATGCTTAAAGGTATCTTGTCATTAAGTATTGCCTGATGATAAGGCAGTTTCAAAAAGTCCTGCTGACCTGTAATTTCTAATTGCTGTTTAAGAGTGTCCTTTGTTACGCGGATTCCCATGGATGTCAGTTCATGCCGGCGCTTTGTTACAGGATTCCAGACAAGGATATCGCCGTTCAAGCCATGATAAGTATCTCCCTTTTTACCGGAAGTTGGGGTTACCCAATCGTCATAATCGGCAGCGCGCATTTCATGCGGATAACCGTCCTTAAGAACCCATCCGATGCCGATTATAAATACTGCGGGATATTTCTGTAAGATTGCAGTTTCACGCTGCTTACGCGGAAGGTCAGGATACATTCTAAGTAATTCTTCTGCGTGTATGAATTTAAGTTTTTTAGGAAAACCAGGATATACTCCTTTTAATTGTGGGAAATGTTTCTCAGCATGTTTGCCTGCGCCGTAAATAACTTTCCAGATTTTTTTAACAACATCTTTAAGTAAATCGAGGTTACGCTGGTCAGCGGTAATACGTTTTTCCCAGTCCCATTGGTCAACATATGAGCTATGGTCATGATCTAGAAAATAATCTTTGCGCACGGCTCTCATGTCTGTGCAGATTCCTTCGCCCGGTTTGCAGCCAAACTGGGCAAGAGCCATTCTTTTCCATTTGGTAGCTGCCTGAACAACCTGTGCGTCTATTCTTTTTTCAAGACCAAGCCCACAGGGAAAATCAACCGGTGTGCGTGAACCGTCCCGATCCAGATAATCATTAACACCGCTGTCTTTATCGACAATCAGCGGAACCTGAACCATTTGAAGATTTAATGCCTTGCAAAGGTTCTTTTCAATATAATCCTTAATTTCATAAAGCGCTTTCATCCTTTCAAGTGGTAGAAGAAGTGCCTTATAATTATTTGGAAGAATTTTTTCAACTTCTTCATATGTGCTGATGCCGGGTCCGGCGAGATCTGCTTTTTTATCTCCCATTGATAACTCCATTTTAAATTATCACTGCACCCTTTTAATTAAATTAATGAAAATGCAGTACTAAAACTTATATATATTCTTTCGGATTTAGAAACAAAAAAGTTATATTAAGCAAAGTTATTATTGAACCTAAAGGATTTGAATCATCACATCCCAAATTGATAGAAACCATAAATTACATTGTAAATATATTAGCTAATACTGACCCTAAAATATTATGAATGATAACCAACTGCCCGGAAGTTCATTTTTAGATGAAATCAAAAAAAAATCTAAGGAGATTTCCGACTATAAATATGCCCTCGATGAATCTAGTATTGTAGCTATCACAGACGCAAAGGGGATTATAACACATGTCAATGATAATTTCTGCCGGATATCTAAATATACTGCAGAAGAATTAATAGGAAAGGATCACCGTATTATAAATTCCGGCTACCATCCAAAAGAATATATTAGGGATCTATGGGTTACTATAGCTAAAGGCAAAGTCTGGAGAGGGGAATTTAGAAACAAAGCAAAAGACGGAACATTTTATTGGGTCGATGCTACCGTTGTCCCCTTCCTCGACGAAAACAAGAAACCTTATCAATATTTGGCTATTAGGTCGGATATAACAGAAAGGAAGCGAGCGCAGGAGGCGATAAAAAATTCCGAAGAAAAGTATCGGAACATTACAGAAAACATTGATGATTTCCTTTTCACATTTGAACGCATTGGAAAAGTCTTAAAACCTCTTTTCTATACCTATTCAATAGAAAAAATTACAGGTTACTCGCAATCTGATTTTCTTTCAGAATCGACTTATTTGCTTAAGATCGTTTATCCTGATGATTTCCCACTATTAAAGAAAAAGTTAAAAACCATTCTTAGGAATATGATAAAATCCTCCGAAGAAATGGAATTCAGGATACTTAATAAACAAGGTAACATTGTCTGGGTAAGGACAAAAATTAATGTAATAAGAAATGCTGACGGTAAAATATTAAAAATTTATGGGCTGGTAAGTGATATATCCTTAAGGAAAAAGGCGGAAGAAGAACTTAACCAGTCTACAGAAAGTCTGATTAAGCTGAATGAAACAAGGAATAAATTTATTTCGATTATTTCACATGATTTAAGAACTCCTTTCACTTCAATTCTGGGATTTACTGATCTGCTGATTAATGATAACGAATTAACTGAAGAAGAAAAAAAACAGTATGTGGGGTTTATTCAGGAATCTTCCCAATCGATGCTGGCCCTTGTGAACTCATTATTAGACTGGACTAGATTACAGACAGGAAGAATTAAATTTGAACCTCAAAAATTAAATGCCCGCGCAATAGTTATTAATTCCATAAACTCATTATCTGGCGCTGCTTTTCAGAAAAACATTAAATTAGAATCGGAAGTTGAAAAAAACGTAACTATTTATGCAGATAATAATTTAGTGTCCCAGGTCTTCAATAATTTAATTTCTAACGCAATTAAGTTTACAAAACCAGGCGGAGAAATTGTTATATCAGTCGCTCAATCAAAAAAGACACACTTTTATGAATTCTCTGTAAAAGATAACGGAGTCGGAATTAAACCGGAAAATATGCAGGATCTTTTCAGGATAGATACAAAGTATTCATCGGAAGGAACTGCTGGGGAAAAAGGAACTGGACTTGGGCTTTCACTGGTAAATGAAATTATCGAAAAGCATGGCGGAAATATCTGGATTGAGAGTGAATATGGAAAGGGCTCTGACTTTAAATTCCTGTTGCCCATTGCATCGCCTAATATTCTGTTAGTAGATGATAGTAAAACAGACCGGCTTTTGTATTCTAAAATTCTTAAGAATATAACACCGGATTATAATATTGAAATTGCTTCAGACGGAAAAGAAGCATTAGTGAAAATAGTGGCAGATCCTCCCGCACTTATAATAACCGATCATTTAATGCCTGAAATGAATGGATATGAACTCACAATGGAAATAAAAAAACTTAATCTTAAAAGAAAGCCGCAGGTTATTATTCTAAGCGGGGATATCAACAGAAGTACAATTGATGATTATACAAGTCTCGGAATTGAATACGTGTTTCAAAAGCCGGTAAATTTAAGCAATTTTAAAACTGCAGTTGAAAAATCCTTAAGAAAAGGACTGGAAGGGTAAACCCTTAAAAAAAATCACTCTTAAATAGTTTAGCCCATTAATCTATTCACCTCTGCGCGCGATTGAAATAAAGATACATCGATTTAACGTCTTCGGGTACAAGCTTGGGAAGTTCTTTACCATTGGTATAAAATTCTTTTTCAATGATCGGTATATGGTTCCATAACTTGCTAAAAAATTCATCTATGTTATCTAAAGGTTGAATTTCATGCGCGGCAATAGTTTTATCGGGATTTCCATTATAATGACAACCATTACAGCCTTTACTGACTAACAATTTTTGTCCCTCTTCAGCTGACCCGTTAACCTGCTCCGTATTATAAAAATATAAATAAGCTATTAGATTCCCCATTTCACTTTCTTTAAATGAGGGCCATGAAATTTTTTTATCCCACATGGCTGATTCCATTAAAGAAGAATGATTCCACATCATACCGGCAATTTCATTAACACTTTTGTGCAGGTTAATTTTATCTAAAGGAGCACCTATTTTTTCTTTTAAATGGCAATACGCACAATTCTTACTATTAAATAATTTTTCCCCTTGTACCGGGTTACCCGGATACATAAGGTTTTTATTCTTCTTCCCTTGCGTGCTTATGGATTCAAGGTATGCTGCAAGACTGGCAAATTCGTTCCCCTTAAAAACAGGGATTGTAATCTTTGATGTTTCCTGTTTTTTGTGCATCTGCGCTGCATGGTTCCACATCACTTCCGCTAAATAGATTGGAGAAGCATTATATCCTGTTTTATCAAGACTAATTTTATCCGGAACTGATTTGCCTACCGAATGGCATTTTACACAGTTCATCTGAACAAACAATTCCTTTCCCTTGCTTACACTTCCATTCTTACTGATATATCCTAAAAAGGCAATAAAATAACGGAGTTTATGGAAATCTTCAGTGTTCATTTTCTGCAGTTTAGCGTTCAGTTGGTCGATCATTTTTAGCATTTTAGGTGAATGATTCCACATATCAGTTATTAATTCATAATCGCCGCTGAGAAAATTATCTGAATTAAAATCAGGTGCAGTCCTTCCGCCAAACCCATTGATTGAATGACAGTTAATACAATTATTGTTCTCAAATACTACTCTGCCTTCAAGTGGGTTTCTGGGTAATTCTTTTTTATCTGACTGCTTCTGCTGAATAAATAAATCGTCCGAAGCAAACGCGTAGACAATAAATGTAACCGGTATTAAAATTACCAGGGTTATAATACATAAATTCCTGATTCTCATTTTTCAATCTCCTTGTTTCTGCCTATGTATAAACCCGCTAAAACATAGGTTAAAATTCCGGCTAAAATCCAAAAAACAATAATACCAAGTATGCTGATAGCAATTGACGCAGTTTGATGATCGTCCACTTCGCCGGACACATTAACTAAATTAATTAATAGAACGGTCATCCCTGAGGCAAGTATCCATAAAAAAGACAATAGTATAATTTGAATAAAGATAAGAGATTCAAAAAAGATTTTTATTTTGTTAAACATAAATTCCTCATACTATTTTTTTAATATGCCCTTTAGAGGGTAAGTATTCATTTAACCGTTCTGAAACAAGCCGAACACTCTCTTCGCGTCCTTCTTTAATTTCCCAGATTGAAATAAGCGGGAATAGTTTTGAAAATGCCATGAACCCCAGAACAAAAGCAGCGGCTGCAGCGGCAAAAAGAGAAATCTCCGTCAATGAAGGGATATAAATACCCGTTGGGAATGGCAGTCTCGGATTGGCTAATGAAGGAACTACCACTATTAATCTTTCTAGCCACATTCCAATTGTAACGGCAATCGACGCAATTAAAAGTCCCGGAATCGTTTTCAGCTTTTTATTGCTTAAGAAAACAACAGGTATAATGAAATTACAAACAACCATTAACCAGAAATAAGGTGCATAATCTCCGACAAATTTGTATAAAAACACTCTCATTTCTACCGGCTCATGTCCGTAAAACGTAGTAAGATATTCTGCAAATGTAAAATAAAACCACAGGAGAGACATTACTAACAAAAGAGTGCCAAGATAATTAAAATGAATTTCCTTTAAGTAATCTTCAAAGTGGAAAGCTTTACGGAAAGCAATCATTACTATTATTAACGCAGCAATACCGGAAAATATGGCGCCTACTACAAAATAAGGTCCAAAAATAGTGCTGTGCCAGCCCGGCTGTAATGTCATAGAAAATATCCAGGAAATTACTGTGTGTACCGAAATTGCTATTGGAATAACCATAACCATAAGAATACTAATAGCTTTTTCTAAAACATGTTTCTGTTTTTCAGTTCCATCATAACCCCACGCCAGTATTTTATATAATTTATGGAATCTTCCTCCTCTGTCCCGAAGTAGCGCTATGTCCGGTATTAACGGTAAATAAAGATAAATCGTTGAAGCTGTGAAATATGCTGTAATGCTGGTGAGATCCCATAGAAGTGGGGATTGTAATCTGCCCCGCTCAAAAATATGCATTATTCTGTCCGGTCTGCCAAGATCAATTATTGGATGTAGCCCTCCTATTACAAGTACAATTCCAGTTATAACTTCTGCCATCCTGGTTATAGGGCGCCTCCATTCAGCTTTAGATAAACGAAGAATAGCAGAAATTAATGTCCCCGCATGTGAAATTCCTATAAAGAATACGAAACTTATAATATAAAATCCCCAGGTTACTGGCTGATTCATTCCTGTTTCCCCAAGTCCGTATATTAATTGACGAACATACATTGCAACGCCAAATAATAAAACGGCTAAAAGTGCTGCACCTAAGACATAAAATCCTTTTCCGGAATGATAAATTGGCTTAAATAGAACTTCATCTTCATCAAGAATTTGAGAATTGTTCATTTCAGAGACCTTCAATTTTATTATTTCATCACTTATTTAGATTTGGCACTTAAATAAAATACTTTAGGTTGAGTTCCAAGTTCTTCCTGCAATGTAAACTTTCTGTAATCACTCTTTAACCTGGAAACACTGCTGCCTGAATCATCAAGATCACCAAATGTAATTGCGTGAGCAGGACATACCTGCGCACAGGCAGGGATATAATCCTCTTCATTCAATTTTCTATGTTCTGCCGCAGCACTTTCTTTGGCTTTTTGTAATCTGTGAATGCAAAATGTACACTTTTCAACTGTGCCTTTAGGACGAACTGATACATCAGTGTTGTAACATTTTTCATAGTCAATTGGCTGCTCTTCTTTAAACCAATTAAATACTTTCGCGTTGTATGGACAATTTGCCATGCAATATCTGCAGCCGATACATTGGGGATAAATTTGTGCAACAATACCATCATCTCTTTTATAGGTCGCCCTGACAGGACAAACTTTTGTGCAGGGAGGATCGTCGCATTGAAAACATAATGTCGGCATAGCGACAGGACGGATATCAGGATAATTTCCTTCGTAAGATGTAGTGGCTAACTTCATCCATTGCATAACCCTGCTCATAGCAGCGTTTTCTTTCGAAACAATCTGCACATTATTCTCTAGCTTGCAGGCCGTAACACAGGCTTCGCATTGATTGCATTTATTAAGATCTATTGCCATTCCATATTTAGCCATAAATACTCCTAAGAAGATGAAATTTCAACGGGCGTTTCAGTAAATGAGGGTTTACCCGATACTTTATCAAATATATTTTCAGAATACATTAAAGGATTTATTCCTGATTGGTCGCCTAAAATAGTATGCCCTAATCCAAAAGGGATATCTAGACTGCCGGGTAAAACGGCAGGATTATAAATCAAAACTGCCGGAAATTTTCCTTTTGATGTTTTAATATTTACATCGCTTCGGTCACGTAGGGAATGGCGGTGGGCTGTTTCAGGATTAATTTCAGCCCATGACTTATAAAAAACTGACCAGTTGTGTCCAAATTGTTCAACCAATACCGGATACAAACTCATACTCCCCTTATAATCAAGACTCTTTCTAAAAATATTCAGAAATAATTTATTTGGGGATGCGATTTTAACTGTGTTATCAACTCGCGAAGGCGGGGGAGGTAGTTTGCCGGTAAAATTAATTTTAGGGGAGTAAGTGTCTTTTTCACCAAATGGATTCCACCATCCGCCAAATTCAATTAAGCTGTCCCAAAACTCATCAAAGCTTCCGTATTGATCTGCTTGCCACCCGATTTTTCTGAGACCTTTTTCAATTTCAGTAAATTTATTCTGGCTCATGAGAGCACCGTTACGATCATCATACAATTTCTTGGCAATTGATTTAATATAATCTGATACGCTGACGTAAGTAAATTCAGAGTTTGCCTTAAGATCTTTCATTAAAGAGATAATTATGTCCCCGGTATCTGTGGTCTTAAAGAACGGATCAACAACAGGCTGCTGAACAGTAACTACGCTTTTTCCAATGGACTCATTAAAAATTAAATCCAGTTTTTCCAAATCGTTATGGTCGGGAATTATAAGATGCGCATATGTAGATGTTTCATCAATGAAAGAAGAAAAACTAACAATAAAAGGAATATCCCCGATCTGCTTTTTTAATGTCCCCTGGTCAGTATTATTAAAAACGAAATTACTTCCTGAGATCATAAGAATTTTAATGCTCTTCTTACTGGCAATAGAATTCTTAAATGTATTGAATGTAGCTTTTTCAGTAGATGACTTAGTGTCACTGATGATGGAAGAATAAAATGAATCTTTTACTTTTCCGAACCCGTTAAATCCTTTCAAAGCATTTAGGACAATAATTGCCAGCGCATTCTCTGTGCCATTTGAAGAATGTAAAATTGATTCGTCAAAATAAGCAGCAGGAGCAGAAGCTTTCTCAAACTTTCTGCCGATTTGAAAGATTGTATCTTTTGGAACTCCGGTTAAATTTTCGACCTTATCAGGGTGATAATTATCCAGGATATAATTCTTAATAGCACTAAATCCGGTGACAGACTTTTCAGCGCTTTTATCATACATCTCATCTTTCAGCAGAACCCAGGCAATACCCATCGCCAGGTCACCGAAAGCAACAGGCCGGATAGGAATCCATTCGTCTGACTTAAAAATACCACCGGTCAATTTAGAGCTGGCAGTTGTAATTTTATATCCCTTTTCTCTAAAATCAATTAACTTTCTGCTAAAGTAAAGAGGGCTTTGGGAGATTTCGGAAAGCTGGGCGCCAAAATTCAAAAGGTAATCACATTTTTCAAAGTCAATAAATCCGGGCGCATCTCCGGCAACATCAGTATAAGGAGATATGCTGTTGCTTAGATAATTGTCAACAATTAAGTTTTTTATTCCTGTTTCTTTAGAAAATTTATTAAACAATTCATCCCTTATCGCTGATTCGGTTTGGGCAATAAAAAAAATATCATCTTGTCTGTTATCTTTAATAACATTTTTTAAATTCTCTAAAAGAATATTGTAAGCTTCATTATAAGAGATTGTAACAAATTTACCGTTAACCTTTTTTAGCGGGCTGGTAATCCTGGAAGGATGATAAAGATCAGAAATGGAAGTAAGTCCCATTGAACAAATTCCGCCGTCATTTATGGGGGAAAGGGGATTGCCAATAGCCTGGATAGGAAAATTATCAATGAGTCTTATTCTTAAACTGCACCCGCCGGGACATTTTGAACATGCTGTTAATTTCCATGTTTCGGTTCTTGGTCCTGAATACAGCACCGGTTCTAGAGATTTCGGAAGTTTCATTATTGCCGCTGCACCCCCGCCGACAGCTAATCCGGCAGCGGCTATTCCGATAAGTTTTACAAAATCTCGTCTGTTAATTTCCATTCAGAAAATTCTCCTATATATCATATTCCTCTTTTCTGATTATTTAATTCAATTAATGATGACAATTACTGCAATCGGTCGTAATATTTCTTTGCGTATGGCAGTCCCAGCAAACCTTCATTTCAAACGGTCGGTAGTTTGTAAGTACCGGTGAAGTTTGCACCGTCATATCGCCATGGCAAAGTATGCAATCCAGGCTTCCTATCTTTACATGCCTTCTGTGAGAAAAGATGACATAATCAGGCACGACATAATAATTCTGCCAGGGGATAAGTTTATTGTCTTTTACATAATCGTATACTTTTTTTTCTTCTTCAGATGCAGGATTGATAATATTTGAGTGGCACATACTACATGTTTCAATATTTGGAATTCCGGCACGTTCTTGTGTGTTAATATTCTGATGGCAGTTTTTGCATTCCATCTTATGCTGCTTCGTATGTACATAGTGGCTGAATAATACAGCCACTGGTACATTTTTCGGCATTTGTGCTTTATTAAAGAAATAAAATCCCGCAATCGAACTAACTAAAAATAATATGAAAAAGCTTAATATATTTTTCATAAAGTAAAGACGATTTATTAATTAAATAATATTTTGCCGTGATTACTGTTGAGTCCTGAGAAATTCTAATACTGCTCTGGCATCTTTTTCTTTTAATTTTTGATCCTTCATCATGGGGACAGTTTTCCAGTTTCCAATAAGTTTTTGCACATAGGGGTTTTTCTTCTGCATTTCAGATGTGTTCATTAAATAATTCATTATAAATTCTGGTGCTAAATTTTTTGTAACACCTTTAAGAGCAGGACCAAGGTTCACATCTTTAATATGGTGGCACGGGGCGCATTTAGAATCAAACAAATCGCTTCCTTTGTCTGCTAGTTTCTGGTCGACTGCCGTAAGCTTCAGTGCTTTAATCGGACCTATCCCCTTGTCTTTTAATTGATTAGGATCCGGTTTCTGTTGAATTATGGGAGAATTCATTGTCTCGAATCCACAAAAAATTAAGATTACAATAAAAAAAGCTGATAAAATTATTGAATTTACTTTCATGATCACTCCATTTTTATATTTAGTTTATTATTCATTATTTATTAAAGAACTAGCCAGGCTGATAAATTAAGTGTGTTATTATCGGCTGCGTTTCTTCCATTACCATCATAATTAGAAGAACTGCCGTTAAACTTGTTGTAAATTGTATACTGCAGGGCAAATTGAGTATTCATCCATGGTATGAATGTTAATTGGAAAATTTCACCATTACTGTCGGGTAGCCCATTAGCGCTGCTTATTGGGTTTTCCTGTGGAACCAGCGTAATAAGGTTATCGCCAGTAATGGAAAAATAACCCGCAGATAAGGAAATATATTCAGGGAAATTATAGGTCAGATCTGCCTTTATATTTTTAAGATTATTAATGTCTTGAGGGTCCTGTGTGATTTTTGCAGTCTCGTATGCCGCATGGAAAATAAAAGATGAGCCGTTTTCCAGATTCTTTTCATATTGGGCATCAAACCCGAGATTAGTACCATCATTTGTCGGTCCCATTATACCTGCCTGAAAAACTTTTGAAGTCATCCCATATGTGCCAACTGATAAGTATTGACCAATCCATTGGTGCTGAAGTGCTAATCTCCAGTAAGGAGCCAGCCCTTTAACATTTGGTGACCATGTGTTATCAGGTGGATATCCAACACCTGACGGGGAAGCATGATAAACAGAAAGTTCTGCATATATTAGTTCATCATACAACGCATATGCACCTAATCCTGCCACACCTTCCGAAATCCCCATAACAGTTACGGATGGAGAAGGAGCGGCTTCTGAGCCGACATAGGGGAATCCCCATGCCCCTGTAGTATTCCAAACATCTTGGACTGACGGTCCATTATTCAATGTTACACCATAAAGTAAATCATTCGATGCGATTTTAGTATGGTTAGCGTATCTGATGTCGAGCATATCAAGACCCATTGTTCCATCGCTCAAAGCATATGTAGTTTGAATATATGCACCTATGTGGGGAGTAATTTCTCCGGCAATAAATATCGACATTTCTGAGGGAACTTGAACAAAATTGTTATCACCCCCTGTCGCGAATTGTTTACTTACAGAAGTGGCGTTTGCTACAACCATAGCAGATACAGGAAGACTATTTAAAAGCTTTAGCGTAGTGCGCGAGCTGTCGGGTGAAACCGCTTCAATAGACTCAACATTGGTCAATGTATAACCATTTAATTTAAACATCCTTCCGAATGAATTTAATGCTGGTGCCACGTAATGACAATAATTACATGAAAGATTTGTCTGTCGTGCAAAGCTTGGAATTGCATAGTTCTGGGAACTAAAAATTAGGATTAACATCAATGATAAGATTGTCTGTAAAAGGAGGTTCGGTAAACGGTCAATGACCCCTTTTTTTGTAAACGTGGAGTTATTGAAATTCATATTATATCTCCTCGATATTATATTTAATTAATGTATTGATTTGTTCCTTGCTAAAAGTCTATCCAATATAAAAATATATCCTTTAATCAGCAATGTACTTTCTTAATTTAGCATTTTATTTCTGACTCCCACTCTGTTATGTTTGCTATTGAAAGTTATTTAAAACTAAGGTATTATTAAATCTAAAGGATAAAATTATGGTACAAACTACTATTGAAAAAATTGAAGAGAAGATTCGGGCAAATAGTTCCCTCAACCAAAAAAATAAAACTGAACTTCTTGATCTTCTGGCAAAACTGAAGCCCGAAATTAGCAAATTTTCTGAAACACAATCCGAACACGCCGAGAGTATTGCCGGATTCGTTGAGCGCTCTGCTCATGAAGCGACGCGGCAGGAGAAAAACCCGACCCTTCTGAAGATTGCTGCTGACGGTCTGTCTGCCTCTGTTAAAGGATTTGAATCATCACACCCCAAATTAGTTGAAACTGTAAATTACATTGCAAATGCGTTAGCCTACATTGGCCTTTAAAATTTCTTAAGTTTAATTAAGATTTATCAACCACGTGACTAATCCGGGCTCAACTTTCCTGTAAATTTATCTATAATGTGAGGACGATGTACCGTTCGTCCCTCCTGGGTATTTTAGTGTTTTTAGTCAAATACTAATCCAGAATTACAATCTAATTTCATATAAAATAAATCATCATTTTCAATAAAAAATTTATATAGGAGATATAGTTTATGAAACAGGTTTCATATTTGCTCAATTTGTTCTGGCTAGTGGGTTTTGTCCTTTTAATAAATGGATTCCAAAGTTTAAATGCACAGAAAAAATCAGATAACGACCTTGTAATTTCCCTTAACCAGTCTTTTTATACTGCCTTTAAAGATGAGGATATCAATAAGATGGATCAGGTTTGGTCTCATAGTTCATTTGTTAGTGCAATTCATCCAATAAGCAAAGATGTCATAATCGGATGGAAAGGAGTTAGAGAGAGTTTTGATGGAGTCTTTAAGAATTACACCCATATTAGTATTTCGTCTGTAAATCCAACGGTCCATGTTGAGGGCAATGTGGCCTGGGTTCTGTGCAATGAAGATTTCACAGCTCAGCAGGGGGATAAGACTGTAAAAATCACCTCAGCAGCCATTAATATATTTGTTAAGAAATCCGGTAAATGGCTGATGGTGCATCATCAGGCTACCGTACCAATGCAGCTATAACATTTTTGAACAATTAATCATTTATTTACAAATATAAAGGAGTAATATATGGCACTTTCAATGATCCAGTTTGTTTATAAATCGGAAACGGTGGGAAACCTTATACAGAACCCTGAAGACCGTTCTCTTGCTGTTGGAAAACTTATTGAACAGCTTGGAGGCAAAATGCTTGGATTCTATTATTCTTTCGGAGATTATGACGGTCTAATAATTGCCGATATGCCGGATAATATCTCCCTCGCCGCTACTAGTATAGTTGCTTTTGCCGGCGGTGGAACTACAAAATTAAAAACAACAATTCTCTTGTCAGTTAAAGAAGCAATGGCGGCTATGAAGAAAGGTAAAGGACTAAAACTTCCGCAGCCGAAAGGTTAACTCGTCCTAAACCCGCTGCCCCCAATTTAAACTTGTTAATTGTATTAATGCTGAATATAATTTCCAATATTCAGTATTAATACTCTGTTTCGACTGTTTCAAACAATTTTATCAATTCCCATCTTTTAGTGGATAATTTCTATACAATTATTAATTAAAGTATTTTAAAGGGTTGTCCGTTTATTTAATTAATGAGTGAAGTAGTGAATATTCGTGTTTTATTTCGAGAGGGCGAAAGTATTAAAACAACTGTAAAAAGTTATGGAAAAAAACTGTTCAGTTTTATTCGTAACCGGGTTGGGACAAATGAAGATGCTGAGGACATAATACAGGATGTGTGGTATCAGTTAAGCAAACTTGACTCGGGTTTACCCGAGCAGATTGGAGCCTGGTTATATCGTGTAGCGCAGAACAAAATAATAGATAAATATAGGAAGCAGAAACCTGATTCAATTGAAGATTATAGTTATGAGGATGAGGATGGCGAAATGAATTTCAGGGATATACTATTATCCGATGAAAGTGACGATGCTGAAACAGTTTATTTAAAAAAACTATTCTGGGACGAGTTATTTGTGGCATTATCGGAGCTGCCAAAGGCGCAGAGAGATGTGTTTGTAAAAAATGAGATCGAGGATAAAAAATTAAAAGATATTGCTGATGAAATAGGAGAGAACATAAAGAGTGTTATATCAAGAAAACGATATGCGGTAATTTATTTGCGTGAACGTTTGCGTTCATTATATGAAGAAATTATTAATATATAATAAGGAATAAAAAATGAAAAAACATTGGATCAAAAAAGTGGTATTCATTCCACTCATGGTAGTAGCAGGTGTGGTTGTGTTAGGGGGAGCGGTTATGCTCCTATGGAATTCTATTTTGCCGGGGTTAATTCATGTCGGTGAAATAACATTCTGGCAGGCATTGGGATTATTAGTCCTGTCCAAAATTCTTTTTGGCGGTGGATGGGGACATAGAGGAGGGAATTGGGGACATAGGCGTCATCATTGGATGCATATGTCGGAAGAGGAAAAGGAGAAATTCAGAGCAGAATGGAAACAGAGATGCGGGCCCGCACAAAATTGTTAAATACCTCCAGTTGTATAAAAAAACCGTTAGAGTTATCTAACGGTTTAATGTCATAACAGAAATTATTTTTGTCAAGACCCTATTTGCAGTATTTTTTAATGTTGTCGGAAGCATCGGTTGAACCCAGCTCGCTGGCTTTATTCCAGTCAAGTTGTGCTCCATCTTGATCGCCTGAACTATATTTCGCAAATCCACGGTTATTATATGCTTCTGCATATTTGGGGTTAAGTGCAATAGCCTCATTGAAATCTTCAATCGCACCCTGGTAATTTTTATACTCATTTCTTGAAATCCCGCGGTTGACATATGCCTCATCAAAATTAGGATTAAGCCCAATGGCTTGATTGTAATCATCAACCGCCCCTCCGTGATTGCCTATTTCCCTCTTTATAATTCCACGATTATTATATGCAAGTGCAAAATTCGGATTTAAGGAAATTGCTGATGAATAGTCTTGAAGTGCGCCTCGGTGGTCTTCTGATTTTCTTTTTGCAATCGCGCGGTTAAAATATGCATCTGCAAATTTCACATTAAGTTTAATGGCATTAGTGTAATCTTCAATTGCACCTTCGTAGTCTGCTATTTTGCTCTTTTCATTCCCGCGGAAATAAAATGCATCAGCATTCTTCGGATTTGCTTCTATTCGTTTATTGTACTCTAATAAAGGATCAACTTTAATCTCTTCGTCGTTAATATCGTTGTCTCCTTCGTTTATAGGCAAAGATTTATTTTCCTCAGATATTTTACTTTTAAATAATTTATTTATAAATGACATATTTTACTCCCATGAACCGAATTATTGTTCATCTAAAATCCCAAAATGTATAAATATAGATATTTAATAAAATAACCTAATTATTAAAAATTAAAGTTTCAACCAATATCCCAATGATTTCTGATCATGATTCTTCTTACATTAATATCGTCTATTATATTTTTTAACTATTTATTTATCGCCCAAGCAAAACCAAAATTGAGCAAATAATAATCCTTAAATGAATTCAAATATCCTGCCGCTGTTATATCTGCTTGTAAATGGTCAGTTATCAAATATGCAAATCCAGCATCTAAATAAAATTCTGGTTTTGCCGTCTGATTAAAATAACCATACCCCTCGATAAATGTACTAAGTTTGTCATTCAGATTTACACTTAAACAAACCGCATAAAAATGTGTCGGAACAGATGAGCTCCCATCCCATATCATTCCGTAATTGTAACATAGATTAACTGCTCCGGATAGATCATTTGCCATTAATAAGTAAAATGAAGGTGCCGAATTATTCGGTCTGAATTCATTTTTTCCAATAAAAGGTAAAGTAAGATTAAATAATAACGAAAAATTTGGTATCGACTCTCGCTGCTCTAACAGTTTAACTTTAGTCCCGATTGTTACAGGATTAAAACCATAAACAACTGAATGATTCGTACCATCTTTTATGTTATAGGCAAAGTCGGTCTGAATTCTTATCTCTGCATTTTCTAATAAACCATATCTCAAAAGCACAGAGGAAAAAAGAAAGTTTTGATTCCTCACAACTCCATCTGTAGAGTTTTCATACTGAATCCCTTCTTCAACTTCAAAAACATTTCTGGGTATAATATCCGGCGGAGTCGCAAAACCTGGTCTGTCAGGAACGAAGGGGATTGAATCATTTGTTTGTGCTAAAACTGTTGAATATAAAAAAAAATTATCCCTGAAATAATTAGTCTCAAATCCCACATTTTCAGATAAAAATTATTGCACTGGTTAATATTGTTAATGGTACAAATAAAACTACCACACACCCTCCTCGTGTTATCATACGTCCTATTTTCTGATCGCGCCCGCTTTTAGTCAATGGAATGCCGATCTTACGTGATATCCTCGCTTTCGCTGCAGAAATACCAACAAATCTTTTCCACGAAAATCCGCCTCTGTTCATTGCATCTTCCTTTCAAAAAGAATCAGATTATATAAATATACACCTAATTATGTTTATAAAAGCTTATGCCAAAACTAATTAGTAGTTGAATGGCATAATCAGAATATCCTGTTAAGAAAATATAATTAATTGTATGTTTGCTTTATAATTGATTGCAAATCACAATGAAATTTATTTACTTACTTCTTTCGATTTATATAACCGGTTATGCGCAGCAGCCCTGCCTGGGCATTCTTTCTGTTAAGTATGAAGGGAAAATATATAATACTGTTCTGATCGGAAACCAATGCTGGCTAAAAGAAAACCTTGATGTCGGTAAACAAATTAAGGACTCGTCTAATCAACTGAACAATGGTATAATAGAAAAATATTGTTATAACGATGACTCGGCAAACTGCACAACTTATGGAGGCTTATATCAATGGAATGAAGCCATGCAGTATGACACTGTGGAAAAAGCAAACGGAATTTGTCCGGTCGGATGGCATATTCCTACTAAAGCAGAGTTTGATACTTTAGCAAAATTTGTGCATCAGGATGGCAATTCATTAAAAGCTGTTCAACCAGGTAAAAATAATATTATAGGAACAAATACCAATGGGTTTTCTGCTCTGCTGTCAGGTTACCGTTACACAAATGGATTATTCTATCGTATTAAACGTTCTGCTTGCTTCTGGAGTTCTACTAAATTCAACGTTGAACTTACTGATAATATGAATATGAACGATGACATTAAAGATATCAACCCAAACAATTATCAAATAATAAATGCATTCAGCGTTCGCTGCCTCATGAATTAATTTTCTACACAAGGTCTTTGATCTTTTCCTTAATTATTCTTGCGCTCTTTTCAAGCAGGATCAATTCCTCTTTATGAAGCTTCAGTGGAAGAGCCCCCAGGTCTCCTTCGCCTCCGACAAGGTGGGGAAGTGAAAGTGTTACATCCTCTACTCCTGCTGCGCTTTTCACCCGCGTGCATATTGTAAGGATTGCACGGTTGTCCCTTCCGATTACATCAGTAATTCTTGCAATCGCAGCTCCGATTCCATAATACGTTGAACCCTTCCCCTCAATAATCTTATATGCTGCATTTCTTACATCGCTGTCCATCTCATTCTTTATTTTTTCGTTGAATTCAACATTACGGAATTTGATAAAATCGGCTAATGCAACTCCTCCCACATCAATATTCGACCAGATCAACACCTCCGAATCACCATGTTCGCCGACTACATATCCATGTACATGATGTGGGTCCACGCCAAGATGTCTTCCCAGCAATGCCCTGAATCGCGCGGTGTCTAACGTTGTTCCCGTTCCGATTATTCGCCCTTGCGGAATTCCAAATTCCAAAGCTATCCTTGTTGATAAGTGCGTTATTAAATCTACCGGGTTTGTTGCTATTACAAAAATAGCCTCAGGTGCAAACTTTAATGAGTTTGTAATTACTTCTCTTGTCACCTTTGCATTTCTTTCCATAAGAGTTAACCTCGTCTCCCCTGGCTTCTGGTTTACCCCCGCAGCATGAACTATTATTTTACATCCCTTAAGATCATCATACTCGCCGCTGTAAACATCACTCGCCGAAACGAATGGAAGCGCATGTTGAATATCCGCAGCCTCAGCTATCGACCTCTTCTTGTCTTTGTCTATCATTACTATTTCATTCGCAGCTTTCTGCAATACTATTGCGTATGCAGCTGTTGAACCGACTAAACCGTTACCGATAATTCCGACTTTCATTTATCATCTTCCTTGTATTTTATGAACTGTCTAACTTCTGCTTAACTTAACACTTCTCACGGATTTAATTATTCTTTTTATTTCTGGGAACCCGGAGGATTATTCCATCTTCCGAAGTGGGAAATCAACTGGTCGGAGTCTTCCGGTCCCCAGCTCCCCGCCGCGTAATTTGGAAATTTGAACCATGGTTTCTCCTCCCATTGATTTATGATTGGATCCACTATTTCCCATGCATTATAAATCCAGTCTGAAATTGGAAAAAGAGTCTGGTCACCTTTCATAGCGTCCCATATTAGCCATTGATATGCACTCGGCGATTTCTTCACGCCAAATGTATCAGCATAATTAAAATTCATTGTAACTGGACGAAGGCTTAATTCTCCTCCTGGTTGTTTTGCTAAAAAAGTATAAATTATCCCCTCATTCGGTTGCAGCTGAAACGTTACAATATTCCTGTTCCCTTTTTCCTTATAATCAGCTGGGAACATTAGGTGTGGCGTTGGCTTGAACTTAATCCTTACTTCCGCAAACTTTTTTTTCATTCTTTTCCCCGTCCTTAAAAAAAATGGTACCCCTGCCCACCTCCAATTATCAATATGTAATTTAAATGCCGCAAATGTTGGTGTCATTGAACCCTTCCCCACATTGTCCTCCTCTCTGTAACCTTTTACTTGTTTCCCATCCATCTCACCTCCGGAATATTGCCCAAGGACAAAGTCTTCTTTCTTTAATGGACATACTGCTCGCAGAACTTTCACAGTTTCACCTCTCAATGATTCCGCGTCATATTTTCCCGGCGGCTCTATTGCGGTCATGCATAACAATTGAAGTAAATGGTTCTGTACCATATCCTTAATCACTCCGGTTTTTTCATAGAAAGCCCCGCGTGTTCCAATTCCTATGTCTTCCCCTGCTGTTATCTGGACACTGTCGATAAAATTTCTGTTCCAGACCGGTTCAAACCCCGGGTTGGCAAACCTGAACACCAGCATATTCTGTACGGTTTCCTTACCAAGAAAATGATCAACCCTGTAAACCTGCTCCTCCTTAAACGAATCATGTATTCTTTTGTCTAATTCTATTGCTGTAATCCTGCTATCCCCAAACGGTTTTTCAATTATAATTCTTCTCCAGCCGGTTCCTTGTCCTCCGGCAAGAACTGCAGCCTTCAAACCATTAATGATAGTCCCATAAAACCTTTGCGGAGTGGCAAGATGAAATAATAAATTATCAGGTATCTTCTCTTTCGACCGCACCTCATTTATTTTTTCAGATAGTTTTATAAAAGATTCAGCCTTTGAAAAATCTCCTTGTATATAATAAAGATGCATCGCAAATTCATTCCAGGATTCCTGTTCATATTCCCCATAAGTCTTTACTGCCGATTCCATCTCCTTTCTGAAAGAGTTATCGTCAAATTCCTTCACGTCAAAACCAATTATTGCCCATGGCTCGGTTACAAGCTTATGGGTTCTTAAAGAATATAAAGCGGGAAGTAGTTCTCTGTGTGCAAGATCTCCTGAAGCTCCGAATATTATTTTTAAACATGGTCCGGGCAGTTCTCCCTTAATCAATCCTTTTTCCTCAATCTCAAGGCTCGGTTGATTCATCATTTTATTAATTTCCTTTATTTATAACTGGATTATACGATTAACTACTGCCTTCCTTTTTCACAAGGTGGCCGCCGAATTCATTTCTTAATACAGCAATTATTTTAGCTGATATCCTTTCGTCAATCCTGGATGCGAACCTTTCGTATAAAGAAGTTGTCATTGCAGGAACGGGTATGCTGTTCTGAACCGCGAATTCCGTTGTCCATCTCCCTGTACCCGAGTCATCAATAAATGGAGCGGTTTTTTTCAATACATCCTTATCCTTTGTAAAGGAATCAACCAGCAATTCCAGCAGCCAGCATCTGACCACCGATCCGTGATTCCACAAATCCGCAGTCTGCTTTAAATCCAGTTTGAATTCAGATCTTTCAAGACATTCAAAAGCTTCACCGATCCCCTGCAGCATAACATATTCCAGGGCATTATGTATCATCTTTACAAAATGTCCAGCGCCATGTTTCCCAAGATACTTGTAACCATTTGCCGGAGCCAATGATTTGTAAATCGGTTCCATTCTTTTAAAATCTTCCTCGTCCCCTCCAATCATAAGATTGTATCCAACCTCCAAACCCCAGATACCTCCGCTCACCCCGCAGTCTGTAAATCTTACCCCATTTGAAATGCATTTTTCCGCCAGTTTCATCGTATCTAAATAATGCGAATTTCCACCGTCTATTATAAGGTCATCTTTCGCCGCAAGATCCATAATATTTTCGATTGTTTCTGTAGTAGGAGTCCCATGCGGCAGCATCACCCAAATATTTCTTGGTTTCTTTAACTTATGCAAAAGATCTTCAACTGAGTCAGATCCTTTTCCCCCCATAGCAACAGCATCCTTTACAAATTGAGGATTTAAATCGAAACCAACTACCGTATGTCCCGATTCCGAAAGTTTCTTCAGCATATTTCCTCCCATCCGTCCTAATCCAATCATTCCTAATTCCATATTATAACCTCATTTTCCTTAAATATAGGAATTAATAACCACTTTAAGTTTGATTTAAAGACACTTAACCGGAACACCCCGCGTTAATAAAAAAAAAGCTACATTTGTAATATGGATATACAAAAAGCCCGCAGCCTCTTTCCTTATCTTAAAACAGGTAAGGTCTATTTCGGTCATGCCTCTACCGCCCCTTTATCAACTTATGTAACCGAACGCCTCAAAGAATATATTCACGTCAGAAGCGAAACTAAAATCGATGACTATACCGCGGTCATTAAATCAATTGAAAATGTTAAGGATGGACTTGCGGAAATGATAAATTCCACCCCCGATAGGATCGCCTTTACAGATAATACCAACAACGGCATAAACATGCTTGCCCAATCCGTTGTATGGAAACAGAATGATAATATTATTCTCAACGATATCGAGTTCCCTGCAAATGTTTATCCCTTCATGAACCTGAAACATCTTGGCGTCCGGATTGATTTCGTTAAATCACAAAACGGAATCGTTTCCGCTGAAGATATTATAAATGCAATTACCCCGGATACAAAATTAATCTCAGTCAGCCAGGTTCAGTTCCTTACCGGCTACCGCATCGATCTCGAACTGCTCGGAAAAGTTTGCAAAGAAAAAGGAATAATATTCTCCGTTGATGCTATCCAGGGCTTGGGCGCTGTACAATTGGACGTGCAGAAAAGCAATATCGATTTTATCTCATGCGGTACTCAAAAATGGCTTCTCGGTCTGCAGGGACTCGCATTCATCTACCTTTCCCAAAAATTGCAGGAATCAATGCACCCCTCCCAACCCGGCTGGCTCTCCGTCGAAGATGCCTGGAATCTCCTCGATTATAAACTTGATATTAAAAAAACTGCCGATGCCTTTCAGCCCGGAACTATGAATTACCCCGCCATTCACGTTATGGATGCCTCCCTTAAATTATTCAAAGAGTTCGGTTTGGACGAAATAGAAGAAAGAATAATCAACAACAGTGTTTATTTTATCTCCCGCCTTAAAGAAATTGGCATTATCCCATATCTCGCTGATGTCGATAGAAAATACCTTTCTGGCATTGTCAGTTTCGTGCATCCTTCTTCAGAAAAGATTTTTCACGAGCTTCTCCATAGAAACATTATTTCCTCCTTGCGCGACAATGTTATCCGCTTCGCTCACCATTTTTACAATACCGAAGAGGACATCGACAAGGTAATTTCCGCTCTTAAGGATATTTTAACCACCCTTCAACCCAATTAAGTGTTTCTCCCTTACCCCTGTCTTTCCTGATATTTCCCCTCGCTTATTTTGGCAACTCTTATCATCCCTCTCTTTCAATCTTCCTAATCCTTGCGGAAAATTTTCCTGGCATATTATTCCATTACCCCATCCCCACTCTTCAATTCTCCCTCCTACCTCTTTCCCTCCCCCCAAACGTAACTTTCCCGCCGTTATGTTTATTTTCATATATAAGTGAATTAAAATTCCCTTTAGCATAATATTCTGCTTAATTTTAATTTATTGTTTAATCTTTTCAATCTTCCCTAAAACTGTCTCTTCTCTTCAAAAAGCGTTCCCTCTCACACATTATTCAAAATTACTTATATGGTTTTTTCATATTCCAATCTTTTAGTATTTTATATTAAATAAATCGGAGTATTAAATGAAAAGCATATTAAATCTTTTTGTCATGCTTATCCTGGCATTTTCAGTTAGCGCTTTGGCACAACAGGATAAAAAACAAGATAAAAAACATGAGAAACCTGATGTGAAAAAAGTAAGAGTAAGCCCCAAAGCTGGCGTCTTTCAAACTATCGGCATTACTGATGTAAATGTCTCCTATAGCCGCCCCGGTGTTAAAAACAGGAAAATATGGGGAGAACTCGTTCCCTATAATAAAGTATGGCGTGCCGGTGCCGATGAAGCTACAAAAATTACCTTCTCTACCGATGTAATTATCGAAGGCAAAAAACTTCCCGCAGGTGCCTATGGCTTTTTCGCTATGCCGGGTGAGAATGAATGGACTCTCATCTTCAACAAAGTTTCTGATCAATGGGGCGCCTTTACATACAACGAATCTGAAGATGCACTTAGAATAAAAGTTAAACCTGTGGCTAATTCCAATCACGAATGGCTCCTTTATAGCTTTACAGATATGACACCAACTACTGCTCAGCTTAACCTTATATGGGAAAAATTAAAAGTTTCATTAAAAATCGAAGGTAAGGGAGACGCTCCGGCTAAATAACTTAATGAAAAAATGGACTCTTAAGAATAAAAAAGCCCTCATTACAGGAAGCACTAAAGGGATCGGACTCGCAATAGCCGAAGAGTTCCTTTCCCTTGGCGCTGAAGTTTTTATAGTTTCAAGAACAGGAAAAAATGTAGTCTCTCTTTTATCTAAATGGAAAGAATCGGGTTATAAAGTTTATGGCATTGCAGCTGATCTTAGTACAAAAGAGGGAAGAGGAAAATTAATTAAGGAAGTTTCACATACCTGGAACTCACTCGATATTCTTGTCAATAATGTCGGTACTAATATCCGTAAGAAATTTCTCGATTATACTGAAGAGGAGTACAGGCTTTTGTTCGAGACAAACATGTTCAGCACTCTCGATATTACGAAATCCCTTTTCACTCTTCTGAAAAAAGGGAACTCTCCCTCTATCATAAATATTACTTCCTATGCAGGTGTTTTTGATGTGGGTACCGGCACCCCTTATGGCATGTCAAAATCAGCAGAGATTCAAATGACGCGTCATCTCGCCGTCGAATGGGCAGAATATGGAATTCGTGTCAACTCTATCGCCCCCTGGTTCATTAGAACACCCTTAACTGAAAATCTTCTCTCCATAAAAGAAAAACACGCCGGTATTATCGCCAAAACTCCTTTAGCACGAGTTGGCTCCCCCGATGAAATCGCTTCCCTCGCTGCCTTCCTCGCAATGGATAAATCATCTTACTTAACAGGACAAAATATTCTCGTCGATGGCGGCGCCTCTGTCAAAACATTTTGATTCTGATCAGACAATCGCCCCACACTATATTTAATACCTATATAATATAATTCCATTACTCAATTATTTATCCCCTTATCGCCTTAAGCAGCTCCTCTGTTTTCTCTTTCATAAGTTTAATATCGCCGCGGCTCTCAACATTCAAACGTATAATGGGCTCTGTATTCGACATCCTCAGGTTAAATCTCCACTCAGGATACGCAACACTTAAACCATCCACATGTTCTATTATTCCATCGGAATATTTCTTCTCGATCTCTTTCAGCTTTCCTGCTGGATCGCTAATATAAGAATTTATTTCTCCAGAGCAGGGATATTCCTTTATCATTTCTTCAACCAGCGTTGAAAATGGTTTATTCTCCGCGCTCATTAACTCAAGTATTAATAGGAACGGAATCATTCCGCTGTCTGAATATGCATTTTCCCTGAAATAATGATGCGCAGACATTTCTCCCCCATAAATTGCGTTTACTTCACGCATTTTCTGCTTTATAAATGCATGCCCGCTTACGGACTCGACGGCTGTTCCGCCATATTTTTTTACTATATCAAGTGTATTCCAGACAAGACGCGGGTCATGAACAATGTTTTCTCCCTTATGAACTTTTAATATCGACTTGGCAAGAAGTCCTACTATGTAATATCCTTCTATAAAATTTCCTTTCTCATCAAAAAAGAAACACCGGTCATAATCGCCGTCCCATGCCATGCCTGCATCTGCCTTATTCTTTAGAACAGCGTCAATAGTTACTTGGCGGTTTTCTGTCAGTATTGGATTAGGAACCCCATGCGGAAATTCCGAATTGGGGTCATTAAATATTTTTACCATCTTAATGGGAAGATCTTTCTCAATAGCATCAAGTGCAAGCCCGGCACAGCCGTTCCCGGCGTTTACTACTATTGTAAAATCCTTTATTCTATCTGCACTGTAAAAATTCTTTAGGTGTGTGATGAATGCCCCCATAATATCTTTCTTTTTAACAAGTCCGGGATATTCGCTGTTTTCACCTAAATCATCATTAAGTATTAATTTCTCAATTTCGTTTAACCCGGTATCATACCCGACAGGTACAGAATGTTTTTTAACAAATTTCATCCCATTATATTCTGGAGGGTTATGGCTTGCGGTAATCATAATCCCGCCGTCAGTTTCCAGTGCAGATGTCGCGTAATAAATCATTTCCGTCCCGCAAAGCCCAATATCGGTAACATCTGCTCCCGCATCGGTTAAGCCATTTATTAATGAATCTGATATCGCTTCTGATGATTTTCTTACATCATGTCCAACTACTATTGTCTCTGCTTTTAATAGTTTTACATATGCTTTCCCTATCTTATAAGCCATTTCGGGGTTTAATTCACTTGGTACTTTTCCTCTTAAATCGTATGCCTTAAATGCTGTTAATCTGTCCATTAAGTCTCCTGAAATTATGTGGTTAAATTAAATCAGGGATTTTTAACTGAGTTTTATTTCTCATTTAACATCAGTATAATTGCTCCCTCAAAAATATATGCTAAATTTAAGCAAAAAAGTAAGAAAATAATTTTATAGAGTATTCATTTTTCAATAGATTTTTTAATTTTAACTGTTTATGTTTATACAATTAAATAACGTAAAGGATTGTAATATCGAAAACACTGATACAATTAAATGGCATTTCGCCAAGTGCAATAATTCCAGATGTAATTCAATATTTTTGGTTAACCCGGAAGAAACTCCCGGTGATTTGGGTTTTATATGTCCTAGCTGCAGTACAAAAACTACTACTTCTCATGTTGTGCAATGTTCAAGTTGCAAAACAATATTAAATTTTGTCCGTGCGGCTCCCAATGAAGAAAAAGTGATATTCAATGTTCCCAAATGTTCTCATTGTGTTGGCTCTGTCGAAGATGAATGGGAAATTGAACCCCTTTATCAATCCGACTCCTATATCTGACAATTTTGAATTACTAGGTTCAAACATTTTTTTAAGAATATACACCTTTGTGTGTATTCTTTCTTATCCAAGGGTATCCTGATTGGACATCTTATCTTATAATTAATCCTTAACCTTCATTTTATGAAACAATTAAAATTAATCCCATTCTTCCTTCTTCTTTTAGCTAACCTTTCTTTTTCCCAGCATCTTTATAATGGTATAAATTTGGATACTGTTAAAGCCCAGCGCTTTGATACTGGAAAAATGTGGACGTTTGATTTTCCGCCCAACGACTATCTTAATAAGACTTATGATTTTAACCCGTCTTCGGATTGGCTTGAAAGTGTTAGACTTTCTGCTTTAAGGTTCGGATTCGGATGCTCTGCTTCTTTTATTTCAGAGGACGGTCTGATCTTAACTAATTACCATTGCTCCTATGGTCAATTGGATAGCATTCAGAAACCTGGGGAGGATATCCTGAAAACTGGCTTTACTGCCGCAAAACTTGAAGACGAAAGAATAAGCCCAAATCTTTTTGTCGATCAGCTTATCTCTATAAAGGATGTTACTAAAGAGGTTCTCGATGCATTTAATTCTGGTCAGACAAGTAATGACAGAAACAAAAATAAAACTCAGAAAATAAAAGAACTTACAAATAACAATGGAGATAAATCCCTTGTCCTTCGTGTAGTGCCATTGTATAATGGTGGAAAATATTCTCTTTATACTTATAAAAGATATAGGGATATTCGGCTCGTGCTGGTTCCCGAATATGAACTCGGTCTTTTCGGTGGCGATCCCGATAATTACACCTATCCCCGCTATTCCCTGGATTTTACAATCTGGAGAGCTTATGATGATAATGGCAAACCTCTCAAAACAAAAAACTATTTTAAATGGAGTACGGATGGCGCTAAAGAAGATGAACCGATATTTGTAATCGGAAATCCGGGACAAACAAGCAAATTAAAAACTGTTTCTCAGCTTGAATATATGAGGGATTTCACCTACGATTATAGTTCTCTCGTTTATAAAGAAGTCACTGATATTTATCAGGAATTGATAAATGAAAAGATCGGTGATTTTGATGACCACTTTACTCGCTTTTTTAGTGCCTCCAACGGGGCAAAAAGATATGTCGGTCTCTTGAGAGGTCTGAGAAATCAGTATTTTATGGCAAGGAAACAGGATTTTGAGAATTCGTTTAAATTAAAGGTTAAAGCAGATCCTGAACTGAATTCAAAATACGGTTCTATGTGGGATAATATTAAATCGACTCGTATGGAAATGCAGAAAATAATTAATGAAAGAATTGCTTATGGTCGTAATGATCCATGGATATCTAAGTATATAAAAATGGCTTCCGATCTGGTTGAGTTCGCACAGCAGATGAAACTCCCGGAGGAGCAGAGAAAGAATAAATATAAAGGAAAATTCTTTGAGACTGCCATTGATTCAATTTACCCTGCAAAATATGATATTTCCGTTGAAACTAGAAAGCTTCGCATAACTAATTTGCTGTTAAAGAAATATTTGGGCGATGATAATGAATTGCTTAAAAAACTTTTTGACAATAGATCCGGAAATGAAGCGGCAGAATATTTAATGAGCAAGTCAGAAATTAAAACAAGAGAAGAGGTTGCTGCCCTGATTAAAAAAGGTAGTGATGCTATCCTGGGTTCGAATGATCCATTGATTTATTTTATTCTTAAAACAAATGACCGTTTCAATGAAGTTACAAAACTTGAAAAAGAAATAAATGAAACAGAATCAGTATATACTGAAATGTTGGGACAGGCATTATTCGCCTTGTACGGAACTTCAATTCCCCCTGACGGTAGCGGTACTTTACGCATCGGCGACGGCGTCCTTAAAAGTTATTCTTATAATGGTACTATCGCGCCAACACATACAACATTTTACGGAATGTACGATAGGTACTATTCTTTCAATAAAAAAACCCCCTGGGCTTTACCCGAACAATGGGCGCATCCCTCAAAAGATTTTAACCTCTCCACTCCCTTTACTATGATTAGTACTCACGATATAGTAGGTGGAAGTTCAGGTAGCCCGGTTATAAATGAAAAAAAAGAACTTGTAGGCTTGGCATTTGATGGCAATATTGAAAGCAACTCTGGTTATTTTATTTATGATACTGAAGATAATAGAATGATTTCTGTTTGCTCCCAGGCAATATTGGAAGCAATTTCGCATATATATAAATCCGAACGTATTACTAATGAAATAAAAAATGGTAAGATTGAATAACTTAAACTTCTCCTCACTTTTCATCTTTCTGAGCCATAAATGACAAGAATTAAATTTTATCTTTTTCTTTTTGCTACACTTGTTTGCTTAACCGGTTGTTCTTCTTCGCTGCAGCTCCCAGATAAAAAGACTAATGCCCCGGATTGGATAAATCTTGATACAATACAAGCAGGAAAGTTTGATACCGGGAAAATGTGGACATTTGAATATCCGCCTGTTGACTACTTCAAGGAAGAATATAATTTCGCCCCCTCTAAAGAATGGCTTGATCATGTCCGTCTTTCAGCTCTCCGCTTTTCTACTTATTGCTCTGCTTCCTTTATTTCAGCAGATGGTTTGATAATGACAAATGACCACTGCGGTAGGGAAAGTGCTACTGATGTTAATAGTAAAAATGAAAAGTTAAATGATGACGGGTTCTATGCTCCTGCACTTGCGGATGAAAGAAAAGTCGATGGTTTATTTGTCGATCAGCTTGTCCTTATAAAAGATGTAACGGATGAAATCCAGAAAGAAATAGATAGAGGTTCTTCTTCTGAGGATAAAATCAACAGGGAAGAGGATATCAAAACGGAAATAAAGGAGCGGGAGGAAAAAAATACCGGGTTGAAAATTGACATTACTCCTTTATATAATGGTGGAAAATATTCTCTCTACGGATATAAAAGATATAATGATGTCCGGCTTGTCTTCATTCCCGAATCACAGCTTGGCTATTTCGGAGGGGATTATGATAATTTTACTTATCCTCGCTTTAATCTGGACTGTTCATTCTTCCGCGTTTATGAAAATGATAAACCTCTTGAAACAAAGAACTTTCTGAAATGGAATAATAATGGAGCAAAGGAAGATGAACCGGTTTTTGCTGTCGGCAACCCGGGAAGTTCCAGCAGGCTTAATACAATTGCCCAGCTTGAATATGCTCGGGATTATCAGTATCCTCAGCTTGTTGAATACTTCAGTAATCTGGTGGATGTATTCACTCATCTTATTGAGACTAAACCCGAGAAAAAAGATCAATATACAAATGAACTCTTGAAAAATTCTAACGCTCACAAAGCCTTGGAAGGTTATCTCAAGGGTTTACAGGATCCGATTCTCATGCAGAAGAAAAAAGATTTCGAAAATAAATTCCGCGTTGCTGTAAGTAAAGATCCTAAGCTTGAACATAAGTATGGCAGTCTATGGGATAAAATTGCTTCCATAAGAAAAAAAATGGCTGAGATTTCCGGGGAAACCTATTTATATAGAATTGATCCTATAACTTCTTCTGAATATTTTCTGATCGCACAGGAAATGCTGAATATTGCAGATGAATTGAAGTTTTCTGAAGACCAGAGATCGGAAGATTATAAAGGGGAGAAGCTTGACAGCCTTATTCTTAATCTTTTACCTTCGGATTTTGATAAAGTTAAAAACCAACGGCAGTTGGTCGGTCAGATCAAAAACATGTATAACAATTCTGGCAGGGATAATGACTTTGTGGAGGAATTTACCAAAGGATTGGATCCTGGTAAAGCTGCCGATGATATTATTTCCCGTTCGATTCTGACTGATGAAACAAAAATTAAGGACCTTATTAAAGAAGGTTCTGATGCTGTATATAACTCTGATGACCCTTTTATTTCCTTTATAGAGAAAACAGAGAATAGGCAATCTGCTCTTCAGAGGAAATTTAATGAGCAGCAGGCAGAAGAGAATGTATTTAACCATTTGCTTGGTAAAGCATTATATGATGTTTACGGAACATCGATTCCTCCCGATGCTACATTTACTTTAAGAATATCTGATGGAGTTGTAAAAGGTTTTAATTATAATGGTACCATCGCCCCTTCTTTCACAACATTTTATGGAATGTATGACCGGTATTATTCATTCAATAAAAAATTTCCATGGAATCTTCCCGCCAGATGGGTAACCCCTCCTCCTGATTTTGATTTGTCGGTTCCGTTTAACTTCTCGGCAACGAACGATATTATAGGCGGGAATTCCGGCAGTCCAGTTATAAACATAAAAGGTGAATTGGTTGGTCTCGCATTCGATGGTAATATGGAAAGCCTTCCTGGTGATTTCATATATAACCCGGAAACTAATAGAATGGTTTGTGTTCATCCTAAAGGGATAACGGAATCTTTATCAAAGATTTATAATGCCGGCCGGCTTGCTAAAGAAATTATTGACGGAAAGCTTCAGAAATAATATTGCCCGATCAGGTGAAGGGAAAAATAATTTGCATAGGTATTGGTAAAAGTAAATCCGTAATCTACTCCTGCCCCAATCCTGAAACCGTTGGGAAGATCATTCCTTAAGTCGAATCCTGTACCGATTGACATAACAAATCCATAATCAATATAATCTGAATTGTTAAAAATCCGGTCATTGATCATCAATAACCCTATCCCTTCATCAAGATAATAACTTCCGGAAAAATTCTGAGTGGTTAATCCCTTTAGGCTGACTACCTTAATAAAAGGATTGTATCTGTTTGTCGTATTGGGGAGTATCTGGTTATAATCTGCTGCATAAAGAATACTTAATCGGATAGAGAATGAATTAAATAGGATAGGTGATTCAAGAAATAAAGATGTTGAAAATGATGAAACACTCGGGGAATTGCTCCTTATTAACCCGCCGCCTAAAGAAACTCCGGCACTCTGTCCCCTTGCATTCATATATACCGCAAGTAAAATTATAATAAAAATCAGGTTATTTTTCATTTAATCCTCTATTCCTTTAACACAAACTTAAATATTTTTATCAAATAAATAAGAATCGGGGAAATAATAATTCAGAAATTTAAAATTCAATTCTGTCAGATAATCTAAGGAAAAAAATTACTCCAGAATATTAGGATGTGTAGACGGTCAATTGGGTGATACAAACTACATAATCTGATGCGTTTCTTTATAAATTCGTTCGCGAAAGATTTAATATTAATTAACTAGAATGGAGGTTTTATATGAAGGCGCTGTTAAATATGCTTATGATCGTTTTCGTTTTTTCTGCAGTAAATTTATTGGCTCAGAATAATGATTGGTCTGAAATGAAGACGAATTTTGATAAAATGAATGACAAATTTGGTCAGGCTTTGATAGATGGTGATTATAATACAATTGCAGGTTTCTATACTGATGATGCCGTATCATTGCCAAGTTATGAGTCTATGTGGCGGGGAAAGGATGCAATATTGGAAGGTAATAAAAAAGATTTTGAAGCTGGAATAAAGTATCATAGTTTCAAGGGTAAAACAACCGATGTTTTTGGTAGCAGCGATATTGTTTATGAGATTGGTACCTATGAAATCAGTTTGACTTTGCCCAATATGACTAACGATATTAATGATCATGGAAAATATTTGAATGTTTGGCAGAAACAGAGTGACGGCTCTTGGAAACTTAAGGCGGATACTTGGAATTCTGATATTAACCCGATGTCTATGAGCCAGGCTGGTGCAAAATCAAAAGACGATTATAGTAAATAATCACAAATAATTATTTAGAAGTTGAGCCGCCTTAAATCAAATTAAGACGGCTTTTTTAATTACCAGATTTTAACTCTTTTATTTTCAGTACGGAATAGAGGAGCACCATCTTTGATATTAAAATCAGAATAAAATTCAGAGATATCACTGTAAGGTCCGTTAACTCTGAGAAAATTTGGAGAATGTACGTCAGTCATTACTCTTTGAGCTAATGATTCATTCCTCTGCTGTCCAAGCCAGGAATAAGCATAACCAAGCCAGAATCTTTGTCCGGGAGTAAAACCGTTGATCAACTTTCCTTCTTTATATTGATCAGTTAATTTGAATGCATCATATCCTGTAACAAGTCCGCCAAGGTCGGCAATGTTTTCCCCAAGCGTGGCTTTTCCATTAATATGCATGCTGTCAAGTACAATGTAATTATCAAATTGTTCAATCATTAACTTCGTTTTTACTTCAAACTTTTTTACATCTTCATCAGTCCACCAGTTCTGGAGATTTCCTTTAGGATCATATTGCCGTCCCTGGTCGTCAAATCCGTGAGTCAATTCATGACCTATAGTTGAGGCTCCGCCGTATGAATAAACAAAAGCATCATCCAGAAGTGAATCGGGAACGCCGGGTACCACAAAACCGGCATAAGGCAGAACAATTTCATTGTTGGAAGGATTGTAATAAGCGTTATATGTCTGAGGAGTCATATCCCATTCGCTTCTGTCAACGGGTTTACCAAGTTTATTAATTTCACGGTTAAACCAGAATTCATGCACGGCAATCGTATTTCCAGCTAGGGACGAACGATCGACTGACAGTTTTGAAAAATCCTTCCATTTATCAGGGTAACATACTTTTTTGGTAACTGCAGCCAGCTTAATCAATGCTTTCTCTTTAGTTTCACTGCTCATCCAGTCAAGTTTTTTAATTCTTTCCCTGAATGCGTCCATTATATTGTTAACAAGCTTTTCGTACCTTTCTTTTACTTTCGGTGAACAGTATTTTTTCACATATACCTGCCCGAGAAGTTCTCCCATTGCATTTTCAGTATAATCCTGAACCCGTTTCCATCTGGGTCTTT